>Ga0315293_10004341_pt1 | contig 13495 bp, 9 predicted proteins | sample YL17G13_20_MG_FD_203071 | JGI IMG/M metagenome (GOLD analysis project Ga0315293, IMG submission 203071) | Sediment microbial communities from Yellowstone Lake, YNP, Wyoming, USA - YL17G13_20 | ecosystem: Environmental > Aquatic > Freshwater > Lake > Sediment | place: USA: Wyoming | collected... | reverse complement strand
CATGAGAAATAGGATTTTTGTCGTCCTTTTGACCCTGGCCGTCGGCCTCTCCCCCCTCGGACTCACGGCCGTGGACACGAGGACGGCCCTCAAGATCGACCAGGAGATCGAGAAGCACAGCCTGGAGATCATCAAGATCCGCCGTTTCATCCACATGAACCCCGAACTGAGCAATCGGGAATACGAAACCTCCAAGCTGGTCGCGGCCAAGCTCATCTCGCTGGACCTTGAGGTCAAAACGGGTGTCGCCAGGACCGGCGTCGTGGCCCTGCTCCGCGGCGGACATCCCGGGCCGACCGTGGCCATCCGGGCCGACATGGACGCCCTTCCCATCCAGGAGACGACGAGCGTCCCCTTCAAGTCGCTCAACCCCGGCGTGATGCACGCCTGCGGTCATGACATCCACACATCGGTCGCCCTGGGTGTCGCCATGGTCCTCAGCAACATCAAGGACAGGATCAAGGGAAACGTCAAGTTTATCTTCCAGCCGGCCGAGGAGGGGGCGCCCCAGGATGAGGAGGGCGGCGCCGCCCTGATGATCAAGGAAGGCGTCCTGGACGATCCCACGGTCGGGGCCATTTTCGGGCTTCACGTCTGGCCGGAGGACGTCGGCCAGGTCAATTTTTCGACCGGGGACATCATGGCCGGATCGGACTGGTTCGAGATCACGATCAAGGGGAAGGGCGCCCACGGGGCCAGGCCCCAGGAAGGCATCGACGCCATCGTCCTGGCCGCCGAGATCATCACGACGCTTCAGTCCGTGATCAGCCGGTCCGTCGACCCCGTGGACCCGGCCGTCCTGACCATCGGCAAGATCGAAGGCGGGACGCGCTCGAACATCATCGCCGAGAAGGTGACCCTGGAGGGAACGGTCCGGGCCTTGAGCGAGACCAATAGGAAGAAGATCCCGCAACTCATGGAGGGCGTCGTCAAAGGCATCACCCAGTCCTTCGGCGCGACCTCGACATTCGACTATCGGCCATCCATCCCCCCGGTCACCAACCATCCCGAGTTCGGACAGACCATGCTCCCGACCCTCATCGGCGTCCTGGGCAAGGACAAGGTCCTGCCCCTCCCGCCCCAGATGGTGGCCGAGGACTTTGCTTATTACGCCCGGAGGATCCCCGGGTTCTTTTTCTTCCTCGGGGTCAAAAGCCCTTTCCAGACGACCACGGCCGCCCTTCATAGCCCGAACTTCAACCCCGACGAACGGAGCATCGCGGTGGGGATCAAGCTGATGTGTCACCTCCTCCTCGATTCCCTGGACAAACAGAGCCCGCTCGAACCGCCGCCCGCAAGCCTTTAGGATCGATGCCCTTTCCGTTTCTCTTCCTGGCCCTGGCTTTGATCGCCGGGATCGTGGCTGTTTCCGTCCCCGTCCTGCCGGCCGCGGCCGCACCCCCCGCCCTGATCGCGAGCCTTCTTGGGGCCTGGGTTTTTTACATCATCAAGAAAAACCGGGCCGCCTTCGTCCTCACCCTGGCCGCGACTGTCTTTTTCGGAGCCGCATTGACCGCTTACCGCGATAAGGAATACGAGACCAACGCCCTTCATGCCTTGAAGACGAACGACTACGTCGATCTCTTCGGGACCCTCGCCCGGTCGCCCAGCCACGAGATCGATCGCGACGCCCTCATCCTCGACGTAGAAAGGGTCGGTTTCAGCGGCAAGGAGGCAGAGGTCCGGGGGAGACTCCGGCTCATGGCGCCCCGGTCCGCGGAGGTCCCGCCCAGACCCGAGCTCTTCACCGGCGACAAGATCAAGGTCTCGGCCCGAATCTACGCGTCGAAGGACTTCAATAACTTCAACAGCCCATTCTACGCCCGCTACCTCAAGAGCCAGGGCATCCATAACCGCGCCTTCACCAAGAGCCCCCTGCTCATCGAGAGGACGGCCGGCGGAAATAAGGCCTCCGTGTTCCACGCCGTCTCCGTCCTCCGCCAGGCCCTCCAGAAGCAGCTCGAGCGCTATTTCCCCCGGCCCAGGCCGGCGGGCATCTCGCCCGAAGGAGCGGTCCTCGAGGCCCTGCTCCTGGGAGACGACGGACGCATGGACCCCGGTATCGTCCTGTCCCTGCAGAAGACGGGACTCTACCATCTGTTCGCGATCTCCGGCGCCCACATCGCCATCGTGACTTTTCTCTTCTTCTCGCTTTTCAAGCTGATCCGGGTCCCCCAAAGGATATCCTACGGGGTCCTCATCGCCTGCCTCGTTTTTTACGCCCTGCTCGTCGAAGGGAGCCCTTCGGTCCTCAGGGCCGTCATCATGACCCTCTGCTTCCTGACCGGAAAGCTCATCTGGAAGGATGTCCATCTCATCAACACCATCTCGCTCAGCGCCTTCATCCTCCTCGCGGCCAACCCGTTCAGCCTGTTCGACCTGGGGTTCCAGCTGACGTTCGCAGCGACCCTGTCCATCATCCTTTTCTATCCCAGGCTCATCAGGCTCTTTCCCAAACTCCCCCTTCAGGCAAGCGAGCTGACGGTCATGTCCATCACCGCCTCCCTGGGGGTCCTGCCCATTCTTGTCGGCGATTTCAACCGGGTGACCTTTTCGTCCCTCATCCTCAACTACGCCGCCGTCCCCCTCGTCGGCTTCGTCATGGGGGCGGGCTACGTCTTTCTGCCGCTCTCTTTCGCCGCCCCGTTCCTGGCCAAGCCGATGGCTTTCGGCCTTCGCGAGCTCGTCCGGATCTTCTCCTGGCTGAGCCATCTCCTCGATCCGGTTGGATTCATCTCATATCGGATCCCCACCCCTTCCTGGATCGTCGTCCTGGGCTATTTTGCCTTTCTTCTTCTCCTTCTGGCGCCGCAGCGGTTCAAGGGCCAGAAACCCATCGTCTTCGCGGGGTTCGCGGCCTTCTTCATCGTCCTGATCACCTATCCCTTCCCGTCCACTTCTCCCGACCTCAAGGTCACCGTCCTCGACGTCGGGCAGGGGGACTCGATCCTGGTTGAGTTCCCCGGCCGCCGCAAGATGCTCATCGACGGCGGAGGGTTCCCGGAAGGCTCGTTCGACGTGGGCGAGAGGGTGGTCTCCCCCTTCCTGTGGAGGAAGGGGATCAAGAGGATCGATGACCTGGTCCTGACGCACGCCCACCCCGATCACCTCAATGGCCTGCCCGCTGTCGCCCGCAACTTCCGGATCGGCGAGTTCTGGGAGGCCGAAAGTCCGTTGGACAGCGAAGCGTACCGGGCCCTGGACGGGGCCCTGGGGTCCCGGGTTCCCAGGATAAGGGTCGCCGGGGGATTCGTCCGCAAGGAAGGCGGGGCCGTCATCGAGGCCCTTTACCCGCCGGAGGGCGGAGACGCCAACCCCCGCTTCGTCGAAAACGACCGGTCGATCGTCCTCAGATTGACCTTCGGCGGGGCGTCCTTCCTCCTGCCCGGAGACGTCGGGCAGAAGGCCGAGGCCGAGGTCCTGGCAGCGGTCCCTGATATCAAGAGCCTGGTGATGAAAGCGCCCCACCACGGCAGCGACTCCTCGAGTTCGGCCGGGTTCCTAGCGGGAGTGTCGCCGGAATACGTGGTCATCACGGTCGGGGAGGACAACCGCTACGGCCTCCCGGCTCCTGCGGTCCTGGACAGGTATGCCCGGACCGGCGCCCGCGTCTTCCGGACGGACCTCGACGGGGCCGTCGAATTCTCCACGGACGGAGATCGGCTGCGTGTCCGGACGGCGGCACAAGGGGTTCGGGAGCCGCGGGCGCCCGGGAAATTGAAAGATTGACAAACCCTTTCCGTCGTCCGATAATATCCTTAAGGACCATGATGACCAAGAAGATCTTAGCCGCTCTCTTTCTCCCTCTTTTGATGGTGTCTTTCCTCAGCGCCCAAAGCCTGGCCGAACTCTCCAAGAAGGAAAAGGAAAGGCGGGCCGCCGCGAAGGGGAAAACGACCGTCGTGACCAACGACGATCTGAGCAAGGTGAAGAAGAAACCGGCCGTTTCCGCGGGCCAGCCTGCCGCGACCGGCGAAGAGAACCTAGCCGAGAACCCCGAAGCCGCCGAGGCCACGACGCCTCCGGCTCCTCCCGGCGCCGAACAAATGCCTTCCGACGAGGCCCCGCCGGCCTCCCAGGAGCCTGTCCTCACCGATCAGCAGTTCAACGCGAGGAAAACCGAACTCGAGGACCAGTGGAACAGGGCCCAGGAAATGGTGGACCTCCTGACCATGAAGATGAACGGGCTCTGGCAGGAGTTCTACAGCCTGGACGACATGACGGCCCGGGACCGCATCCAGCAGCAGATCAGCGAGAATTACGAAAAGCTGCTCAAAGCCCAGCAGGACGAAGCCAAGGCCAGGGAAGAGCTCGACGCCTTCATCGCCAACACCAAGCGGGAAGGCGTGCCCCGGATCTGGATCCGCTGACGTCCGCAGGCCCGGCCGGCCTCCCCCTTACCGGAAGTAAATGACCGAAACCTGTATTCCCAACTGCCTCTGATCGGTCGAACCCTGGACGACCTGGGCGGGGACGAAGACCTTGTCCGTGGCGATGGTCAGCCTGAACTCGTTCTTGTCGCCGAGCATGTCCTTTTTGACGTCATAGGACTTGTCGAAGTTTCCCACGGCCGGGATGAACTCGTCCAAGACCATGTCGTTGATCTTGACGATGACCTTCTGGTCCTTGACGGCGTCCATGTTGAGGCTGCCTTTGATGACCAGAAGGGCGTCGCGCCGCGGGTTGTCGATGAGGCACCGGGCCTCTTTCGCCGTCCACCTCCACCGCTTAAGGAACGACTTGGAGTCGGCTTCCTGTTCGTACCAGCCATCCTCGTAGATGATTTCCGGGGTGTCGGGAGGCGGGGGCCCGACCGTCAGGCTCTTTTCGAGGACCTGGACCTTCGATTTGCCGCTCCGGTCGTAGGGAGAATAGAGCCCGACGGAAATCTTGAGGGTCTCATCGCCCTTGAACTGCGGGTCGAATTCATCGATGAAGGTAGGGATGAAGATCCGGTGTTTGAATGAATACTCTTTGTTGGGCTCCCACTTGGACGTGGGGACGTCGGGAACATAGTCGTCCTGGAAGAGCATGTTGTTGTTGTGCCAGAAGTGCGCGAAAACGGTGTAGTCCTCGGACATCTTCTGAAATTCCGCCGTCGTCTTCCACTTGTAATCGATGTTCGTGACGAGGCTGTCCGTCAGGTTCTTATCGGAAAAGTCTATGGTGAGCTCGATGCCCTTCACCTGGGCCTTTTTCCTGCAGGAGAACGAGAAAAACGCGGCAATGATCAATAAGAACACCACCATGTTCCGTATTTTCATATTCTAAACCTCCTGAATGAAATGCCCTTCCGGGGTATTATAATGAATTGACCCGATCCTGTAAAGCACAATCCGTGAACTGGACAGGCACGAACGTCTGTTGTATATTCCGGCATGAATGAAGGCTTTTCTGCTCCTTTTTTCTCCTGTCTCGAGGCTCGTCTGCCGGATCAAGGACGACCTTTACGCCAAAGGGAACCTCAAGCCCGGGAAGGCGCCCCTGTCGGTCGTGAGCGTCGGGAACATCTCTTTCGGGGGCTCGGAGAAAACCCCATTGGCGATGGAGCTTATCGCCCGCCTCCTGGACCGGGGATGGAGGCCGGCCCTGGTCTCCAGGGGGTACAGGGGAGAATGGGAGAGAGAAGGGGGCGTCCTCTCCGACGGGACCGGGCCCAAGGGGACCTGGCGGCAGGGCGGCGACGAGCCTTATATGGTCGCCCTCAGATATCCCGGGGCCGGGGTTTTTGTCGGCCGGGACAGGCTCGCGTCCTGCCGGAAGGCCCATGAGCTCGGATTCACGGCCGTGATCCTGGACGACGCGTTCCAGCACCGGCGGCTGGAGAGGGACCTGGACATCGTCCTCTTCGATCCCCGCAAAAAGCTCGCCCTTCGCGAGGGTATTTCTTCCCTCAGGCGGGCCGGCATCATCCTGGTCAAGGATTCGGCGCGGCCGGGGACGATGGGATCCCTGAAGGCTTCGTTCCCCGGGGTCGCGGTCTTCGATTACCGGACGACGCCGAAGGCGTTCGTCAGCCTCCTCGACGGAGAGACGACGCCCCCGGATTCGTTCCGGGGCAAAAGCGTCCTGGCCTTCTGCGGGATCGCGAATCCATCGAGGTTCTCGAATCTCCTCCGGGAGCTCGGGGCCGTCGTCCGCGGCTCTCTCATTTTTCCCGACCACCACCCCTACCCGGCGGCTTCCCTCGAAAAGATCGCCCGGAGCTTCGCCGCGTCCGGGGCCGAGGCCGCCGTCACCACCGAAAAGGACGCGGTCAAGATCGCTCCCGCCGGGACCGCCCTCGAAAGGATCCCCCTCCATGCCCTCAGGGTCGGGCTCGATATCGAAGCCGGGTTCTATGACCTCGTCGAGGCCGGCCTCAAGAAAGCGGCCGCCGGCAAGGAGGACCGGGCATGAGGACCCGGGCCGAATACCTGGCGTTCCTGGCGTTGAAGTCCTTCTTCTTCCTCCTCCCCCGTTCCTGGTGCCTGGCGCTCGGACGCTCCCTCGGCACGCTCGCCTTTCATCTCGACGGCCGCCGGCGCGGGATCGCCCTCAGGAACCTCCGGACGGCTTTCGGCGCGGAGAAGCGTCCGGCGGAGCTCCGGGCGATCGCAAAAGCATCGTTTCAGCACTTCGGCCAGGTCATGACGGACATCTTCAAGCTCTTCCACTTCGACCCGTCGAAGATCCAAGAGCTCGTCGCCGTGGAGGGCTGGGAGAACCTGACGAACGCGATCGCTCTCGGCAAAGGGGTCCTCGTCTTCTCCGCCCACATTGGGAACTGGGAGCTTGGCTCGCTCATGATCTCGAGGGCCATGAAGCTCAACGCCGTCGCCCGGGCCCTGGACAACCGGCTCATAGAGGAGGAGCTCGTGAGATTCCGGAGGAGAATGGGCGCCCATGTCATCTACAAGCAGCAGGCCGCGCGCAAGGTCCTCCAGGCCCTCAGGAACGGGGAGGCCGTGGCCATCCTCGTCGACCAGAACGTCCTCCGCGTCCAGGCGATCTTCGTGGACTTCTTCGGCCGGCCGGCCGGAACGACCCCGGCCCTGGGCGCTTTCGCGCTCAGGACGGGAGCTCCCCTCGTCCCGTCCTATTGTCTGCCGGCCGCGTCCGGCCGCTACCTCCTGAAGATCCTCCCGGCCGCGTCCATCGTCCTCGGCGGGGACGTCGAGACGAACGTGTTGAAAATAACCCAGACATGCACTAAGATTATCGAGAACGAGATCCGGGAGAATCCCGGGTTCTGGCTCTGGTTCCATGACAGATGGCGATCGAGGCCGAAAGAGGAATATGATCATCAAGACCAAACTTCCTGAAGAGACGACCCCGTCGCGGGCCGGGAAACGCGGGCCCGACGAGCTCCGCCCGGTCCTCATCCGGACGGACTATTTCGACTTCGCCGACGGCTCCGCCTACATCGAGATGGGAAGGACCAAGGTCGTCGCGGCCGCCACGATCGACGAGAAGGTCCCGCCGTTCCTCAAGAACTCCGGAACGGGCTGGGTGACCGCCGAGTACGCCATGCTCCCCTGCGCCACGGAAAAGAGGACGCCCCGCGAGCGGACGGCCGGCAGGATCTCGGGGCGGACTCAGGAGATCCAGCGGCTCATCGGCCGTTCCCTCCGGAGCGTCACCGACCTTCCCGCCCTCGGCGAGACGACGATCGCCATCGATTGCGACGTGCTCCAGGCCGATGGGGGGACGCGCGCGGCCTCGGTCACGGTCGGCTGCGTGGCCCTGGCCCTGGCCTTGAAAAAGCTCCTCGACCAGGGCTGCGTCGAGGCCATGCCCCTGAAGCACCTCGTCGGGGCCGTCAGCGTCGGGCTCGTCAAGGGGCAGGAGCTCCTGGACCTGGACTACGGCGAGGACTCGGCGGCCGACCTCGACATGAACGTTGTGGAGACCGACGGGGGCCAGCTCGTGGAGGTCCAGGCTTCGGCCGAGAAAAGCCCCTTCACCCGGAAGGACTTCGCCGGCCTGATGAAACTCGCGGACAAGGGGATCGCCGAGATCATCGCCATCCAGCGCGACGTCCTCATGAAAAAGAGCGTCCTCTTCATGGCTTACGGATGACGAAAGGGGGTCTGCCGATGAAGCGCATTCTGATCACCGGAGGGGCCGGGTTCTTAGGGAGCCACCTCTGCGACCGGCTGATCGGGGAAGGGGCCGATGTCGTCGGCATCGACAACTTCTTCTCCGGATCGAAGGACAACATCCGACACCTCTTCAACGATCCCTATTTCGAGCTCATCCGGCACGACGTCATCCACCCGCTTTTCATCGAGGTCGACCAGATCTACCACCTGGCCTGCCCGGCCTCCCCCATCCACTACCAGCAAAACTCCATCAAGACCGTGAAGACCAACGTCATGGGCACGATCAACATGCTCGGCCTGGCCAAGCGGATCAGGGCCAGGATCCTCCTGTCCTCGTCTTCGGAGGTCTATGGGGACGCCAAGGTCCATCCCCAGCAGGAAAGTTACTGGGGGAACGTCAACCCCATCGGCATCCGCAGCTGCTACGACGAGGGGAAGCGGGTGGCCGAGACCTTGATGATGGACTACCACAGGCAGAACAGGGTCGACGTCCGGATCGTGCGCATCTTCAACACCTACGGCCCGCGCATGGCCGTCGATGACGGCCGCGTCGTCAGCAACTTCATCGTCCAGGCGCTCAAGGGCAAGCCCCTGACGGTTTACGGGGACGGCAGCCAGACCAGGTCCTTCTGCTACGTCACGGACCTCGTCGAGGCCCTCATCAAGATGATGAACACCGACGGGTTCATCGGGCCGGTGAACCTGGGCAACCCCGGGGAGTTCACCATCCTGGAGCTCGCGGAAAAAGTCATCCGGATCACGGGAAGCTCCTCCGGGATCGTCCATTGTCCCCTGCCCCAGGACGACCCCGTCCGGCGCTGTCCGGACATCTCTCTGGCCGAAGCCAGGCTCGATTGGCGGCCGAAAATGGGCCTGGACGAAGGCCTCGCCGCGACCGTCGATGACTTCAAGAAACGGCTCGGCGCATGAAGCTCTCCGTCATCATCCCCGCCTACAACGAAAAGAACACGGTCCTCGAGTTGCTGCGCCGGGTCGAGGCGGTCCCCCTCAGCCTGGATAAAGAGATCATCGTCGTGGACGACTTCTCCACGGACGGGACGCGGGAGGTCCTGGGCGGCCTCGGCCGACCGGACATCAAGGTGCTCTTCCACGCGAAGAACATGGGCAAAGGCTCGGCCCTCCGGACCGGATTCTCCGAAGCGACGGGGGACATCGTCCTCATCCAGGACGCCGACCTGGAGTACGACCCGGCCGACTATCCCGGCCTCCTCGCCCCCATCCTCGACGGCCGGGCCGACGTCGTTTACGGCTCGCGCTTCCTGGGGGGGCCGCACCGGGTCCTCTTTTTCTGGCACTCCGTCGGGAACCGGTTCCTGACCGCCCTCTCCAACGTGGTCACCAACCTGAACCTGACCGACATGGAAACCGGCTATAAGGTCTTCCGGGGGGACGTCCTGCGAAAGCTCAGCCTCAAGTCGCGCCGTTTCGGGTTCGAGCCCGAGGTCACGGTCAAGGTCGCCAAGCTCAAGTGCCGGATCTACGAGGTCCCCATCTCCTATGCCGGCCGGAACTACAGCGAGGGAAAAAAGATCGGCTGGAAGGACGGGCTGGCAGCCCTTTGGTATATCGTGCGGTTCAAGTTCTTTTCTTGACTTTCCGGCTTTGCCGCTATAAGATTTTCCTTTAAATTCATTGAAAACAAGATATTAGGGAGGCTGACATGAATTGGATTTCCTGGCTGGTCCCGGCCGGCATCATCGTCGTCATTCTCGCCGGCATCATCGTCATCATGGCCCTGCAATACCGCAAGGTCGGCCCCAACGAGGCCATCATCATCTCCGGCGGCCGGAAGCGCACGATCACGGCCCCGGACGGAACGCACAGGAAGGTCGGCTATCGCTACCGGCTCGGCGGCGGCACGTTCGTCTGGCCGTTCACCGAGCGGGTGGACGTCCTGCCCATCGACATCATCTCGCTCAACATCCGGACGCCCGAGGTCCTGACCCACGGCGGCGTTCCCATCATGGCCGAGGCTTCCGGCCAGGTGAAGGTCGATTCCACCGACGAGGGCATCCGCATGGCCGCCGAGCAGTTCCTCGGCCAGGGCAAAGACGGCATCCGCGACGTCGCCATGAGCGTTCTCGAGGGAAAAGTGCGCGAGGTCATCGGCACCATGACGGTCGAGGAGATCTACCGGGGCCGCCAGGAGTTCTCCAGCCGCGTGGCCCAGGCCGTCAAGCATGACCTGGCCGCGATGGGCCTGGTCATGCTCTCCTTCGCTCTCAAGGACATCAGCGACACCCAGGGCTATATCGACGCCCTGAGCAAACCCCAGATCGCCGCGGCCAAGCGCGACGCGACCATCGCCCAAGCCGAGACCGAGAAGGAATCCATCATCAAGTCCTCCCATGCCCGAGAGGAAGGAGAGGTCGCCCGGCTCCAGGCCGAGGCCCAGATCGCCAAGGCCCAGTGGGAGAACGAGGCCAAGAAGGCAGAGTCCCAGGTCTTCGTCAACTCCTGGAAGGCCCAGGCCGATTTCTCATACGAACTCGAGCGGAACCGGCTGAACCAGGAGATCAAGAAGGAAGAGGCCAAGGTCAAGCTCATCGAGAAGGAAGAGGCCATCAAGATCGAACAGGCCGAGATCTCCCGCAAGGAGAAAGAGCTGGAGGCCAACGTCCTCAAGCCGGCCGACGCCCGCAAGTATCAGATCAAGGCCGAGGCCGAGGCCGAGGAGTTCCGCATCCTGGCCGAGGGCAAGGGAAAGGCCGACGTCCGGAAGCTCGAGGCCCAGGCCGCTGCCGACGAAACCCGGCTCAAGGGCCTGGCCGAAGCCGAGGCCATGCTCAAGAAGGCCCAGGCCTGGGAAAAGTACAATCAGGCGGCCGTCCTCGAGATGTACATCAAGGCCCTTCCCGAGCTGGCCAGGGCCGTGGCCGAACCGCTCTCCAAGGTGGACAAGATCATCATCGTCGGCGGCGGCGACAAGGACCTCGGGATGACCAAGATCACCGGGCAGGTCGCCCAGATCCTGGCCCAGATGCCCGATATCGTCAAGACGCTCACCGGCGCGGACATCAACAAGTTCCTGAGGAACAAGCTCTCGCCCGAGGACAAGCCGGCCGCCGAGAAGAAATAGGCCGGGGCGGGGGCGAAACATGATCTCTGAAAAAGTCAACCAAATCGGCGCGTCCCCGACGCTCAAGATCTCGGCCAAGGCCAAGGCCATGCGGGCCGAGGGGATCGACGTCATCGACCTGAGCCTGGGCGAGCCCGACTTCCCCACTCCCGAGAACGTCAAGGCCGCCGGGGTCAAGGCCATCCAGGAGAACTTCACCAAGTACACCGAGAACGACGGCATCCCGGCCCTCCGGAAAGCCATCATCCAGCGGCTCAAGGACGACCATGGCCTGACCTACGGCATGAAAGAAGTCATCGTCTCCACGGGCGCCAAGAGCTCCCTCTTCCACGTCGTCCAGGCGCTCGTCAACGAGGGCGAAGAGGTCATCGTCCCCTCGCCGTACTGGGTCACCTACCCCGAGTGCGTGGCCCTGGCCAAGGGGAAGACCGTCATCGTCCCGACCCGGGAGGAGGACGGCTTCCGGCTGACGCCGGACGAGCTCCGGTCCGCGATCTCGCCGGCCACCAAGGCCCTCATCCTGAACAACCCGTCCAACCCGACGGGCGCGACCTACGAGCGCCGTCATCTCGAGGCCCTGGCCGAGGTCATCAAGGGCGAAGACATCTACGTCGTCGCCGACGAGATCTACAGCAAGCTCGTTTACGACGGCTTCCTGTTCACGAGTTTCGCTTCCCTCGGCGAGGACATCAAGAAGAAGACCATCATCGTCAACGGCGTTTCCAAAGCCTACTCCATGACAGGCTGGCGCATCGGGTTCGCGGCCGGGCCGGCCGACGTCATCAACGGCATGTCCAAGATCCAGAGCCACACGACGTCCAACGCCTGCTCGATCGCCCAGAAAGCGGCCCTCGAGGCGTTCGGCGGGCCCCAGTATGACGTCCAGAAGATGGTCTCGGAGTTCCAGCGGCGGCGCAATTACGCCCTGATGAAGCTCCAGACCGTCCCGGGGATCTCGTGCTTCAAACCCCAGGGCGCGTTCTACCTCTTCCCCAACGTCAAGTCCACCTTCGACAAGGAAGCCGACGGCGTGCCGATCCGAAACTCCTACGGCATGGCCTATTACCTTCTGAAACAGGCCCGGGTGGCCATCGTGCCCGGAGACGCCTTCGGGGCGGACGACCACATCCGTCTCTCCTACGCCACGTCCATGGAGAACCTGGAGAAGGCCATGGGCCGCATCATCGAGGCCCTGGCGAAACTCAAGACCGCAAAAAAAGCCAAGCGCGTGGCCTTGAACAATACGGTCACCAAGGTCAAGAAGTCCGTGCCTGTCGAGCCTGCGGTCGATACAAAGATGCGGGACGCTCTCGTCAGCGAGATGGACGGCCATCTCGGCTACGAGAACATTTACGAGTGGAACGCCAATATCGGCGGTGTGCTCGTCCAGCTCAAGACGACGAGCGCCCACCTCAGCGACTTCTGGATGGAGAACTGGTTCCCGGCCCGGCTCGAGGCGGACGTCGAGCCGCACGGCGTCGTCTACGCCGTGGACGGCATCGCGGGCCGAGAGCCGCGGACTTTCTACAACTCGGAGACGAAGACCGGCGTCCTGGTCAACACGGACGGCTACGGGCCTCTCCGGAGCCTGGCGCTGGGCCTCGTCGCGGACTTCGCCGAGCGGATGCTCGGCGTCCACGCGGTCCGCGGCATGTCTGCCGATATCGGCGGGAACGGGCTCGCCCTTATCGGGCCGCCCGGGACGAACAAGACCGAGCTTTTCTTCGACCTCCTCAAGGACCCCCGCTTCAAACTGCAATCGACCGACATCCTCTTCGTCCGTTATCAGGGCGGCACGGCCGCCGCCGACTCTATCGAACGCAAGCTCTACATCCCGACGAACACCGTCGAGGCCTTCGACCGGCTCGCCCCGCTCTTCGACCGGAGCAAGTGCGAGAACGTCATCACCCGCAAGGAGGACTGCAAGCACGAGGAGTGCCTGCGGAAGGACGACTGCCGTCTGGATAGGGGCTCGCCGTATTGCTACAAAGCTTCCAAAGAGGCCCACGCCCTGCTCGATCCCAACTGGATCGGCGGGAAGGGCGCCGTCGCCCGGAGGACGAACCTGCGCTGGGTCTTCATCCTGAGGAACGATGCCGTCTCGCCGGCCGTGGCCAAGATCGGAAAGGACGAGGCCCTGCGGGTCCTCGAGGCCGGGGAAAGCGCCGGGGCCAAGAGGAGCACGGCCAAGCCCCAGCCCTTCTACAATCCGCACCTCCTGCTGACGTCGCCCGAGCGGACCGAGCTCGAGAAGTCGTTCTACGGGCGGCTCCTCGACAGCGCGGAATGTTATCTTTTCAACAGCGGCGTC
>Ga0315293_10004340_pt1 | contig 13499 bp, 12 predicted proteins | sample YL17G13_20_MG_FD_203071 | JGI IMG/M metagenome (GOLD analysis project Ga0315293, IMG submission 203071) | Sediment microbial communities from Yellowstone Lake, YNP, Wyoming, USA - YL17G13_20 | ecosystem: Environmental > Aquatic > Freshwater > Lake > Sediment | place: USA: Wyoming | collected... | reverse complement strand
CGCGACCGGGGGCGCTTCCTTGGGTTTAGCGGGAGTTCGGGGCTTGGCGGGTGTTTTGTTGTTCATGATTCCATCTCTTTGATACCGATTTTCCAGCCGACCAGTTTGGAGGCCAGCTTGACATTGATGCCTTTTTTGCCTATAGCCAGTGGAAGCTGGTCGGGCGTGACCAGAGCTTGGAGTGTCTTGTTCTCTTGGCTCTCCAGGACGATCCGGTTGACTTTGGCCGGGCTGAGGGCCGACTTGGCGTAGGAGGCCGGGTTGGGAGACCACAGGACGACGTCGATCTTTTCACCCTGCAGCTCTTTGCTGATGGCCAGGATCCGGCTGCCCCTGGGTCCAATGCAGGCGCCCACCGGATCGACGTCCCGGTCCTGGGCATAGACCGCCACCTTGGCTCGTTCGCTCGGCTGGCGGACGATGTCCTTGATGGTGATGATCCCATTGGCGATCTCCGGGATCTCCAACTCGAGCAACTTGGCCAGGAAACGGGGGCTGGTCCGGGAGGCAAAAATCTGAACTCCCCGGCTGCCCATCTGGACTTGGCTGATGACGGCCTTGATCCGGTCGCCGCGCTGCAACTTTTCGTTGGCCAACACATCCCGGAGGGGAAGAATGATTTCGGTCTGGTTCGATTCCAGAATAAAGCCGGCCGTCTCCGCCCGGCGAACGATGCCGTTGACGATCTCTCCGGTGCGGGCGGCGTAGTCTTCGTAGATCTTTTCCTGTTCGGCGTCCCGGACTTTCTGGAAGATGACCTGTTTGGCCGCCTGGGCGGAGATCCGGCCCAGAGTCTCGGCGGGCAAGTCAAGCTCCAAGGTGTCCCCGGCTTTGACGAAGGGGTCGGTCTGGCGGGCCTCGTTCAGAGAGATTTCGGAAGAGGGGTCAGCGGGCGGCTCCTCGGCCACGACCTTCTTGGCGGCGTACACCCGAAGTTCGCCTTTCTCGGGCTGAAAAAAAACATCGACCTTTTCGTTTTTCACGAAGTACTTGGCTGAGGCGACCCGGAGCGACTCCTTGATGGCGTTGATGATCACCGCAGGCTCCACCCTGCGCTCCTTGCTGAGCTGCAGGATGGTGTTCCAGACATTGATCTTCATCTAAGCCGCTGGTCTTGGGGATTGGACGGGCCCTCAAGAGTGCAGAATTATATATGAATTTGTAAGCCGGGGCAAATAGAGATGAGCTTATGCTGCTTCTTCCGAGGATGAGACTTTGACCTGGCAGTCCATTGCGCCGGCAAACACAAAGGCGTGAGGGTACGCGGAACATGGCTTTCTCGTTCATCTTTCTCCGGCCAACGCTACGGATAACCTGTGAACCTTAATTGAAGCACGGCGGTTTTGTCAGGTTGAACCTTTTATTATGCCTCTCTCTATGATTCACCTTTAGCCTTTTGTGGAGTAAGAATGAAGTTTCGGCCTTCCTCTTCATTGACCTGCTTTAGAAATTCACAACCAAGACAACCCATAAGCTTCTTGGCATATGTACCCTGCACTTCTCCTTCACAGAGAGTCCCCGCAACAGCCCAGCAAAACCTACCAGCATGCTTGCCCTTATTGACACCATTATATTCATTGGGCAATGCCGCTGGGCACACGCCAAGTTTCTCGACATTTTCACCGCTTGGTTCGCGACCGCACTTCTTGACTTCCCAACAGTTTTTTCGTTCCATTTTCGATCTTCACCAAGGGCATAACGGCCAGTGTGACAGGCTGTCCTGTTTGAAAAGCAAATCCCGATTTTTGACATTGAACCTCACGTTGAATGACTCCATATGAACATTCCCTTTGGCCCCGTTTTCCGAATAGGAGATCCGGGCCCAGGATTTCTTTTTCTTCTCGGGTGAAGTCTGCGATCTCAACCTCCTTGTGCCCGATTAACGGGCGAATTTTCTGATATTTGCACCCCTCACCTTGACGCTAAAACGTTATGACGTTATAATGACGTCAGGGAGGCAGGCCATGAAGAACCCGAACAAACGGGTGACCGTTTACCTGAAGCCGGAATACCACCGTGCGCTTCGCGTCAAGGCGGCGGAGACGGAATATTCGGTTTCCGACCTGGTTAACGCGGCCCTGAAAAACGCGCTTCTAGAGGATGCCGCAGATCTCGAGGCCTTCGACAAGCGGGCCCGCGAGCCGCTTCTCGCTTTCGAAGACGTGTTGAAGGCCCTCAAGCGCGATGGGAAAATATAGGATCCTCGTCAGGAAAACGGCCGCTGACGAGCTTGCCCGGATTCCTAAGAAAGACCTGCGCCGGCTCGTCGAACGGATTCTGTCGCTCGGGGAAGAGCCGAGGCCGCACGGCTGCCAGAAGCTTTCGGCGCAGGAAAGATACCGTATCCGGCAGGGGGACTACAGGGTCGTCTGTTCGGTCGACGATGCCGGCCGGACCGTGGAAATATTCAAGGTCGGCCACCGGAGCGAAATCTATGGCCGGGAATAATTGAACTCGGGCGAGTGATGCTAACGTTTGCTGGGGGTTGACTTGATCTGCCTTTTTTGACCGGTGCTTTCCGCTTTTGCTTCGATGGCCTCCTCCACCTTGTGGAACTCCTTGAGCCCCGACCGCTTGGAGTACCAGATAGCCGCCGCCACGATCAGGAAGAGGACCGCCACCACGGCGATGAGGACCGGCGTGGCCTTACGGTATTGGATGATGATGGGTGCGGCCAGGACGGAGACCAGGTTGATGACCTTGATCATGGGGTTGAGCGCCGGGCCGGCCGTATCCTTGAGGGGATCGCCCACCGTGTCGCCCACCACAGCCGCTTTATGGCTGGCCGAGCCCTTGCCTCCGTACAAGCCGTCTTCGATGAGCTTTTTGGCGTTGTCCCAGGAGCCGCCGGTGTTGGCCATGAACACGGCCAGGAGCTGGCCCGACAGGATGGCCCCGGCCAAGAAGCCGCCCAAAGCTTCGACCTGCAAGACCAGGCCGATGAGCAGGGGGGTCAGGATGGCCAGCAAGGCCAAGCCGATGAGCTCTTTTTGGGCGGCGATAGTGCAGATGCTGACAGCCTGTTTGTAGTCCGGCTTAACCTTGCCCTGCATCAGGCCGGGGATGCGAAATTGACGGCGGACCTCCATGACGATGAGTGAAGCGGCCCGGGATACGGCGTTCAGGGTCAGCGAGGAGAAAAGCCAGGGCATGGCGCCGCCGATGAGCAGGCCGATCAAGACCAAGGGCATCGACACCCGGATGCCGGTCTTTTCCAGGGTCTGGGAGGCATCCAGGAGGCCTTTGGCGATCAGCGATCCCTGGACCTTGGTCACGTCGGTGATAAAAGAGCCGAACAGGGATACCGCGGCGATGACCGCCGAGCCGATGGCCACGCCTTTGGTGATAGCCTTGGTGGTATTGCCCACGGCGTCCAGGTCGGCCATGATCTGGCGGGCGTTTTTATCCAGGCCGGCCATTTCGCCGATGCCGTTGGCGTTGTCGCAGATGGGGCCGAAGGAATCCATGGCCACGTTGTTGCCGGTCAGGGTCAGCATGCCGATGCCGGTCATGGCCACGCCGTACAGGACGTAGACGACCCCCCTGGGGCCCTGGCTCAGGTAGGGGAGGTAGATGAAGACGGCCGAGCCGATGGTCGAGGCAATGACCAGGATGGACCACACCGAGGATTCCATACCGAACGACAGGCCGGACAGGAGGAGGGTGGCCGACCCCGTCCGCGACGAGGCGGCGATCTCTTTAACCGGGGCATGATGGGTGTCGGTGAAGTACTTGGTCAGCTCGTCGATGAGGATGGCCAGGATGATGCCGGCGGCCACAGAAAAGAAGGCCCGCCATTCATGCATGTAGAAGTGGGCGATCAGGGCGAAGGCCACCAGGCAGATGGCGGCCGAGGTGTAGAACCCCCGGTTGATGGCGGCCATGGCGTTTCCCCGTTTCTGGCCTTTGCGGCCGCGGACCAGGTAGGTGCCGATGATGGAGGAGAAAACGCCGATGCCGCGCACCAGCAGGGGGAAAATGATCCACTTAATATCGCCCGTCAGGGCCACCAGGGACAGGCCCAGGATCAGCCCGGCGACGATGGTCACTTCGTAGCTTTCGAAGATGTCGGCGGCCATGCCGGCGCAGTCGCCCACGTTATCGCCCACCAGGTCGGCCACCACGGCCGCATTGCGGGGGTCGTCCTCGGGGATGTTGGCCTCCACCTTGCCCACCAGGTCGGCCCCCACGTCGGCGGCCTTGGTGTAGATGCCGCCCCCCACCCGCATGAACATGGCCAGCAGCGTGCCGCCGAAGCCGAAGCCCAGCAGGGCATCGGGCGCGGCTTTCTGGAAGGTTAGAAAAATAACGGTGCCCCCCATCAGGCCTAAACCGTCGGTCAGCATGCCGGTGATGGTGCCGGCCCGGTAGGCGATTTTCAAGGCCTTATCGAAGCTGGTCCGGGCCGCGGCCGCCACCCGGACGTTGGCCTGGACGGCCATCCGCATCCCGAACTGGCCGACCATCAAAGAGAAGAAAGCGCCCATGATGAAGGCCGTAGCCCGGCCCAGGCCGATGATCATCTTGATCTTATTGGGGTCGGAGGCGAATTGGGGAAAACGCTCCAGGGCTTCTCCGGAAGGAGGGACGATGTACACGCTGAAGAAAAGGGCCACGGTCAGGACCACGATCAGCGGCAGGATGGTCCGCAATTGGCGGGTCAGGTAGGCGCCCGCCCCCTGTTTAATGGCTTCCCAGACCTCGATCATCTTGGGCGTGCCCTTGTCCTCGGCCAAGATTTGCCGCCGGAGGAACAGGGCATAGGCCAGGCCTAGGAAAGCGATTCCCAAAACGGACCACAGGGCGATTGTCTCGAACGGCGTTGTTTGCAGCATGGGCTTCCCTCCCGAGAGCAGCGTTGATTCCGGTGAGACACCAGAAAAATTAGCGGCTATCTATAGCACAAACGGGGCCAGATTTCAATTTTCCGAGTTTTCTTCGGTGTGCTCCCCCCTGAGGCTGTAGGGGCCGCAGCCGGTCACTCGGACTTGGACAAAGCGGTGAACGGGGGAGAGGCCCTCCCCGGCGGTGAAGTTGACCACTCGGCAGCTTTCGTCCCGGCCGCTGAAGACTCGGGGATCTTTTTTGGAGGGTCCGGTGCATAACACGCGTCGAGTGCGGCCGACCAGGGCTTGGTTGAGGCCGAGCTGGATTTGTTTCTGGCGCTCCTGCAGCTCCACCAGGCGCCTCTGTTTTGTCCGGGGAGGAACATCGTCGGCCAGGCGAGAGGAGGCCGTGAAAGGCCGGGGCGAGTAACGGAAGGAAAAGATATTGGCGAAGCGGACTCGGTCCAAGACACGGAGCGTGTCTTCGAAATCTTCCTCCTCTTCGCCCGGAAATCCGACGATCACGTCCGTGCTCAGCTCGATCTCGGGCAGATTGTCCCGAAGTTCGTCCGTCAGCCGGAGATAGTCCTCCTGCCTGTAGCCCCGGTTCATCCGGGCCAGGATTCGGGTCGAGCCGGACTGGAAGGGCAGATGAACCTGGCGGCAGAGGGCGGGCATTTCCCGCATGGCCCGGATGATCGCCCCACCGAAGTTCTTGGGATGGGAGGTGATGAAACGGACCCATTTCAAACCCGGCAGGCCGGCCGCCAGGCGGAGCAGGCGGGGAAAGTCCTCTCCCGTCTCCGGGTCGCGGTAGGAATTCACGTTCTGGCCCAGGAGAATGATTTCCTTATAGCCATCGGCGGCCAATCTTCGGACCTCATCCATGACCAGCCGCAGGGGCCGGAACTTTTCGCGCCCCCTCGTGTAGGGGACGATGCAGTAGGCGCAGAAGTTATCACAACCTTCCATGATTGTGACAAAGGCGCTGGCCGGGCTTTCTCGGAGGAAAGTCCTGGGCCGGTCTTCGGACCAGGTCAGAACTTGGTCCACGTCCACGGCCCTGCCTATTTTGGCCGCCAGGAGCTGGGGCAGCCGGGCATAGCTGTCCGGCCCCAGGACCAGGTCCACTTCCGGCACCCGGCTCATGATCATTTCTCCATGGGCCTGAGCTGAGCAGCCGGCCACAGCCAGCCGAAATTTCTTTTCTCGTTTCAGGGTGGCCAGGCGGCCCAGGAAGGAAAACAGCTTCTCCTCGGATTTTTCGCGCACCGAACAGGTGTTGACGATGACCAGGTCGCTCGATTGGGGAGAATCGACTTTCTCATAGCCGGCTTCGGCCAGGAGGCCGGCCAGGTATTCGGAATCGTTCTCGTTCATCTGGCAGCCGAAGGTGTGGATGTGGAAGGTGGGGCGCAGCCGGCCTTTAGGTGTGATCGCCTTCTGGAATGATCGTGCCATATATTTGGGGAGACTAGATGATTTTCTCCAATAAGCCGGCCGCTGTCCGGATGAACTTGGGGCATAGGTTGTCATGGAGTTTATTTTGTTTGATCAGCCTCTGCCCGTGGGCCGAGCCGATATCATGTCCGAGCAGCGCTTTGCAGCGCAGGGAGCCGTGGCGGGACCGGAAACGATCCATGAACTCCCGAACGAGCCGGTAGGTCTTTTCCTTGGCCGCGTCGTCCTTGGCCCGGACCTTTCCGTATTTCAAGCCGATGACCATCAGGGCGCCGGTCACTGCCCCGCAGGTCTCTCCCAGCCGAGCCAGGCCCGCGCCGAAGCTTTGGGCCAGCCGAAAGGCCTTATCCCGCTCCAGTCCGAGGCGGGGGGCGAAAGCCGCCAGAACCGCCTGGCTGCAGTTATAACCCTGTCGAAACAGGCCGATGGCGCGATTGGCCCGCGGCCCGTGCTCGCCGGAGGTTTTCTTGGATCGGGATTGTTGTGGCATGGGGCTCTCCTGGAAAGGCCGTTCAACCCGGCCCTAAGTTGTGGGTCAGCATCTCCCGGGCGTTCTGGAGGGCGGCCTCGGTGAGACGGCTGCCGGAGATGAGCCGGGCGATCTCCTCCACCCGGTCTTCAAAGCCCAGCTTCTGAACCGTGGTGAAGGTCCGGTTTTTCTCCATTTTCTTATCGATTCGGAAGTGATGGCGGGCGTGAGAGGCGATCTGGGGCAGATGGGTGATGCAGATGACCTGGTGCCGGCGGGCCAGGTCTTTGAGCTTCTGGGCGATGAACTCGGCGGTCTTGCCGCCGATCCCGGAGTCGATTTCGTCGAAGATCAAGGTCTTGAAGCGCTCCTGTTCCCGGCCGATGGACTTGAGGGCCAGCATCACGCGCGACAGCTCTCCGCCCGAAGCAATCTTCCGCAAGGGCCGGACCAGCTCGCCGGGATTGGGGCTGATGAGGAATTCCACCTCATCCTGGCCGGTGTCCCGCGCCTTGTCGGCCTGTTCCGGGTCTGGGGCTGAGGTCAGCACCTGGACCTCGAATTTGGCCTTCTTCATCCCGAGCTGGGCGATTTCCTTTTCGACTTGATTCTCGAGCTCGCGAGCGGCCCGGCGGCGTTTGTCCGACAGTTGTCCGCTTTTGGAGCTGTATTCCTGGAAGAGCTTTTCGATTTCAGCCTTCACCTTGGTCAGTTGCTCCTCGCCGTGGAGAAGCCGGTCGCGCTCCTCCTTGATTCGGAGGAAATGGCCTTGGATGTCGGTCAAGTTCTGCCCGTACTTCCTCTTCAGCCTTTCCACGAGGTCCAGGCGCTCCTCAACCTTCTCCATGCTCTCCGGGGAGACTGCCTGTTTTTCCTTGTATTTGAGGAGCTGGTTGGCCACCTCCCGGAGCGTGATATCAGCCGCTTCCAGGGAACTGCCCATTTCACCCAAGGCCGGGTCGAAATCGCTGAGGTCTTTGAGCAATGTCCGCAGCTTGGCCAACAAGGACTGGAGCGAATCCTCCCCTTGGGAGGCGATGTCCAGGGCGCCGTCCAGCAAGCCGGCGATTTTCTCGGCGTGCTTCAGGATGTGTCTCTGCTGCCGGAGTTCGTCTTCTTCGCCGGGCCGCAGGTCGGCCGCTTCGATCTCCTTGATTTGGTATTCGAGAAAATCCAGGCGTTGGGCAAGGTCCCGCTGCAGGGATTCGATCTCCTTTTTTTCCTTATGCTTCTGGCGAAGCTGCTGGGCCAGGCGTCCGGTTTCTTCCCTTAGCGGCAGGGCGCCGGCAAAGCTGTCCAGGTAGTCCAGGTGGTTGTCCAGGTTCAGCAAGAAGACGTGGTCATGCTGGCCGTAGATGTCCACCAGCCCGGCCCCCGAGTCTTTGAGCTTCTTGACGGGCACCAGAACGCCCCCCAGATAGGCTTTACCCGTTCCCTGTTCGGTGATCTGGCGCTGGATGAAGAGGGTATTGTCCGCTTCTTCCACTAGGAAGACCGCCTCGACCACGGCTTCGCTCTTACCCGTGCGGATGAGGTCGGCCGATCCTTTCTCGCCCAGCAGGAGGCGTATGCTGTCGATGATGATGGATTTCCCGGCGCCCGTCTCTCCGGTGAGGATGGAAAACCCTTCCTCGAGGTCAAGCTCCAAGTCCTCGATTGTGGCCAGGTTCCTAATGCGCAGGAACTTGATCATTCACCAGGCTTTTTCTTGATAAGGAGGGGCACCAAGGCCTTCTCCATGTTGATGCGGCCGTAACCTAGGAACTCATCCTTGCCCGGAAAGGCGACGGCGTTGACGTCATCGGCCGAATAGCGGATGACATCCATGACCTGGGTGGCGGTCAAGAAGGGTTTGAGGCTGATGATCAGCGCCGCTAATCCGGAAACATAAGCCGCCGAGGCGGAGGTTCCGGAGGCGAAGCCGTAATCCACCGAGCCCGGCCCGTAAAAACCTTGGGGAACAGTGCTGAAGATGCTGACCCCCGGGGCGGCCACATCGACCTCGGAGCCGAAATTGGACCAGGCCGGCCGAGCGTCGTTGTAGTCGGTGGCGGCTGCGGCCAGGCAATAGGCGTCATAAGCCGCCGGGAATTCGACCGGGCCGCCGCCGTTGCCCGTGCCGGCCACCAGAACGAGGCCTTGGTCAAAGGCGTACTTGACGGCGTCGCGCAGGGTGGCGCTGTGTTCGGTGTAGCCCAAGCTCAGGTTGATGACCTTGGCCCCGTTGTCCGCGGCATACAGAATGCCCTGGGCGATCTTGGAGTATTCCCCCAGGGCCGTATTGTCCAGGACCTTGACCGGTAAGATCTTGCATTTCCAGGCCGCCCCGGCGATCCCCAGGCCGTTGTCTGTTTCGGCGCCGATAATACCGGCGATATACGTGCCGTGGCCGTGATCGTCGGAAGCATCGAAATCGCCGTTGACGAAGTCGCGACCGCTGCTGGCCAGCTTGTTCTTCAAGTCCGGATGAAGGAGGTCCACGCCCGTGTCCAACACGGCCACGATCACCTTCTGGTCTCCTGTTGTCTCTTCCCAAGCGGCCGCGGCCTTGATGTCGGCCGAAAGCTTGCCCAGCGGGCTGCCGGGAATGTGGATCTCCTGTCCGGTGTTGGACAGGGCATACTGGTAGCTGAAGAATGGGTCGTTGGGGGTGAGCTGAGCGGAGGCGATGTAATCGGGCTCGGCATACTCCACTTCCGGGTTTAGCCTCAAGGCGGCCACGGCCTCTTCGACGGAAGTGTCTTGGGTCAGGGTCAGGATGAAGGTCTTGATCCGGGGCAAGCGGAAGCCCACCAGGACCGGGTAAGTCTCTATTCGCCATTCAGCCAGCCAATCAGGAATAAACTCTTTGAATTTGACCAGCACCCGTCCGGGGACATAACGTTCTTCCGCAGACCGGGACTGGGTCCCCCTTGTCCAGTCTTGGACTTGGCCGGATATCCGGCCGAAAAGTTCGTCATGGCCGGCCGTGTGTCCGGTGAGAACCAGTCCGGCCGTCAAGGCCAGGCCGGCCAAGGCGGCCAGGGCTACAAGGGCGATAGGTCGTCTCATGGTTCCCTCCTCCCCCTAGAATGAAAAGACCAATCGGCCGGCTGCGCCGATGTCCAGGCCGCCCCGACGGGGCACGGCCGTGACCTCGGCCCTCAGGCCGATGGCCTTTGTCACTTCGCTCAAAACGCCCAGGGAAATGGATACCGGCCCGGAGCCTGTTATTTTTTTATCTTCAATTCCTTCCAGCGTCTCTATGGTCTCGGACATGCGGAATGTGCCCCATACGCGGTTGTAGAGGACTCTGAGATAAGGAAAGACGTAGTAGGCCAGGCCTTTGTACCACAGGACCGGCCCGGCGGAGAGGCGCATCCAGGTCGATTTTCCCTCCAAAGTCCCGTCCGCGGCCAGGTCCTCGACGGGCCAGGTGTTGGGGAAGCCCAGGCACACATCCCAGGCGGCTTCCAGTTCGACCTCAAAGCTCTGGGACGGCACGAGGCGCGCTTTAAGCCCGCCCCCCAGGAAAACTCCGCCCTTATAACCGGCTTGGTATTCGACCGAAAAGGGGAGCCCGCGGAAGATGAGGCCGTTGAAATTGGAAAGAGCATAGCCGGCCTGGACGGTGACCGCCAGACCCCGGCGGACCTCTCCTTCAGTTTGGAAACAGAACAACAAACCGTTGAGTCTTGAGGTGGAGGCCTCCTCGTCCCAAGAGATCGTTCGGTTCAAGTATTCGATGCCGAAACCCACCTTGAGGCGCGGTCTTTCATTTTGTAGGGATGAGGCCTGCCCGGCTAACGAGGCGGCCAGAAGAAAAGCGGCCATCACCGGCAGCGCCGCTCCCGAAAGGAAGCTCCTGAATCGTGGCATTGATCGCCTCCTCATGGTTTATTTTTTCGCCTGGGGTTTGGCTTTTTGGGCGTCGATGTCCTTCAACCGTTTCTGGGCCTTTTTGGCCCAGGCGCTCTGGGGATAATCGGTCACCAGTTTTAGGAAAAAGGGGAGTCCCTCTTCTGTCTTCCCCCAGAGGGTGTACGAGTCGGCCAGATAGAAATAGACCTGATCCAGCTTGGAGTAGTTTGGATAATTGGTCAGGATCTCGACCAACCGAGTGCTGGAGGCCTTGTAGGCCATACTCCGGTAGTAAAATTTGGCGATGATGAAGGTGTGCTCGGCCAGCTTTTGCTCGCAGTCCTTGATCCGCTGCTGGGCCTGCTTGGCCTCCTCGCTGAGCGGATACTGGCTGACCACCTTCTTGAATTCGTTCAAGGCCTGAACGGTCTTATTCTGGTCCCGGCCCGGTGTCAAAATTTTGGCGAAGAAGGTCATGGCGATCCGATAGTGGGCGAAGGAGGCAGAAGGGCTGTAGGGAAAGAGGCCGATGAATTCCCGGTATTCGGCCGCGGCCAGGATCATGCTGGATTCATCGCCCTTGTCGAAATAGGAATTGGCGATGGTCAGCTTGGCCCGCTGAGCGTAGAAACTCTTGGGGAAGGAATCGATGACCTGGCGCAAATAGAGGCGGGCCCGTTCGGGGTCCTTTTTTATCAGTTGCTCGCCCAGCTTGTAGAGCGACTCATCCGAAGCGGCCTGCTCCGGGGTGACCTCAAGATTCTTTTTCTGGCAGTGAGGAAAAAGCAGCAAGAGGACCAGCACGATGGTCAGGCTGACAACATGTCTTTTCATGGTTACGTCCTTGATGGCATATTGGTCTAGGTTTGATAGAGAGTCTGTAGCCAGGCCCACTCTTCAGTCAAGCCGGCCCGGAGGTCGGTCCGGGGAGAAAAACCGAGGTCGGCCTGGGCCTTGGCGATACCGGCCAATGTATCCGGCACGTCCCCGCTTTGCCGCTCGGCCGTCCGGCGGCGGAGGGATTTCCGGCAGACCTCTTCCAGCAGGGGAAAGATGTCCTCCAGGCGTTGATGATGGCCGCCGCCCAGGTTATACACTTCGCCCGGCCGGCCTCTCTCCAAGGCGGCCAGACAGGCTTCCACAATGTCGGCCACATAGGTGAAATCACGCGTCTGGCTCCCGTCCCCGAACACGATGATTTCCCCGCCTTGCAGAATGGCCTTCAAGAACCGGTGGAAGGCCATGTCCGGCCGCTGGCCCGGCCCATAGACCGTAAAGAAGCGGAGCGAGACCGTGGGCAGGCCGAAGTTCTTGTGGTACAGGGTGCACAGCTGTTCGGCGGCCAGCTTGGTCACACCGTAGGGCGAAAGGGGGCAGAGCGGACTTGACTCCTTCATGGGCAGGTTGGGGGTCAGGCCGTAGACCGAAGAGGAGGAAGCGAAAATGAATTTCCGCAGGTCAGATTCTTTGGCCGCTTCCAGAAGGGTCTGGGTGTTCTGAATGTTGTTCCGGATGTAGGCCTCGAAGTTGCGGCCCCAGCTTGTCCTGACGCCGGCCTGAGCCGCCAGGTGATAGACGGCCTCCACTCGCCGGAGGAGAGCCGGACAGTCGATGTCGTTGAGGTCCTGGGCCAGGAATTCGAAGCGACCGTCGGCCTGGAGAGGTTCCAGGTTTTTTTCCTTTATCCATTTGGGGTAGAAATCGGTGAAGGAGTCCAGGCCGATCACACAATGGCCTTGCTCGAGAAGCTTCCGGCCCAGGCGGGAGCCGATGAATCCGGCTACCCCTGTCACTAAAATCGTCATGGCTTTTGGCCCCGCTCAGCCGCCTGCTTGATTTTGCGGAAAGCCTCCCCGGGGTCGGGGCTGCTGAAAACGGCTGAGCCGACGACCAGAACGTCCGCGCCGTCTCGGACCAGGCCTTCGATGTTTTCGGCTTTCACCCCGCCGTCGACGGCCAGGGGGATGTCCAGATTCTGGCCCTTCAGCCAGCGGCTCATTCGCCGGATTTTTCCCGAGCAGGCGGGAAGGAGGGCCTGAGACCCCCAGCCGGGGTTAACGCACATCAACAGCACAAAATCCAATTCCGGCAAAATTTCGTTCAGCAGAAGGAGGGATGTACCCGGGTTCAGGGCCAGCCCCGCCTTTTTCCCCGCGTCCTTGATCTGCTGAAGGTCGGCCTGGAGGTGAGTGGAGGCCTCCAGATGAATGGAGATCCAATCCGCTCCGGCCTTGAGGAAGAGGGGCACCAACCGGGACGGGTCACTCACCATGAGGTGGACATCGATGGGAAGGGCGGTCTTTTTCTTCAGGGCGCTGACCAGGCCGGGGCCGAAGGTCAGGTTGGGGACATAATGGCCGTCCATGATGTCCACATGGATCAGGTCGGCCCCCAAGTCCTCCACCAGGCGAACGGCCTGGAGCAGAGAGGTGGGGTCGGCCGACAGGATGGATGGCGCTAGACGGACTTTCATTTGCTGACCTCCACCGAGATCAAAGTCCTCTTTTTCACGGCATGGCCCTTGGGCGGGAACTGGCGGATGATGGTGCCCGGCTCGAGCCCCGGGTAGTAAGACGAGCCGCTGTAAGAGAGCTTGAAGCCTTGGGCCGTGAGCTCGCGGCGGGCGGCCTCCGCCTGGCGGCCCAGGAGGTCGGGCATGATGTATTCTTCTTCCAGCTCCCCTTGGCTGACCAAAAGGTCAAGGGGCGTGTCCCGCTGCGCCTCGCTTTGGGAAGGGGGAAATTGGGCGATGATCCGGCCGGCGGGATAAGCCGCTGTGTGGGTGAAGGATACGGTCCCCTTGGTCAGCCCGGCCTCTTTGAGGCCGGGCAATACCGATTCCAGGCTGCGGTTGAGGAGGCGGGGGACGATGATCTGTTCGCTTCCGCGACTGACGACCACCT
>Ga0315293_10004339_pt1 | contig 13501 bp, 11 predicted proteins | sample YL17G13_20_MG_FD_203071 | JGI IMG/M metagenome (GOLD analysis project Ga0315293, IMG submission 203071) | Sediment microbial communities from Yellowstone Lake, YNP, Wyoming, USA - YL17G13_20 | ecosystem: Environmental > Aquatic > Freshwater > Lake > Sediment | place: USA: Wyoming | collected... | reverse complement strand
AGCTCCACAAGGCGTACCATTCCGTTTACCCGCCGGGATTCTCGGACCCAAGGTGCTTTTAATAAATGAAATGTCCGGTTCGGGAGGTGATTTTTTTCCATGGGTATTTCGTCAGCAAAAGATAGGACCACTGATCGGAACACGAACATGGGGAGGCCTGGTAAAATCATCAGTACATTATGCATTAGTCGATGGAGGTGGGCTTACTGCTCCTGATAATGCAGTTTTTGATCCGATCAATAAAAAATGGATAGCTGAAAACGAAGGAGTTCCTCCGGATATTGAAGTACGTCAGGATGCAGTTTCTCTTTCAAAAGGAATTGATCCTCAGTTGGAGAAAGCTGTCAAAGAAACGATGAAATTACTGAAATTACAGGGTGAAATAAAAATTACACCACCAGCATATCCAACACCAGCGAAGTAGGGTCATGCAGGTCCTACTCCTATATAAACTTGCAGAACCCGCAATAAAAAAAATTTAACTTGTATCATAATTGCTTCGTAACTTTATGATTATTAAAAAGTGATCCAATTTCTACCTTAACGTAAATTAATTCTGAAATGGGATTTCCTTTGGTTGCTTCAATTTTAAAATCTGCCATATGAAAATACCTGCGCAACTTCAAAAGATAATTTCTGTCCTGATGTCATTTATCTTGATGATAGAACTTTCAGGATGTTATACTCAAAGAATTTTGTCAACATCTGATATAACTTCTGGCAATTATTTTCTTATCCATTGTAAAGAGGTAGCCTATCCTGCTTACAATGCCACAATTACTGACGGAATACTATCAGGTAGCCTTGATTTCAATATTAAGAATCTGACAAATCCAAAATATATCCATATTTATTTATTATCAGATTCTTCGTTCAAAATCAATAATAGCCAGTTCACTCTTCCAATTATATCCATAAAAGAAATAAAACAAAGTGTTCGCGATCAAAAGAAAACCAGAACCCTGACAACTCTTTTAATTGTAGGCGTAAGTGTCGGATTAGTTGTAGGATTGACCATAGGTTTGGTCAGCCTTCTCCGGACTCCTGTTCCGGAACCGCCAGAAGGCCAGGATTGGTGTGAATACCTGGAGAGTATTGAAGCATGCTCAGATGGTTCACCTGATTGATTTTTGGATTTGAATCATCCCCGGGACAACATTTTTGATTTAACTGGTATATCAGATCTATTGAGTGTTAGCGATTAGGTGATGTATTTACAATATAAAATCTGTTCATAATGTTGCTGTTTTTGACATTGAATGCTTTTATCCCTTTTTGATTTTTTTCTTCAGTAAGGGATTTAGCCCTTCGAATACCGCCTGCATAGAATTTGTTGAATAGTTTCAGTCCGACAAAATATCCTGTACAATAAAACTGATTATATAACTGACTAAAGGCGTAATACAGGAGTGTCCCATTAATTGACATGTTAAATAATCCTTCGAGGACAGCTCCGCAGTAAATCTGCCCCGATCCGGGCAAAAAAGTGGATAAATTTTCAGCCTTGTTCGCAAAATAAAATCTGGGTACATTCTTCTTATCATAAAGTCTGTACACTTCCTGTTTGAAGCTTCTTTTGACAGAATCATTCAGCCTGGAATTATCGATATAATAATTCCAAAGAATCAGGGCATTATCCCATTCCCTGCAACTATTAAGGCAGATAATATTCAAAGGTAAAAACTCTAAAATCTTTAAAGTGTCTTTAAACCTCAGGTAAACCTTGTCAATATTAAAAAGTGCCTGATTAAGATCTTCCTTCAGATAGCTGCATAGAACCTGCTCATAACTAAAAACCAGGAAGATGGAATCAGGCACAGACTCCATGTTTACTTTTCTAAGTTCTTCCAGGGCTTTGTCATATTCCCCTAACTCTTTATAGCAAAGCGATTTGTAATATTTACAAAGTGCAATCCGGTTGCTGTCGCTTTCGTAATAAATTGCCCTTTCGAATTCAATAGAAGCCTCAAAGAATTTGCCCTCAGAATAAATCTTTTTTGCATTCGAGAAATAATCAGAAGCACAAATCCTATTTATTGAAAAAAGAGTTAAGAGGAATATGCATGTTGAAAAGTACCTCAGTTTTAACATGTTCTTTAAAATCATTTTCTAAAACAGTGACACTAAATGCCGAACCGTAAATGTTTGCCAGGTATGAAAGTGCAAATATGGCACCGAAAGCAATGGTTCTATAATCGTTCAGGCCATTTTTGCGATAATTCTCCCATGTTACAAGGCCTGTTCCTGCTGTAGACAGAAAAGTGGAAATCGCTTCCCCTTTTCTGCCTGCATAAAATTTACCAGATCCGGGGATTATTACCGACAACAGACCGGCAAGCACAGGCGACTTGCTTTTATGACTATTTATTTCTGCAGAGATGTTCATAAGATTAATTGTTGATGCATCGGTTTCAGGCAGATCATTTTCAATTTTATCGAGCCTTTCATTAAATGAAATGAGGTCACCCTGAAGGAGTTTAATTCCTGCAATCTCATAGTTTTTAAGCCATAAATGGTTTTGGGGTTCAACCTCAATTTTTTCTAATATTCCTTCGGCTTTGATTAAGTTATCTGTCTGAGCATAATTATATGCAGCATAGAAATATGATTCCGGATATAAAGATGAAGTCGGTGCAACTTTTAAAAAGCTTTCCGATGAAGACTCTAACCGGTTCAACAACAAGTAGCTCCGGCCTCTCAGATAGTTCACACTGTCATTCATCTGAAATGATGAACAATCCTTCGAATCAAGTAAAAACAGTGCTTCTTCTAAATAACCGGTTCTGAAGAGGTGATTAATGAACCTCATATCACAACCAGGTGTATTTTGTGAAAATGTCCTTAAGAAGGATGCTGAAATAAAAAATATGGAGGCAATCAATATTTTTCTTGTCAGTTCAGTTACCATCGCTTTTTCAAACTTTTATATTTTGAGACTGGATCCTGATATCGGTTTGTAATTGGATCCGGCTTATGTTTTTTAAGATCTCTGGCCACGAAACCATTACACCTGTGAATCCGGTCATCTGAAAGAATTATCCCTTTCACCAGGCCGTATTCCCTGATGGCATTTTTACTGAACTCGGAACAGCTGGGAGTATAAAGACAACCAGCTGATATCTGTTTCGACAATAAGTTCTGATAAACAAATAATGTTCCGCCAAAAACAATATTAACAGGATTTATTTTTTTTAGAACAGATGCTTCATCCTTATATATATAAGGCCGTCTGTAGGGATCCGGCACCTTTTCTGAGAGATTTTTATTTATAATCTCAAGATCAGTCATAAAATCAATATGCTGTGCATAACTGTTGATTCCCAGTGATAAAACAATTAAGGAAACAGATCTCCAGGTTATTGACCTCTTCATCTTCGAAATAATAAAAACAAAAGAATCAACTTCATTCTCTGAACTCCGGTTTCCAGCCAGAAATACTAAGTTACTAATATCTAATTTATAAGCAAAAAAATCAGCTTATGTACCAAAGGGATTCAAGGTCATTGACCATTCCTGTCAGATAAGGAGGGGTTTCCCAGGCTGCGGTGTGCGGCTTGCGGCGTGGGGCGTGCAAAACCTGCAAAACTGCAGAACCGCATAACTTGCAGAACAATTTAAACCCACCCCATGCTTTTGCCAAAGCTTCAGCAGGTCAGATGAAGAATAAGGTTAGTATCCGGGTCGTTAATATGTTTAATTGCTTCGGGAGTACTCATGGCAAGCAGTTCCACTCCTTTTTTAAGGGCGATATCATATACCTCGTCCATTACCGGGAGACTCGAACTATGGCCCATCCCAATGACAAGATGGCTGCATTTCCATGGGATTTTTTCGTCGGGCGAGAGCGGCGTATGCCCGAACCTGTCACGATATTTCTTTGATTCAGCCTTTTTTCTCTTTTTAACAGAACCGTTACTTATAACCACATCTTCCCGGTATGTTTCCCCGTCAATAGTAATGGATCCGAATGAAAGATTTGTTACTACCATAATGAACCTCCTTGCTTCCTATTTTCGGTATTATAAATATACGAAACCTGCAGAACCGTAAAACCGCAGAACCTGCAAAACAATTTATTAACCACGGAATTGCCCCCGGCCCCATGCTCCCTGCCATACATCGCCTGTAATACATAATACATAATACATTTTCTTGCGGTCGTACAGGTTAAAACGAACAATTCTGAATGTATTAATCCTAAGTATTTAACTACTCATTAACAGACATTTAACTCAGCATTAACTCCCTCACAGAATCAATTAAAGATCGGACATGTTAATTTCGATGAAATAATGCAGGCTCTTCCTGAAAGAGAGAGTGCCCGGGCAGTCCTGGAAAAGAAAACAAAAGAAGATGAACTTGTCGATAAACAAAAAAGACTGTCAGAATTTGAACAAAATGCATCAGCAACATTACAAAACAGAAATAGTGAACTGGTTAAACCAATCGTCGAAAAGATTAATAAAGCAATCAATAAGGTAGCGACCGAAAATGGGTTTACTTATATTCTGGATATAAGCAAAGGATCTGTTGTGTTTGTTTCAAAAGAAAGTCAAAACATAACTCAACTGGTACTAAAAATGTTAAAATCCTGATCCTTGAATAAGACCCGATTTGTCTTATCCTGGAAAGTGGTGGCCTGTTTGTAACTTTATAAATCCGAACCAAGCCGAAGGCGAGCTCTGCGGAGCCAAATCCCAAATCCGAATTCCGAAATCATTTATTTTGCAGATTAAGTACTTTTAATGCTCTAAGTGGTCCCCTTTCCCTTTCTAAACTCCAGAATATTCCCCGGCTGACATTTCAATGCATTGCATATGGCATCAAGCGTAGACAATAAAATTGCTTTTGCCTTCCCTGTTTTTTTAATGGGCAGATTGATTTATGATGTTATTTGGCTTTTGTAAATAAAAAACTACCACCGCCCTGTTTCAGGGTGAATTCGCTTTTGTCTGTATTAAATTCCATTTCAATTCCAGCCTGTTCGAATTGAAATTTGTCTTTGTCAATTGCCTCAAGTGGAAAAGCTGATTGTCCTGTAGCTTGCGCAAATAAAGTGGATTTATCTTTAGTAATAATAATTTTCAAAGGGATTTGTGTACTTGAGTATTCTCCCAGATATTTGTCAAGCTCTTCTGTCTTTAAAGTAATTACAGGTTTTGGGATGAATTTTGGAATTGAATATTCCATATTATGGTAAATGCTTAATACTCCTGTTAGGATATCATTCACCGGATAAACTTGTCCGTTTGTGCAATATGCTAAAGTCAGGTTATCTTCCGGGAAATAAATTAAGTTAGATGCAAAGCCATCTATGCCGCCACCATGTCCATAGCCTGTTTTTGTATGAAAGGGCGCTTTAATCATCGCCATTCCATAGCCGTCTATCATATTTTTCATTTGATTCAGACTATTTTCTGTAATCAGTTTTAATGAAAACAGTGCTTCAATAAATTCAGCCAGGTCGGCAGGTGTTGAGACAATGGCACCAGCCCCTCCCGGAATGCTCATATCGGTTTCAGGCTGTTGTTCCCAGTTTTTTACCCACCTGAATGAATAACTTTCATTATTTTTAATATCAGTCTTTCCGCCTAAGTAAGTGTTTGTCAGTCCGAGTTTGACAGTTATCCTGCTTTTCAAAACCTTTGAGTAAGGTTCGTTACAGATTTTTTCTATTATGTAGCCCAGAACAACATAATTTGAATTGCTGTACGAATACTTTTCATTTGGTTGAAAGTCAACCGGGTATTTCGAAATGATTGTGAGCATTTCATCTTGCGTCTTTGGGCTTGTCATATATTTTAAATATTCTGGCTCGTCTGTAAAATTGTGCAATCCGCTTCTGTGATTCAGCAAATTCCTGATTGTAATTTTTGACGCGTTTGGAAGTGTTGGGAAATATTTGTCCAAAGTAGCATCAAGTGAGATCTTCCCTTCTTCTGACAACTGCAAAATCATTGCCGCTGTAAACATTTTGGTTATAGAACCTATCCTGTATTTTGTGGTTTCATAAGCAGGTTTTTTCTCAACGTCTGAAATGAAGCTATAACCGATTGCCTTGCTGTATAGTACTTTCCCATTCTTCGAAAGAATCAGACTTCCCATTGCTTTGTTCTTTTGGGCAAGTATATCGAACAAGCTGTCAAGTTTAGGATTATTGAAGTTTTGAGAATAAATTGATCCGGATATGAATCCGGTAAACATGATAATAATTAAAAACCGTTTATTCATTTTATTAATAGTTTATTGATTTGTAAGTCCATGAGCTTCTTGCCATCGATCATCAAAATTGTTTAAAGATATAAAGAATCTCTATTTAACTTACCGGAAGATTCTTGTTTCCCGCAGTCCCGAGTACTCAGGACGAGTAAGACCATAAGACAAGCGATCCTGAGTACTCGGGAGATCAAGACTTCAAGACAGGAGGCTTTGCCGACGTTAAGACAGCCCGCCAGACGGCTGGCGAAGCTTGCAGTACCTGCAAAACTTGAATAACTTGCAGAACCGCATAACCTAAGAACCAGCGGTACGCGGAGTGCGGCGGGCGGTCACCTTATATAACGATCTATATCTATATTCTGGCATTTTATAAACTCACACAGACAATTTGTAAAATTCATCATGTTCATTTTCAGGGTTTCTATAATTTGTGCCTGTAAATCGTTGAACATGAAAAAGTTCCTTTCAAATAATAGCTGGTGGTTTTATTTTGTTCTTACATTCATGATAAGCTGGCCGATATGGGCGCTGGGTAATAGTTTATTACCTTTTGGGAGGAATCGTCCTTCCCTTTCTGATTGCAGCAGTTCATCATATAATTTACCTGGCTTTCGGGGGCAAATCAGGAATGGTTTTCAACAACTTTACTTACAGGAGGTAATAAGGAGCCAGGTTGGAGAGGATATATTACATCAGTGCTGATGAAGAGACTCAATCCAGAGGCATCAATATGGTCACAATAATATTCAACGCATGCTGCACCTGTTGAGTATAAGTTTCAATTGTTTTTGATACTATCTCAATATTTTCCTGGGACTCTTTCCAGTTTCTTTGTTCTATGGCCTCACGGATGCCCGGCAATGTTTTTACTCCATAGCCTGTATAAAATCCTGGTGCATAGATCTGGTGTTTAAACCATGGTCTCTTTGGTAATCCATTTTCATTGATCAAGCTTCTTTCTACTTTGAATAATATTTCATTAAGCTCATTTTGTTTATCAACAGGTAACTGGATGGCACTGCTATATTGTTTCTGAAATTCTTCGGTAGTGTTCTTAAGCTGTGCCATTGTATTTTCCAGGTTGCTGAAATCAAGATATGGCACTGCATCCTTCATTTTTGGTGGCAGAAATTCTTTTGTTGGATCTTTTGAAATGTCAAATAATTTATCCCGGATAATTTTATTTTCCACTTCCGTTTCGGTTCTTGTATTATCAAGTAGTGCTTTTAATCCTGTAACATAGTCAGCAACTGTTTTATAAAAACTATTAACGTCAAATGGTAACACATCAGCATTGGCCATTCTCATCATAGCCCTGCCGCAAGTTTTTGCCAAAGTGACTTCGTACTGAAATCCGGGATCTGAAAATTTTACAAAATGATCATATGAATCATAAATAGAATGATATTCTCCGCCCTGCCCTTCTCCGCCAAAACCAATATTAATAGATGCAATGCCCAGAAACTGAAGAAACCCTGACCAGTCTGAGCCTGCACCCAAAGCACCCAGTTTAATATTCTTATTCCCGGTTAAATTTGCTCTTGCTTGTTTATCTGCAGTTACAATAGTAAGAGCATATAATCTTTCCTTTATACTCACTCCGGTTTGAGGATCAATAACATCATTGGCTATTTCATTAAAAAATGGCTCTAATGAATGTGACCCCGATATATTAATAAAACCACGGGAGTTGGCATCCGTATTTAAATAAAGAACAGCTTTTTTTCTTAATTCTGCCTGGTGATCTTCTGTCCACTCTGTTGACCCCATGAGACCAGGTTCTTCTCCATCCCAGGCACAATACACCAACGTACGTTTTAATTTAAATCCCTTTTTCACCAATTCGCCAATGGCCCTTGCTTCTTCCATTTCTGACACTATGCCACTTATAGGATCAGCAGCGCCGTTTATCCAGGCATCATGATGGTTGCCACGAATGATCCATTCGTCAGGTAATTCACTGCCAGGTAATATAGCTATCACATCATACAATTGTTTTGTATCCCAGTTGAACTGCAATTTCAAATGCACTTTGTCTTTACCCGGACCAACATGATATGTGACAGGTAATCCACCCCTCCACGATGGAGGCACAACTTGCCCCTCAAGGGATTGCAATAAAGGTAATGCATCCTCACAGGATATGGGTAAAACAGGAATTTTCATAATAGTAACCGCTTCACTCATGTTTAAGCGTTTTGCATCTTTAGTAGCCCCTGCTCCCGGTGTAAGAGGATCACCGGGATAAACAGGCATATCCATCACTGAACCCCGCTGAACTCCAGCCTTCGGGCGAAAAGCACCTTCAGGATACACATCACCCTGTACATAGCCATCATCTTCCGGATCGGAATAAATAATGCAGCCAACAGCGCCATGTTCATACGCTACTTTCGGTTTAATTCCTCTCCACGATCCACCGTATTTGGCGATCACAATTTTGCCCTTTACCTCTATCCCCATTTTTTCCAATTCCTCATAATCTGAAGGAATTCCCTGATTAACAAAGACTAATTCAGCTGTCACATCACCATCGGCTGAATAGGCATTATAAGAAGGCAGTTGTTCGCTTTTTTGCCCGGAAGTCCTGTCTTCTTTCAAAGCAGGTTCTTCCAGCTTCGCCTTAAAAGGCTTGCTGCCTGTGAGTTCCAGCAATCTTGATTTTGGTGTTGGAAACAGGACATAATAGGATGCTATCTCGGTTTGATAGCCCCATTGGGTAAATAAGTCTGCTATATATTCAGCGTTCGCCTTATCCTGCGGACTACCTACATGATGCGGATGCGAAGTCAGAAACTGCATCCAGATATCCAGGTTTTTTGCACTAAGTTGTGCGTCAAACTGTTTTTCCCAATTTAGCTGATTTGCTGCACTGCTATCCGTAAAACCTATAATCTTTTGGCCATTACCTGCTTCAGCAATAAACAGGAACATAATAACAAGATTCAAACATTTCATAATTCCGGCTTTTCGTTCAAAAGTATGTCAAAGATTTTATTGTTTATCGGTTTTTCAGCAAAGAGTATCCAAATATTAATGAATTAAGGATTCATTTGGTTTTTGTTATAAGTAGAAAAAAATAGCTGTTAAACTACCTCATTTTTTGTTCAAAACCTGGCTCCAAACTGGCGCCAATAAAAAACCAACCATCAGAAGAAAATCCCGGAGTGCCACTATAAATCTATACTCACGATATAAAGGGTGCCAGCGCCATAAATCCACAAATAATATTTGTCAATTGTATCCTTATATCTTTTAAATCTTATTGGTTATCTTCGGAGAAACATTCAGACAGGCACATTATCTTTAAAAAAACTATGGATAAGAGAACTTTTCTTAAGAGTGCGGGTTTGGTTGGTTTAGGTGGCATGCTGAGCCTTGATAGTCTTGCTGAACTGGTCAGGAGCGTATCTGCAGTGTCATCGACTGAATTAGCAGGGGATGAGGATTTCTGGGCCTCAATACGCAAAGGTTACAAACTTAAACCCGATTATATTAACCTTGAAAACGGGTATTATAATTTTCTCCCTGAACAGGTACTGGAAAAGTTTATTGGACATGTGAGGGAGATAAATTTTCAGGGTTCATATTACATGCGCACTGTTCAGTTTGAAAACAAAAAGTCTATTGCTGCGAAACTTGCTGCAATTGCAGGCTGCTCTCCCGATGAACTTATAATTACCAGGAATACAACGGAATCGCTGGACATGATTATCGGAGGACTCGACTGGAAATCAGGCGATGAAGCTGTAATGGCTGAACAGGATTATGGCGCAATGCTCGAGATGTTTAAACAGGTTTCAAAAAGATATGGCGTTTTAAACAAAGTGGTATCAGTACCGAATCTTCCTGAAACAGATGATGAAATCGTAAATCTGTATGCTTCAGTTATTACAGATAAAACAAAACTTCTTATGGTCTGCCATATGATCAATATTACAGGACAGATATTGCCTGTAAGGAAAATATGTGATATGGCTCACGAGAGGGGAGTTCAGGTAATGGTCGATGGAGCTCATTCATTTGCACATTTTAAATTCACAATACCAGATCTTAATTGCGATTATTACGGGAGCAGCCTTCACAAATGGTTGAGTGCTCCGCTGGGAGCCGGAATATTATATGTGAAGAAAGAGAAAATAGGCACTGTATGGCCTTTGATTGCTGAGGGGGAAAGAAAGCCGGATGATATTTCAAGGCTTAACCACATTGGAACGCATCCTGTTCATACCGATCTTGCTATCGTCGATGCCATTGATTTCTATAACATTATAGGTGTGGAAAGAAAAGAAGCCAGGTTAAGATTTTTACAGAATTACTGGACCTCAAAAGTAAGAGATCTTCCCAATGTCATTTTAAATACCCCAGCTGATCCCGCCCGCTCCTGCGGGATAGCAAATGCCGGAATCAGAGGTATGAAACCGTCTGATATGGGTGATATATTGTTTAGAAAGTACAAAATCTATACTGCTCCAATAGATGGCGCCGGAGTGCATGGATGCCGCATAACACCAAATGTCTATACAACCACTGCCGAGCTCGATGTGCTTGTAAATGCCCTGACGGAATTAAAATAACTTAAATTTTAAAACTATTATAACATGAAGAAGATCTTTTTATTATTCATTTCCACTTTAGTATTGTCAACTGCTCTTATTGCACAGGATGCGGAAACAAAACTTAAGGAAAAGGGAATTGTTCTGATACCTCCATCAAGCCCGGTTGCGAATTATGTAAATGCTGTAAGAGTGGGCAATTTGATTTACCTGGCAGGCAAAGGACCCTTGAAAGCTGATAATACTTATGTAACCGGTAAAGTAGGCAAAGACCTGACGATAGAACAGGGTTATGAAGCAGCCCGCATAACAGCTATCAGTCACCTGGCAGTTTTAAAAAACGAGCTTGGCTCTTTAAACAAAGTAAAACGGATTGTAAAAGTGCTGGGTATGGTAAATTGTACGGAAGATTTCAAAGACCAGCCTAAAGTAATAAATGGTTATAGCGACCTGATGGTGGAAATTTTTGGCGACAATGGAAAACATGCCCGGTCAGCAGTTGGCATGTATGCATTACCATTTAATATGGCTGTTGAAATAGAGGTGATTGTGGAAATAGAAGAATAGTCCCGCTGGGATCGGGGCCGATCCGCTAACCCTGTATTTGACAGAATTTATATCTTTATAAGCAATGTGTTTGAAGAATGTTTCTTACTGAAAAGCAAGTAAAATGAAAAAAGCAGCAGTTTTTACCTTCGTCATATTGGGTCTTTCTTCCGGATTGTTGTTCTCAGGTACTGCGGGAGCAAGCAATCTTATAGTGAACCCTGGTTTTGAAGCCTCTCAAGCAACTCCGCTTAACTGGCTGATAAAGGGTCCGATATCCTCTATGGAACCAGCCACAAGTATTGACAGCAAAATCCATTACGAAGGGCTTTTTGCCCTCAAAATGGTTAGTATAAATCCTAACTGTCATGGCAGAGCCGCCCAAATAGTCGGAATAACCGGAGGGCAGACCTACCTGTTCACTGCAAGATTCAGAGCTGATGATGTCAGATCAATAGATAAAAATGTACTCATCAGAATAAAGTGGTTCAAAGGTAACGATCAGCTTGGTTACAATTACATATACGATATTGTGGGAGAAAACAACGGCTGGTTTCTGGCATCTGATAAAATCAGAGCCATAAAAGAAGCGACCGCTGCTGAAATATCTCTGGAATTCCGTTGGAGTACCGGTACAGTATGGTGGGACGACATTTCTCTGGAAAACTGTCCTGATGATCCACAAAGAAACATAAAGATTGGCACCGTGTATTTTCGCCCGCCGGGGCCAACTGTATCTGATAATATAAGCCTGATGGGCAAATTGCTGGATCAGGCCGGTGCATCAGGCTGCCGGATTGTATGTCTTCCTGAAGGATGGCCGACATGTAACACTGGATTGGGAATGACAAAGCTTGAGGTCAATACCCTTGAAGGAAGTGCGTCTGTTATGATGGCTTCGAAGGCAAAGCAATACGGAATGTACATAGTTTCCGGCCTGTACAACTGGACTGGCGATACACTTTATAATATTGCAGTCCTATATGACAGGAATGGAAAGATACAGGCAGTTTATAAGAAAGTTCAGCTGCCAGATTCGGAATCAGAGCAAGGTGTCGTACCCGGAGATTCACTTCCTGTTTTTATAACGGATTTTGGTAAGATAGGCATTCTCATCTGCTGGGATAGTGCCTTCCCTGAAGTATCAAGGATTCTTGCCCTGAAAGGAGCGGAGATACTTTTTTGCCCAATATGGGGTGATGTGAGAGGTGCGGAATCCTGGAAAATAACTGCACAGAGCCGTGCTATTGACAATGGGGTGTATTTCGTTACCTCTATTTTTGACGGGCACAGTGTAATTGTTAATCCAGCAGGAGATATTCTTCAGGAAAGTGGAACTCAGGGCACACTGCTTACTGCCGATATTGACCTTAATTTCAATCCACCGTGGGACTGGATAGGGAATGCTGGTCGGGGAATCTGGAGAGGTGTGTGGCGCAAGGACCGGAGGTCAGATATCTTTGGGACAATTGGGGATTACAAAACTTCATCCGCATCCTCAACCCGATAATCCGCAAACGGAAACTTTTAACCTATTTGACAGTTGGCTTAAACAGGCATCAGGAAAAACTAAGAAAGTACGGCATCCTGAAGATGTACTTTCAGAGTTGAAAGATCCTTCTTCATAGCTGAAATAACGTCGTTGCGTTCAATTGTTAGTTTAGAGGATCCATTTTCTGCTCCTCCAAGAGGGTATTCATAATGGAGGGATACGGGGATCTCAAGTTTATACTCTTTCAGAAGCCTGAAAAATCTCCTGAAATCCACCATTCCTTCGCCTAAAGGAACTGCTTCTGATCTTATTTTCCCATCTCGTTCAATCCATTTAAAATCCTTTATGTCTATTGATCTGATATAAGGGCTTATTAGCTTAAATCCAACAGGCCAGGTATTTGCACCCTCAACGGTTGCATGGTAAATATCGTATTGTGAACCCAGCCAGGGTGAATTAATCTCTTTAAGCACTTTAGCTATATCCCAGATAGCCCCACCAAAATAAATTCCTTCCGAAGCTACTCCGGAATGGTTCTGGTATTCTCCTGATATTGAGTATTTTTCATTAAGGAGAGCCAGTTTTGTAAGTTTTAAGTGCATAGAACTGATATTTTCCTCAACTGATCTGGTGCCATCATAATGACCCCATCCCATCCTGTAATGCTTGATGCCAAGTGACGATGCAG
>Ga0315293_10004336_pt1 | contig 13503 bp, 11 predicted proteins | sample YL17G13_20_MG_FD_203071 | JGI IMG/M metagenome (GOLD analysis project Ga0315293, IMG submission 203071) | Sediment microbial communities from Yellowstone Lake, YNP, Wyoming, USA - YL17G13_20 | ecosystem: Environmental > Aquatic > Freshwater > Lake > Sediment | place: USA: Wyoming | collected... | reverse complement strand
AAGAACGTTACGGTCAAGGAGGGCGGAAGGCTCATCTGGGCGGACGGTGCGTTCGTCCCGGGCGTCGAGGGTGTCATCGAAGCAAAGGACGCGTCCGGTTCGATCGTCATCAAAACGGGATCGGGAAGATACGCGTTCGAATTGACGGGGGAATAAAACCACCCCAGCCCTTGGACTTGCCTTCATGGCCCTCGGCTATAGCATCTGGACCGCCGCAAAGCTAGATTACCGATAGGATATTTATTTACCTTTATCCCAACGCTTGAGCTCGACCCGCTTAATAGAGGCGACAGGACAAGGCTGAGAATCGTCCTAATTGTTCAGGGCTCGACTCCTGATGGGAATGGGTCCTGGAGGTTCCCAATGATTCTGCCACAGGAAGTTGATTCTTCGAAATTTTTGGATTCGTATTCGTTAACGCTGGTGACGATTTCTGCACTCCCATGGCCAAAGCCATGTTCAGGACATTCCAGAATTAATGACGCCGTCCCAAAGCCGCTCGAACCATGCGTCCTACGCCGTACACTGTACCCTTGAGCGCTTTCCGGATTGACATTCTCCGAGGATCAATGACCTCTTCAAAAAGTCTCGGATGTACGATATCCAAGATCGTATGGCTTCTGTGCTCCCATTCAGATTGTAGAATTGGATGTTCAGACATCCAGCTCCGATCCATGAATAAAAGGGTGTCTTGGGCATACCACCACATTATCTCCCGATCATCCCAGATCCTGGGACGGACATAATCCAGTACGGAATAGGAACGTTCACTAAATATGGCAACCCAGTGACTTTGCCATTGCTCATTCACGTGACCATGACCGCTTCTCATCGGAACCCCGGCTGCAAAAAGCACGACCGGCCCCAAATCGGTTAAAGATTTCACAAAAAGACGTTCAAATTCTCTCGGGATATGTTCTGCAACCTCAAGAGCCATGACTAAATCATATTTCCTCTCAAGACTCAACGGCTTGGAAAGGTCCGCCACAAGAAATCGATCATGCGGAATTCGTAACATATCTTTTGGTACATAATCGCCATCCACCCCGGTCACATCCTGAATACCTTGCTCTATACATACGCTCAACCATGTACCTAGGCCGCATCCAACATCAATAACGGATTTTGGCCGTATAAGGTTAAGCACAATCGGGAGAACATGCTTCGCTGCTCTTAAGGAATCCACCTCCTGGGCTTTATAGAAATGCCGTTTATACACGTTCATACTCGATGATTATCTGGATAGAATTCTTGAGTCCCAATAATCCCCCCTCAACGACAGAAGCCCTTTTCTCATCCGTTGGCTTTTCAGGTTTCCTAAGATCCTTTTGGATGTCAGTATAACGATTTCAGATATTAAGTCAATGTGCTCTGGGCTCTCTACCGTTCAGTGTGGTAACCTAGGGAAGATAATGGTAAGGGGGAGGATGCAGAGGAACATCTTGCGAACGTAGATCTGGACGTTGCGGAAACCGAAGCTGACCCGCTTGATCATCTTGATTTTAAGCGTGGGATGACGACCTCGCCGCGCGCCATTCTTTCCACAAGGACGCGCGGATCGATATTTTCATCGCGGGCGACAGTCCGGAGCGAATGCGTGAGTTGACCTTCGCGCGCTTATTGAATTTTTCATTTTGGCCTCTGGACGAATGTCAAGTATAGAGGATGGTTCCGAGATCTATCCAGAAAAGTTCGAACAGGAGTTCCTCCAATTTTCTCTCCTTAGAAAGCCTTGGTCCTGTCACAACGCGTCCTCTTATGTCGACGCTCCCGCGGGGATATTCATTTCCAGGAAACGATGAAACCCGCGGCGTGCCGCTCGGCCGGGGAGCGCCTGCTCCGTGCCGCCCAGGCGGGCGATCCCGATGCGCCCATTGATTTGTCTGGATATCCTGATGATAAAAAGACTTGCGGGAAATGTCGTTAAAAATCGGGGGAAGTTCTGTGGAGTTCATGTCGTTGACTTTGCTTAAAGCATGATACATAATTTTTGCAGTTGAAGGTAATTGTTATCAGCTTTCCAGCGAATCGGTTTGGACGGAGCATAAAAGGAAGTCAGAGACGTTGATCATATGCTTCAGTTGGGAATCAGGGCAGACGCAGTCATGAGATAATTGCATAACGAATGAATATTTTAACGCGATGGCCGCAACGTCTCCGATGTTTTTTTGTGCGTTGTTCCACGAAAATAATACCATTTTGCTTTGTTTTTCAATTTAAAAAATTTCACTACAGACGCCTGCTCAAATATTTCCCTGAAAACCGAGAGCCGGATCTCAAGATGCTTCCGTACCTTATCCGCGAAGGAGATCATGTGGTTGATGTGGGCGCCAGTATAGGAATATATACGAAAAAGTTAGCTCAACTCGTTGGGCATGCTGGCTGTGTCCATAGTATTGAGCCGATTCCCGAGGTGTTTAAGATTCTGTCGGCGAATGTTCAGGTATTCCGGCTTGAGAATGTCAGAGGATATAACTGCTGTATTTCTGATGACTCAGGCATGGCGACGATGGAAATACCTATTGACCAAAGGGGCATTGAGAATCATTACTTAGCCAGAATTGTTTCTTCCTCGGCAAATCAGGGATTTTCCCAAATTCAAATCCCAAAAAAAACGCTCGACGAATTATTTTCTGAAGCGGAAACGCGAATATCTTTCATAAAAATAGATACAGAAGGCCACGAGTTACCGTGTATAAGAGGAGCCGAGGGGATCATAAGAAAGTTCATGCCGTCATTGCTCATTGAGATTTCAGGAGAGCCTGATGTTATAGAATCGGAAGCTTTCCACCTGTTTGCCTTTTTAAATAAACTTGGATATGAGCCATATTTTTTTAACGGAATCAACTTGTGCCGTCGCGTCGTACATCTTGACAGAAGCACGAATTACTTCTTCTTAGGTTCCCGGCACACCGGCATCTTACGGGAGCAGGGCATCCTATCATCATGATCCTCGTTTAGATAACCTTTCACACGACGGACAGCCCTGTTCGCCATCTTGACATCGGTCGATGTCTGGCTGTATATTTCCGACGGGATCGACGGCCCCGATCCCGGACTCGCGTACGAGAATGACAATCGAGAGGGAATAGAATTCCCACCCAATATCCATGACGGTGGAAACACGCTGTTTAAAGGAAAAGCCATGGGCCTGCTTCTAACGGAGAATGCCCGGCGGCGTCGGGAAAGAAGGCGAGTGGATGGCCAGTCCGGTGATTTCCGAGTCGCCGACTCATGTCGGATGAAAAGTATGCGGCCCGAACCTCGGGATCGGAGCGAATCTTGAGCCGCCCGCGAATCGCCGTGATTCATCCCCTTTTAGCGGCGGGCGGCGGTTCGGAATCCCGGGCATTAAGGCTCGTGGAAGCCCTGAAAGAGAACTATGACGTCGATCTGCTGACCATGGGGGACGTCGGACTCGATCAGCTGAACTTAAGCTATGGAACGCATCTTGTTCCGGAGGAGTTTTCAATCATCGGCCTTCCTTTCCCTCCGCTCATCGGCAATCGCTTCGACGCGTGGAAGGCTATTCCACTGTCGCGATTCTGTCTCCGTCATTCGAACCGTTACGACGTTATGATCTCAGCGTACAATGTCATGAATTTCGGCCGCCCGGGGATTCAATACATCGCGGATTTTTCCTTTGACGATCGTCTGCGGCGGGACTTTCACGGCGATCAACAGAGAACGCGCAGCTTCCTGTACCGGCCGTCTCTGCTGCGCTCTCTGTATTTGCGTTGGGGAAAGCTTCTGGCCGGGACAAACGACCGCGACTGGCGGAAAAACGTCACCGTGGCCAATTCGCTTTGGACTCGGGAGATCCTGCGGCGGCGTCTCGGCATCGACAGCCAAGTCGTTTACCCTCCCGTGGCGGGCGATTTCCCGGACATCGCTTGGGAGGAGAAAGAGAACGGATTCGTCTGTCTTGGTCGAATCAATCCCCAGAAACGCATCCATGAGGTCATTGAAATCCTCGCCGGCGTGAGGGAGAAAGGGCACGGCGTTCATCTCCATATCGTCGGCCGCACCGATGATCGCTCCTATGAACGCGTTTTGAAACAATTGTGTGAACGTCATCAGCCGTGGGCGACTTTCGATGGCCCGCTTTTTGGCCGGGCCAAGGAGGAGTTCCTGGCCCGCCATCGGTATGGCATCTCCGCCTGCCGGAATGAGTCCTTCGGCATCGCTACGGCTGAGATGGTGAAAGCGGGCTGTCTGGTTTTTGTCCCGCGACAGGGAGGACAGATCGAGATCGTCTCCGAAGAGGAGCTTATTTACGAGTCTGTCGCGGAAGCGGCGGAGAAAGCCGGCCGGGTGTTGGAAAGCCGGGAAACCCAGCTCCGATTGAGGGAACGGCTCGTCAAGGCCGCCCGCGGATTTTCCATTCAGCGTTTCCGCGAGGAATCCCTGGCGATCGTGCGGCGTTTTCTCGGCGGGAAGGAAGAGGGGGCATGACTACGGCTTTCGTTTCTCTGTATCTCTCGTATCCGCCTCTCTGCGGCGCCGCGGTTGTGTCTTATCAAATCGCCCGCCATCTGTCCGGAGAAAAATATCTCGTCCAGCTCGGAGAAAAAGGAGGGCGGGAACGGAGAGAAGACGGATTAACAATCGTCACCATCGGCAGGGGCAAGGAAACGCGCTGGCGAAAAATGGCCGGGATGGTCGCCCATGTATTCCAAATAGCCCGGGAGATCAATAAGATCAAACCGCGGACCGTCGTGTTGGAGGGCGCGTCTTGGACGTTTTATTATCTCCTCGTCGTCGCCTTTCTCCGCCGTGTCGGCTCCAAGGCCCGTCTTGTTTATCACGCTCATAACGTGGAATATGACCTTCGCCGCCAAAAAAACGCCGCCGTCATCGCGCTCCTCACGCGCTGGGCGGAGCGGAGATTGGTGCGCCGGGCGGATGCGGTGTACGGCGTCTCCGAAGTGGACGCGGGTCGCATGGAAATCCTTTACGGCCGCCGGCCGCGCCTCCTGGCGAACGGGGTGGATACAGAAGCCTACGACCAGGTCATCCCGGCGCAGGTTCTGGCCGTCCGGAAAAAATACGGGCTCCCGGATTCATCCGTGTTATTCATGGGATTACCGGCGTACAAGCCCAACGCCGACGCTCTGGATTTTCTCCTGAAAGAGGTCTTCCCGCGCCTCGTCTCCATGCGCCCCAAAGCTCGTCTGGTGGTGATCGGCGGCGAGGTCGCTCAAAAAAGGCCGTGGCTCCTCAATCCCGGTTTGATCGATTTCGAGGAGGTACCCGCCTTTGTCCGCGGTTGCGCGGCGGGCGTCGCGCCGATTTTCTCCGGCTCCGGAACGAGGCTCAAGATTTTGGAATACATGGCCGCGGGGATTCCCGTTTTGGCCACGCAAAAGGGCGCGGAAGGACTGGATGCCCGGGACGGCGAAGACATCCTACTCCGCGACGATACCGCCGGTTTCACCGAAACACTTGCGCGCCTCCTGAGCGATCCGCCCTTCGCGGCCAAGATCGGAGAAGGGGGGCGGAAACTCGTCGCCCGAGCCTATGCCTGGCCGGTCGTCATCCGCGCTTTTCAGGAGGATCTCGACGGGATATGAATCAAAATATAAACAACGCTGCGTCTTCCGTCGACTTGTCTTTCATCATGCCGGTGAAGAATGTCGAATATTTTATCGACGAGACAGTGCAAAGCATCCGCTTCCAATCTTTCAAGAATTGGGAATTGATCGTCGTCGACGACGGATCCGTGGACAGGACGCCGGATATTTTAAACGCGCTGGCCTCCGGGGATCCGAGAATCCGCGTCCTCCGGAATCCCGGCCGGGGCCAGGTCCAAGCGATCAACTACGGCGCCACGTTCATCCGTGGGAAATACGTTAAAATCGTGGATGGCGATGACCTCCTCCCGGCCTCTTTTTCGGATTGCCTTGATCGTTTGACGAGCGAGGAAGCCACTTACCACGATGCCTATCTGATGATGGCGGATAAAGGGGCGATGAGTCTCTTCCGTGTGGGGGCGAGATTCCAGGAGATGGAATTGGCGGATTCGTTGCAACACATCATGGTCTCGCCGCCGCGCTGGTCCTGGACAATCTCCCGCCGGACGGCGGACGGCGTCTTTCCCTTGCCCGCCGACCTTCCGTCGCCTCATGAGGACGTCTATTTAGGATTAAAAATCAAGAAATGCGCCCGCGTCGCCTATGTCCCCGTTCCCCTCTACCTCTACCGCCAGCACGCCGCTCAGTTCTACGGCGGACTTTTCAGTTTTTCGCCCAAGGTCGTGACCTGGCGGGCCCGGGCGATGCTGGGAGTCATCGACCTAGTGAAGAACGGTGATTTTTTCTCCGCCGACGTGGCGGCTGATCTCCTGGCTCCGGCCATCGGCTATTATCGGCTTCTGGCGGCGGAGCCTCTCGCTGTCCGGGATATCCTGGGCGCCAAGTTAAATCTTCGGGACAAACTCCGCGTCTTGGTGATCCGTAAGACGCCGGCTCTGGCCGCCATGATATCGCGGCGGCGAGCCCTGCGGCGGATCCGCATCCGGAAATTATAACGAGGTCCAAATCCAATGATCGACCACCGTCTGAACGTTCTCGTTTCAGCGTATGCCTGTCATCCGGCTCCGACCGTGGAAGCCTTTCCCGGAGAGGCGATTCTCGGCTGGCATTTTGTCAAGCAGATCAGTCAGTCACATAACGTCCAGGTGATGACGCGGTCTTTCAATCGGCCCGCCTTGGAGGAAAGACTCCGGAATAAAGAAATCGAAGGAATCGTATTCCATTATCTCGACCTTCCGGACTGGCTCAACCGGGCGATGCGGCACCAGCATTACGGAGTCCGCCTCTATTATTTTTTCTGGCAAGTCCTGGCCGGACGGTATGCGCGGCACCTGCATCGGACGGAGAAATTCGATCTCTTTCACCAGGTGACTTTTTCCAACGACTGGATGCCGAGCTTCGCCGGCCCGGCGCTTCCGATCCCGTTCATTTGGGGGCCGATCGGCGGCGGGCAAAGAGTCCCCAAGCCGCTGATGCGGATTCTATCGGCGCGGGAAAGGCACCGGGAAAGAATGCGCGTCGCTTTACAGCGCGTCTGGCGGGCGACTCCCTTCCGGAAGAAGTGCGCGCGGAACGCTGCGGCGATTTTGGTGTGCAACAGGGAAACGGGGGAGAATTTCCGCGGCCAAGAGGCTAAAATATGGCAATTCCCGGTCAACGGTATTTCCTCCGGCCACCTGTCTCCGGCACCCACTGTCCTGTCCACAGAAGAAAAACCGAGGCTGACGATTCTGTATGCCGGGCGCCTGGACGGGATCAAGGGTTTGCCCCTCGGACTTCAGGCTTTTTCCTGGCACCTTGAGACTTATCCGGATTCGTCCCTGGAGATCGTCGGCGAAGGCCCGGAACTCGTCTCTCTCCAACGCCTCGCCAAGAGCCTGAAGGTTGAAGACAAGGTTCGGTTTGTCCCGTGGTTGCCCAGAGAGGAAGTCATCCGCCGGATGACGACGTGCGACGTTTTTCTTTTTCCTTCTCTCCGGGACGGCGGGGGCGCCGTGGTTGTCGAAGCCATGGCCTCGGGCCGACCGGTGATTTGTCTGGATGTGGGCGGGCCGGGCTTTCATGTTCAACCGGAATGGGGGATCAAAATCGCGCCGCGGGAGCCCAAGGCGGTTTCCGCGGATATGGCGAAAGCGCTGAACATGTTGTCCTCGGACGGAGAGATGAGGCTGCGCCTGGGACAGGCGGCCCGGCGCCGGGCGGAGGAGTATTATCTCTGGGAGCGCCTCGGCGAAAGGACCCAACAGATTTATTCCTCGGTCCTTGACGCGTGGGAGCGATATTGAATCCATGAGCCGGCCATGTTTCTGATAAAAAAATTCGTGCTCTATTATCAAGTATTCGGGATGACCGGGATTTATTATTTCGTCGTATCCATTCTGCTGAAGAAAGAAAAGACGGTGGCCGTGTTCCCGCTCCCCCCTTTGGAGGTGAGGGCGGAGGGTGAAAAATCATCACGGCATTCACCGGCATGGACGATTGTGAACGCCGGCCCCAAGGGCTATGATCGGCTAGCCATGAAAGAACGAAGAGGATCGGCAGAGGGATTCCGGAAACTCATTTCGCCACGGTTTTTTTGGGCGTCGCCGTCTTCAAGTGCCTGCTCGATACGCAGGAACGGGATTTCCTCCTGCGGAAAATCCGGCGGCTGATGTTCGTTTCCTGATCGAACATGTGCGGAATCGCGGGTATATTCAGTAGGGACCCGGTCGTCCCGGCGGAATGGATCCAGGCCCTCTCGGATTCCATGAAGCACAGAGGTCCGGACGACGAGGGATATCTCGGCGTCAACCTTCAAAAAAACGAGGCGGTCGTCTTGACCGGGCCGGACAGCCAGATCAGCGGCCGGCGGATCGAATCTTTCGCCGAAGGGGCGCATCTTTATTTGAGCCATCGGAGACTGTCGATCATCGATTTGACGCCCTTTGGTCATCAACCGATGAGCGACCAGCGGCAGAACCTGTGGATCGTCTTCAACGGGGAAATCTATAATTACCTGGATTTGAAAAAAGAGATGGCGGCGGCCGGCCGTTGCTTCCGGACGAATACCGACACCGAAGTCCTGCTCGCCGCCTATGAGCAGTGGGGCGAGGATTGCTTGGATCGAATCGACGGCATGTGGGCTTTCGTGATTTACGACCGCCGGCAAAATTCCCTATTTGGAGCCAGGGATCGATTCGGCGTGAAGCCTTTCTATTATGCCTTGAATTCGCAATCGTTCGCTTTTGCCTCGGAAATCAAGGCCCTGTTGAAATGGCCGCCGCTCCGCGCGGAGATCAATCCCCGGGCGGCTTTCGAGTACTTGGCCTTGGGCTGGGTCGAGCGGGAAGCCGAAGGGATGTTTAAAAACGTCCTCGAACTGCCTCCGAGCTATGCCTTCCGCCTGGACCTCAAGTCGAATGCCCACCGCGCTTGGAAATATTATACGCTTCCGTTCCACAGCGGAAGGGAGAAGTACGACGGGAAAAAGGCCGACATTAACATCGAGCAAACGCGCCGCGACTTGATGAAAGCCGTGGCCCTGCACCTCCAGTCGGACGTGCCCGTCGGCTCCTGCCTGAGCGGGGGATTGGACAGTTCTTCGATTGTCTGTATCATCAACCGCCTGCTTATAGAAAACGGACAAAAGGGGATGTGCGGCCCGCAGAAAGTCTTCACCGTGGGATACGAAGGGCAAAAGGTCGACGAGACCGGCTGGGCCAAGATCGTCGCCGATCGAACTGGAGCGGACTGGCATCGGGTATCGCCCACGGCGGAAGAAATCGCCGCCTCTTTCGAAGACATCGTTTACACCCAAGACGTGCCCTTTCTTTCCACCAGCGTTTTGCCCCAATACTTCATGATGAAGGTCGTCCGGGAACAGGGCATCAAGGTCCTCTTGGACGGCCAGGGCGGAGACGAGCTTTTCGCCGGATACCGGGGTTACTTTTTATCCTATTTCAAAGACATGATCCGCGGCGGCGCGCTGGGAAATGTCATCCGGGGAATCGGAAACTTGGGCCATTCCCCGGTGGATCTCAGTTTCCTGCTCACCGCTCCCTTGAAAATGGCGATCCCTCGATGGATTCCCGTGGCCGTGCTGGACGCTTATCTCAGACGGCGGCGTGATGAAATCCGGTTTCTCAACGCCGGGTTCCTGAAAGAACACAAGGAACGATGGGAGGCGCTTAGGAACAGAAAGATCGCTCCTCTCAATCGGTCTCTGTTTGACGCCGTCACCGGTTGCGATTTCAAATATCTTCTGAAATATGAGGAACGAAACGCGATGAGATTTTCCGTCGAGGCCCGCACTCCCTTTGCCGACGACAGGAAACTGATCGAGCATGCTTTCGCCATCCCGGCGGTTTATAAAATCCACGACGGATACAGCAAATTCCTCTTGCGCCGGGCGATGAAGGGAATCCTGCCGGAGGAGATCCGCCTCCGCACGGACAAGCTTGGATTCCCCACGCCCGAAGTGGTTTGGCTGTCCCGTTTGAAATCCGTCTTTCGGGATCATCTTTCCCAGGACGCCGAGGCGTTTTTCGACGTCGCGTCCCTGCGAAAAGAAACGGATCGAACCCCGCGGAGCCATGCCGGCAACTACAATCATTCGCTGTGGCGGATCTTCATTTTCTGCGTTTGGAAAAAGGTGTATGGCTTGTGAGCGCGCGAGGCGACGGGAGAAGGAAACGATGAATCCACGGACGAAGAGGGAGTTTCCCGCTTCAATCCCCGTCTCTCTATGCAAGCTTCGGATCGATGTTCCAGGGATACCGGGCCCTTCTTCCAATTTTGGCCCTTTATCTCTGCCTGATGTGGATCCTGACCAGGAAACCGTCGTTTCCCTTTTCACGGTCTCCTCTCGGCTTCCTGATATGTTATTTCATGGTCGGGCTGGTGTCCTCGCTCTGCCGGGCGGCGGAATTCGTCGCATTGCTTATCGTCGTCTGGTTCATCCTCGATAAAAAAGATCCCGCAAAATTCCTCAAGCGGTTCCTCCATGTGAACTATGCCGTCATCGTCCTTATCACCATCAGCATCCTCCCCGATACCTATCGTTTCGGCTTCAACCGGGTGTAGCAGAACATGTATTACAATTTGCCTTTCAATTAGGAGAAATCCGGGCCAACGGCATCGGCCGGCATGCTCTGGTGGTGATTGTTGTGGCGTTCATCAGCCGCGTAGTGAATGGCCACGCTAGAAAGACACCGTCGGCCGGGCGGCGATATCGAGATCCCCTCAGTCCATCCTGTCCAAGCCCCCAACCCACACAAAACGGAAGAAATGAAAATAGGGACACGATACCCATTTCCGAATTAAAAAAAACGCCCGAAAATCAGGCAGGAAAATTGAAATTCGGAAATTGGTATTGTGTCCCCGATTTATCTGTGTCCCCGATTTATCAGCGCTGAACGGAAATAATCGGGAAAGAACGGTTAGCGCACCTTGTCCGTGTAATTCCCATGCTGTTTGAAGCGGAGAACGCGGCCGTCCGGGGCCACCTCGAACGTGATCTCTTCGCCGGGCTCGTCGTTGGATCGAATCCTCTGGAACCGGAGTCCCTCGACCCACTTCATTTTTTCCATCCCTTCCAAAGGATTGCCGCCGGGTAGTTCAACCGCGGCCAATCCATCGTCCCAGACGATGACCGCAACCTCTCCCCAAGCGGACTGGTAAAGCCCCGTGAATTTCTGAAGAGTCGGGTCCGCAGCCTTCCCCTGTCCCGGAGAATCCTTGATCTTCTGCAAGGCCGGGCTGAGGATCTTTATCATCTGTAGGACGAAATCGTTCGGATCGACGCCCATGGCGTTGACCATGGCGATCCCCGCGATCTTCTCTTCAGGCAATAGAGCAAGCTCGGTCCGGAACCCGGGGCAACTCCCGTCGTGCCCGACGACGGTCCGGTTCTCCCACCGCATGAGCGTGAACCCCAACCCCCAGCTCGTCTTCCAGTCCGGGTCCATCCACTGCACTCTCTGCATCTCCCGGAGGGTGCTCGCCTTCAGGACCTCCTGCCCACCCTTGGCCAGCAGCCGGAACTGCCAGGAAGCGAAACTGGCCAGGTCCTCGACGTTTGAGGCGAATCCGGCCGCCGGTGCTATCCCCCGGGCCTGGAAGACAGGCATGGTCGGACGCTCGCCGTCCCGGGATAGGGTCCCGTAGCCGATCGCCAAAAGCTTTCCCTGTTCGTTGACTGGGATTTCGGGCGTGGTGGACCCGAGATGAAGGGGCCCTAGGATGTTCTCCCGCACGTAATCCGCGTAGGGCTTTCCCGAAACCTGCTCGACGATCTGCCCGGCCAACGTCAGGCCAAGGTTCGAATACTGGAAGTAGCGCGACGAAGGATAGAGCATGCTCTGATTGGAGAGGCCTTTAATCACATCCTCGCGCGAGGGGAAACGGAAGTCCGGACCGGTCCAGTAGGGTTGGTCGGCTTCCCGGGGTATGCCTGCCGAGTGCGTCAACAGACCGCGTATGGTCACCGGCGGACTGTCCGGGTCAAACGGCTTCATCGTGAACCAGGGGAGATGCTTGGCAACGGGATCATCCAATTGAAGCTTACCCTCGTCCCTAAGCTGCATAACCGCGATGCTCGTGAAAAGCTTGGAAATGGAGCAGATGCTGTAAAGGGTCTTAGGCGTCGCCGGCGCCTTGCGCTGGACGTCGGCGTAACCGTATCCCTTCCTCCAGACGAGGTCCTGGTCGACAACAAACCCCAGGGAGATGCCCGGAATCTTGTCGTAGGCCAGTTTCGCGTCGATCCAAGCCTCAAGGAGGCTGATCGATTGGATAAATCGCGGGTCTGATGTCAAAGAAACCGCTTGGGGTTTATCGGGCGTTTGCCCACGGACGGCGCCGGCTGTTCCAAGGGCAAGGATGACGATCCACAGCCAAAGGATGGTTTTCTTCATAAGGCCTCCTTCATACCTGATAATTTTTCGTCCCGGAGCTATGTCAAGGCGGGCCGATCCCGCCGATCCGGTCCAAATAACCTTTTCGTACATTAACGAAGAATCTCCAATAGTGTTCCGTCCGGAAATCCGGATAGGTCCAGTCGAGGGTCTTGACGCCGGTCTTCGTGAACAGCAATTCGAGGTGGGCGTAGATCCCGCCGCTCAAGGGGACACGATGGGCGAAGTTCTTGGTTGTGGCCATGATCAGCGCGGAGGACGTTAGGATGCCGGGGTCGAGGTTGACGACCCGGTCGTCGGCCGCAAGAGCGTCCCGGACCTCCCCTTCCAGGGCGTTGGTTTGGAGTTTGATGGCGCTGAGGCCATCGGGGGGGACGAGCCGCTCGAAGCTCAAGAAGCCGCGTTTCAAGGCGGGGCCCATCTCTTTCTCGTAATAATCCGTGGCCGCGAAGGGAAAAAGAGGGCTCTTGAGGTCGATGGGGCCGAAGCGTTCAATGAGCCGCTCCTCCCCCGTCCGGAAAGCGTCCTCCCGGCCCGAGATCATCCCGCAGATGAGCTTGGCCGGGGTGAAGGGTTTTGCCTGGGTCATGGGACGACCTCAACCTACATCTTCGCAATCAAATATTCCAGGTACCGCGATTTCATCTGCCGACCGGCCATGGTCTTCTTGACCGGGGGGAGTTTCAGGATGACGCCGAGAATCGCCGCCATCGCCCGGTGGTTCCATTGGGCATGGTTATCAAAGATGAGGTTCTGGAGTTTGCCCCGCTCGATGGCCATCAGAACGGCCCGGTGGACCGAGTTGAGCGGCGTGATGATTCTTTCCGGATGGGGAGAAAGGGCGATGCTCCGGTTCGCGCAGGTCCGCACGCACACGCCACAGCCCAGGCAGATCTCCTCGTCGAGGCGCGCCTTGCGCTTCTTGGGTTGGTGAGGATCGTTGGCCGAGACAATGCTCATCGCCTCGACCGGGCAGACATCTACGCACTTGCCGCATCCGGAGCACGTCGATTCGTCGACCCGGGGAAGGAAATTCGTGTGGATCGGGAAGACGGACCCGAAGCGCTTGATGCCGA
>Ga0315293_10004333_pt1 | contig 13507 bp, 23 predicted proteins | sample YL17G13_20_MG_FD_203071 | JGI IMG/M metagenome (GOLD analysis project Ga0315293, IMG submission 203071) | Sediment microbial communities from Yellowstone Lake, YNP, Wyoming, USA - YL17G13_20 | ecosystem: Environmental > Aquatic > Freshwater > Lake > Sediment | place: USA: Wyoming | collected... | reverse complement strand
GCATGATCCGCCTTCGCGGACTCTAGCTCCAGGGACAGGGTCAATAATTTCACGGCATCTGAAAAACTTTTAACAATCGGAAAGCGCTCAAGTTGTTCCAGAAATTTTGCGAGCGCGCCGCCGGATACGAAATTCGACATGGCCTTATTGAGGGCCACGATAGCCGTGCCAAGCCCTTCGGTTTCGAGGACGGCCTTCCCGCCAGCCTCCTTGAGTTCATCCCAGTTATTGGCCAGCTGTTTCATCGCCCCGCCGAAGGTGTCGGTTTCCTTCGTCGAGCGCCCATAGAGCTGTTCCAATTGGTCGAGCATGGACGCCTGCTTCTGCTCCGCCGTCAGATTCTCGCCGACTCTAATCCCGACCCGTCCCAGCGCCCCATAATTTCCTTCCATCGCTTTCGTGACCATCATGGTCGCGCCGTGGAGGTCTATCCCCATCGTGGACGCCAAACCCATCGCGCCCTTCGTCGCTCGGTCAAGCCCCTTCTGGTCAAGGCTCGTGAGCTGGAGAAGCAGCGCCTGGCTGGCCATGACCTGCTCATCCGTATAAGTCGTCACCTTCAATTGCTCGGCGGCGAACTTCTTATAGTGCTGGATATTCCCTTCGACGGTCCGGCCCGTGATCTCCAGCGCTGCCTTCAGATTATTCTCCGCGTTCTCTGATTCAATGGCGGCCTTGATGGAATCGGCGACTACATCCTTGAGCGCACCAATCCCTTTCTGGAGGGCGGAGGCCACCAATGTTCCGGCCGTGAATTGAGCAAAAAGGGAACTAAACGGCCCGCCCGATGCTCCGGCCTTCCCCGTGGTTGTAGCCGCCTTATCGAGCGCCGTGTCCAGATCCTTGATGCTTTTTATCGCGCCGGAAGCATCACACTCCACTAGGTACTTGATGTCCATTTAGATTACCCCCGTTTTATTGTCGATCTCACCCCGCGGTTTATCCTCGTCGAAATCAAAGTGAAAGACCGGCTCGGCCGCGACCGGTAAACCCTTCCCGCCAAGCTCAACGATGGCATTGTCAATCGCCCGCCGAAGGTCCGGCAAGAGTTCTACGTCCAACACAATTCCCCGATCCGTCGGGTCCGACGGCAACCCGTCCGTTGATCTCACCTTTGTCCAGGTCCGTATTTCCAGACATCGCCCGATAATCTGTTCATACAGCGTCAGCCTGACCTCCTCGTTTGAGTTCTTTTCAAAACTCGCCAGCTCCCGCCTGTCGGTTCACTTGTCCATGATCATCCCTTCCGGGCCGTCGCCCGCGCCCCCGCCGTAGAATGGCCCAGGACGGCCCCGTAGAGGCCCCTATCGCGCGTGTAGCGCACAAACTCGCTGGCCCCTATCTCCCCTATGGGCTCGAAATCGTCAAAATTGAGCTTATCCATCTTTTTCCCCTGTAAACAGCCTCGCCAGAGGCCCTGTAATCCATTTTCTCAAGCCCGGACATGCCTACCTAGCGCTCCGGGCAGCCGCCTTCTCGAGCGCCGCCTTAAACAAAGGCAAGAGGTCGCGCAAGATGTCCGGCCTCATCGTCAGCCCCCCGCGCGTCGGCTCGCCCTCGCCGGGATCCTGCTCGTCTTTCCGCCAGTTCTCGCAGTAGATATACTGCCGTCCTCTGAACTCACCGATCGAGATCTTGAGGACAGAAGACGGGCCCCGCCTTACCTCGCCTAAAACCTCGATATTCGTCGCTGTTTCGTCCATGCTCGTCCCCGCTTAGGGCGCGATCTCTGAATCCGCCGCCCGCTCTTCCTTCGCCCCCGCTTTTTTGATCTCCCCCGCCGCCCGCTTCACGCAGAGGAGCTTCTCGCGCGCCAACGGGCTGGGCCTTGTCCGACCGGCCTCCCAAAAAAAGACTGTCGCCGAGCTGACCCCCACGAGCGCCGCGAATCCATCTTGAGAAAGGCCGATCCCTTCACGAATAGACCGAATCTCTTTTGAAGTTGACATGATGTGAAACCCCCATTGATTAAATTTTATACCAAGACAGGAAGCGCTGAAGCTTCCGTCGATTCTTGCGATTCGGCCTGGCCTGGCCCCTCATCCATCGAATAAGGGAACGCCGACTAAAGCCCGATGCCAGAGCCAAGTCATCAAACGTCCATTCGCGGTTCTCTTTGACAGAGATGAGTCGCTGCCCTTGCCCCCTCTTGCTATCTTCATTATACGGGTTAATTAGTGCCATCTTTTCAGGCTTTTTCGTCCTCATATATTTATATAACAATAGTTTACGGCCCTTCTAAAAACGCCATATTTTAGCCTTAACTATTTTTCTTATGGGGGGAAAAACTTGACAGGGTTTTATATCCATCGTCTTATTGTATAAGCGGCTCCCTCTCGGTATCGATTATACCTTTAGCGATCCGGACCCCAAGCTCAGTGAGGGCGACCTTCCCGCCTACGTAACACAAAGAGTGGCGGTATCGCTTTACATAACCCCTTTTCTCGAGCGTGGTCAGGGATCGGCTCACGCTCACGGATTGCTTCTCCGGGACCCCCGCCCCGGCTGGAAGTCTGTAAAAGTGTCGATGAATCTCGCGTGTTCCTATCCAATGCCGATTGACAAGATAGCCGAGGCCGTGCTTTATCATATCGGCTTCCCAATTCGGCCAATCACCGAAAGGCCCGTCGAGATTCCTTCGGCCCTTTTTGAGGGCTTCGGTCAGGATCCACCTCTGCAACCTGCTCAGTCTCTTCTCGGCCATGCTTTACCTAGTCCTTTGCCCCGGGCCGTCCCGCTTCCGCCCCTCCATCTGTAGGGCCGCCTGATTTGTCCGTGGTCTTGGCCTCACCCTCGGGCGATCGTTCATCCTGGGGCACCTCGGGGCCCCTTGCCTCCGCTTCCTGAGCCTCGCGCTTTGCCTGCTCCCTATCGAACTCGGCAACATACTCAAGGACGTCAATGACACGTTCATCTTGCGGCTTCCTCTCCGCCATCCTGGCCGCCGCCTCGAGGTTCAGCCTGACAAGGTTCGCGTAGCTGATGAACTGCCCGCTGAGAATGCTGTGCAAGGATAGATCGCCGTGCTTCATGCTGTCCCGTCTGAGGATCCCGGCCTTCTTAACGTACAAGGTCGACAGCTTCTGAATCGTAAGCCCCTCAATAGCGCTCTCTATCAGGCAGAGGACAGCCGGTTGAATCTTGTCTCCCCCATATTGCTTGATCAGGGCCTCGCGCAAGCGCGAGATCTCCGCCTGAACGCGCAGCCAGGCCCGCCCAGAAGGCAACTTGCCGCCTGCTAGGTAGGCATAGGCGCCATGCTTTACGCGTGCTCCCTTGCCCGCCTCGGCCTCAATTTTCCTCAGACTTAGGCTCATTTTACCTCCAGGCACCCCAAAATCGACGGGATAAGGGATGCTATATTTGCCTTTAATTTGGCCCTAAGTGGGATAATACCCCTGTTTTTTGAGCCATAATGGGATGAAACCCAAAACGGAGCACTATATATAGCGTTTTCCTGCCTGTAAGAGATATCCCGTTTTTCCATGCCCGTAACCCCTTTATTATCAGGAGATTAAAAAGTGCGTCGCATAAGTATACTAATGTCAACTACGTCCGCCTCTATGGGCTCGCTCGCGGATCGCGGGCGGCGTCCCCGGGGGTATGGGAGGGACCCTGCCCTGGCTGTCTGTTGGTACATTTGCGCCCTCATTCCTTCAGCCCTGCATACTTGGCGGCCGTCTCGAAGAGCGCATAGAGCTGATCGATCAGGGGCTTTCCGGCTTTGATTCTCGCGGTCACTTCGCCGGGATTTTTCTTGAAGAGTTCACGTATAGAATCGATCTCTCTTATAGGGTCAAGGTTCCGATAGCGATTGAGGATGAAATTATAGAATCCTTCGTCTCGCGGGTCGTCCGGGGTTTCTTCGAATTCTTCTTCTAGGATTCTTAGTCTTTTTATGAACTCGAATTTGATGTTGAAGTGCGCTTCGCCACTACTCTTCTCTAATCTAATCTCCTCTAATCTACTATTGCAGTAACCCGGGTTACAGGTTTTGGGCCCAGGATCATCGGCTTTTTCGTCGTTGCCGCGATGGCCTTCCCGATATGGTTTCTGCCTTAAATACTCACTTTGGTACTCGTTCCAGTTGGTTATAATTATCGAGTAAAGTGGGATACCGACCCGGGTCATACTTGTACTTTTCGCATCCGATTTGCACAAGTTTGTTCGAAGTTTGAACGTTTTTTCGTCAAACCTTGACTCAACTTGATCAAAAGTCAGTTCAGTTCTCGTCATTTTTTCGTTCATCTATGACCGCCTCGCGCATGATGATTTTGATTTTGCCGTTGGCAAATGCTTTTCTGATCGTTCCTTTCAGCAACCTAAAAGTGATATTCAGTTGTTTGGCCAGTCTTTTGAATGACGTGAAATCGATCTGGCCCGGGGGATCATTCAGGTAGGCCAAGGCAAGGAAGTCCACCCAGACGGCCCGCTCGGCATTCGTCATTTCGTCTCTCGTGCTGCCGAAGATCCAGCGTTCCGGATAGAACTTGATATAACCAGGCCGCTTTGCCTTGATCCCTTCTTTCATGGCCGTTTCCCTTCTCTGGCCGAAGTGCTCATCTCGTCCTTGAAGGCGCCGATGTACTCGGCAAAGCATTCAAGAAACGTCTGCCGGCGAGGTTGGTTGAGCGCCTGGCTGATCTTGTCCATCCATTCGAGCTGATTGGGATAGATGACAACCTTGATTCTTTTAGGATTGTTTTCGCTCATGGTTTGTCCCTCCCTCCCCGGTCATCGGTCAGCTGTTTTTTTATTTGTTTCTCCCACTCGCGCTATCCGCCTAGTTCTGGCTGCCGATGATCCCTACGAGGTCCTTCTTGGTTCGCTTACCCTTATTGACGAACCGCTCCAGGTCGGACGGTTTGAAGCGGAGGCCGGTCCCCTCGATCTTGTAAGAGACCACCGCCCGCCTCGAGGCCAGGCGATACAAGGTGCCTTTGTGAATTTTCAAGAAAGCCGCGGCCTCGTCGATTTTTAGCAGAACGCTCCCGAAACCCGAATCACTCATGAAAACCTCCCCCTTGCCGCCGGACTTGACATGACCGGGGCGCTGTGTCATAAACAAAATGCGCTGTGTTCCTAAGCATGGCGTACCTCTTTTGGCCCCTGGCGTGTCAGCGCCTCGGGCCTTTTTTTTGCTATATCATTTTACGTCATCGTTAATGAGTTTAATCAGAATTCACAAGCTATCAAGCCCCCGACTCAAAATAAATAAAAATAATTTCTGATCTCATTCCCCGCCCGCTCGTTGATAATGGTCTTTTCTTTTCTCCAGAACCAAGGATAGAACGTATTAACGATAAGTCAAGCCCGTCCCAGGCCCGTATTTGCTTTATTATATTATTGTTATGGTAGTTGACAAAACATTTTGTCGGCGTACGAATTAGGGCTATTTAGGGCTAGTTAGGGCAAAAGATGGAAAAACAAACTAAATGATGGAAGCCCTTTTTTCTTATTTTCATTGTTTTCAGCGTCTTATGTATTTTCCCCCTATCGCATTTATTATCTGCTGTTTACAAATCGCATGAAATCGACTGCTACAAAATAAAAATAAATTCTTTTCCATCAACTTCCGATGCCTTTGATGCATCATCTCGATAGGGCCACTCGAACTCCGGGATGTGATAGATGCCCTGGAATTATCATGCATCTCCACGATCGCTGGCTCGCAGGCCTTTCGTTTTTCTTTCGTCTTTGACGGCATAAAGCCGTCCAAAACAGTTGAAAATGATTAAGCCCGATACACTCAACTTGTTCTTTTATATGGGGAAAAAAGAGCGCGCCCGGGGTGACTCGAACACCCGACCTGCTGATTCGTAGTCGTATGCAGCCTGAGCGTGGCCCTTCGTAGGTTATTGAATATAAACCGGCTTGCGGTCATCATCGAGACTCCCGCCGGCGGGACCTTCGTCTTTCTTTCGTTCCGGTTCCTGGGCGTCTACGAGACTGTCGACAGCCCTCTTCTGGATCTCCAAAATGGGTGTGATGTACCGCGAGGTCATGGTGATGGAACTGTGGCCCAGGAGGCTACTGATCGTCGGAAGGTCAACGCCTCGGACATTCAGCATCGTCCCAAAGGTATGCCGCAAGTCGTGGATCCGTAGGTCCTGAATGCCAGCCTTCTTGCACGCCGTCGCGAACGCCCTTCGAAAGCTGAGGACCCTTTCCCCCCTCCCGGGATCGCACAGGACATAATCCGAGGCGCGAGGGAGGTGCCGCAGGACCTCGAGCGCGTTCTCGTTCAACGGGACCCGCAGGACCTTGTTATTCTTGCGCTGTGCCCGCTCGAGGCAGATGAGGCCGTCGTCCATGTTCACGTTCGCCCAGCGGAGGCCCATGATCTCACCGCGCCGGAGCCCCGTGTTGAGGGCCAGGATGATGAAGTTCCTGAGGATCGGCCCCGAATTGTCCAGGGCGGCGAATAGGCGCTCCCGCTCGTCGGCGGTCAGATATCTCTCCCGGCCGTTCTCGTTGAACTTCTTGACGCGCCTCCAGTTGACGGAACTCGCGTCCAGGTATTCCCATTCGACCGCCTTGTTTAGCATCGTCCTCAGAAGCGCGATCTCGCGATTGATCGTCGGTCCCGATGTTTTCATGGGCTTCCCGTCGGGAGTCTTTCGCCGCGTCGTTTCTTTCTGCCGCTCGGCCTGGTATCTTTCGACCCGCTCGATCTTGATGTCTGAAAGGAACGCGTCGCCGAAATAGGGTTTCAAGTGAATGTTATAGGCCGTCCGGTCCGTGCGATAGGACCGCTTCTTGCTTGCGTAGGTGCTCAGGAACTTCTCGGCGAAGTCCTTGAACAGAACGTTCTTGGACGATGTCCCGAGGCCGAGCTTCCCGCGGAGGAGATCCCCCCGAATCAGCGTCAAGGCGTCCTCGGCTTCTCTTCGGTCGTCGCCGATGACCCGGATGACCCGCCGCTTTTTGACGGTGATGTCAATACACCACTTGCCTTGCGCGTTCCGGAAGAGGTTCCTAATTTTTCTTTTGGCCATTTGAATCCCCCAAAAACATCCGGGCGAGTTCCTCGCGGACTACCGCCCGAATCGTGGCCTTGACGCTATCCTGGACGGCCCGTCTCTCGCGCGCCAGCGCCCGTGATGCCGCCTTGTTGTAGAGCTCCTCGAATTCGGCCCGGGTCATTTTTTCAGGTATTTCCGTCAAACCTTCCATGTTTTACCTCCTGTTTGATCCTCTTAACTCGGGCCGGGGCTTTGGTCCCGGCCTCCGAAAGAAGATCAGACTGCCTGAGGAGAAGTTCCCCAGCGCACAGCGCCCTCAGGATTGACGAACGCGCCGCGGGTCGCCTCGTGCGCCGTCTCCCGAGAGACCAGGAAATTGCGTAGAATTTCAGACACCACCCTCGCCTGGTCGAATGACAACGTGAGGTTGACGCCTTCGCTTTCTCCGGTCATGAAGTGCAGCCCCAATAAAATGCTCGAACCCTGCGTGATCGCCCCCGGTGCAGCGGGCACGATTGCGGCCTTAGCCTCGAAGGTTGCGCCCTGTTGGCCGACGAAAGGAAAGTGCTTCAGCCATGCGGCATGGCCAACCGCATCCCATGCGGCGTCGTTCTTGCCCGGCCCCTGTTTCCTTGCCTTTGCCATTGTCTTTTCCATCCGCGCTCAGGCCCGCGCTGGCTCGACGCGGAGCGCTTTGAAGGCTTCCCAGGCCTGGGCGTACTTCAAGAGCACTTCCGCGATTGCCCTTGCCTGGCCGGGGTTCACGGTGAATCCGAGGCTCCGCTTCTCGGATTCGACCAGCTCGATCTCCATGTAGCCGGTCATTTGGCCATAGAAAGGTTCGTTGTTGTCCTTGTGGATGCTGTTGTCGATGACTAGGGCGGCGTCGTCCAGTTCGAACCAGGGCATGAGCTCAAGGATCTTGTTCTCCTTCGCTGGCTCAATATGGAGAATGAGCTCCATTCCCTCGATGTCCAGGACCGTCTCTTCACCCGCCGTGATGTGGTTAATGTCTGCCGGCGTCAGTGCCAGATGGATGGTTCCGGCCATCTTCAAATCGGCGCTTGTCTTGGGCCGCGCCTTCTGCCCCTTTTCTTTCGCCATAAAAGGCCTCCTTGACTTTAGATTAGGTGTTCTTATTTGTTCCACCATAATCTAATATATACTAATTTAGCCCATTGTCAAGGGGGTTGTATTAAATTCTTTTTTGTGCTATTCTGCACTCAAATGGACCAAGAGTGCCTTTTAACCCGCAAGGAAGTAATGGCCTATCTGCGAATCTCTCATGGGACGATAGACAAACTAATGAAAACCGGGAATATCCCCTTCGTTAAGCTCGGGAGGAAAATCCTATTCAAGAAAGCCGAAATCGACGCCTGGCTTGAAACCAAGCGGGTCAAGTAGATGCGCGAAGATTCAATTTGGGGTCAGGCCCAGAAGACCCTAAGCCCCTATTTACTTTCCCCTTCGAAGGCCCTCCGTCCCGGCCACCTCATCTGAAAATATCATAATTTTATGTTTGATTACCTTGGCCGTATCCCAAATAATGTGTTCAACCGCTTTGATTTTTAAAACCCTCATCGGAGATTTTGAATTTTTCCAAGTGCCGGGATTTAAAATATCGCCCACTTTTAAAGACATAAATGGCGAAGAGGAAGAGAAATAAACCCAAACATCTCTTGCAGATCCAGGCTCATAGATTTCAAGATAATAAACAATTTTCTTTATTGCCATTTTCATCCCTCCCGATATATCAATCTTAATTTTGCGCCTCATTGAATTCTCTTAAGTTATCACGGATTTTAATCAGCATCATCCATACACGAAACCAACTATCTAGCCTTGATTTGGCGTCTGGATCTTCTTTATCCCGCGCTTCCTTATACTCTTGGTTCTTAATTAAATCAATGGCTAGAGACAAGTCGTTGCCCCTGATGTCAATCTTGGAGAAATCAAGAAGCATCTGCATCGGCTGTCCCCTCCGATAGATTTTAGGTTTTAATTATAATCTATAATCCGGCCTTAAAACAAGGCCTCCCTCACCTGACATTTGATTTTCATAGATCGCCTGTACATGGGCCGTTCTTGCCGATTCTACGGTTTGAAACACGCATGGGAGCGAAAAAACTCCCCGACCCCCTCTTCACCCTACAGGCTCCCGGCACGGCCTATCTAATGGCCCTGGAGGGCCACCACAGCTCGCGCTAGGGGCACGACAGACCCTGCTCCCCGTAAGGGGACGCGGCGTCGAAAGGCTCATTTTTGCGTTTATTCACGTTTCCCCCGAGAAAACGGCCTCGTAGGATCGCGTAGGGCGGGCGATCTCCCGCGCCTGAAGGTCAAGGTCCGCGCTCGTTTCATCCGCCCCGGAGTTCCCCTTCGACTTCCCTGCCGAAATTGTCGGCCCGGCCCTCCATTGCTTTCGCCTTCTCCGGCGTGTAGGGCCGATAGCCCACCCTATGGTCCGCCAGGTGTTTGCATTCGTGGCCAACGATAAAACATATCCTGGATTCGGGCTGATCCGCGTTGACGTAGATCGCGTCTTGGCGGCTGATCGGATGGACCTTTCCCCCGAATCCGCCCTCGTCGATGAAAGCGGTGGGTTTTTTGACGGAATAGTCCGGCCTGCCGCCGGCGACCATCCCGAGCGCCTGCGAGGCCTTGTCCACCTCGGCTAGGGAGTCCGCCAAGTTGAACGTGGTCTCTGAAATTTCCCGAACCCACCGGATCACAATATGCGGAAGTCCGAGACGCCCCTCGACATGGGCGAGCGCCCGCTCCGCGGCCAGCCTCTTTCCGGGATCGACCTCCCCGGCAGGGATCTCCTGGTAATATCGCTTACTCGACATCGTAGCCGTTCATCTTCGAACGCGTCACGAATTCGTCTAAAAAATCCCTCTCAAGGAACACCGGCGCGCCCGTGGGCTGAAGTTGGATCATCTGGCTGGAGATCTCGTAAGCGCCGGCCTCACGGTCCGCAGCGTCACGAATCTGTCTGAGTTCGATCTTGGCGGCCTCGGCGGCCCGCAGCTTTGAACAGACATCCTTGAGCGCCTTGGCGAACTTCCCGCGATATTCAGCGCGGATCTCGTCGACGACGCCGGCCATGATCTTTCCCTTCTCGCCGCGTAGGATCTCGATGCCCTGCTTGGCCCGGCCGAGCTCTTCCCGCGTTAGCCGGACGGCTTCGCGATTCCTGTCGGCAGCAGTCCTGGCTTCCTTCCAGCCGCTCTCGCCCAGGACCTCGCCCCTCAGCGCCTCGGCGTCGAGTCCGGCCTGGGCCCCTTCCTTTGCCTCGAGCTCTGCGGCGAGCCGGGCCGCCTTGGCCTCGTATTCGGCCTCCCGCGCCCGGAGCTTGGCAAAATTTTCCTTCATCATGTTGTTCCTCCATCGATTGAATTGAGTTTATCCTTCAAGACATAAAGCTTAAGAAGCATGATTTTCGCCTGCATGCACGCGAGGGTCTTCTTAAGCTCTGTGATGATCGCATCGTCCGACTTGACGTCGTTCACCAGGGCCTCAGGCGACACCGGGAATACGCACGCCGAGATCTCCCAAAGTTTTATCTTTTTCAGGATTCTCGCCCCGCTTTCCCGGTCGAACTTTTCCTCGAGCACCTGGTATCCGATAGAAAGGCCGCGAACGACTCCCTTCTGCATCGAGGAGCGAATCTCCCGGCCCAACTGCACGTCCTGGTTGAGATAACCGAAAACCACAAGCCCCCGGTCATCTTCCGCGCACCGCGCCACCCCGATCGGCTGCGTGCTGTCGTGGTTCCAGAGAAGCGACACCACGTCCCGCGCCCGGAGCGATTCGGCAAAGGCGCCGGGGAGGATGATCTCGCCCTGGGCATCCGGGGAGCCGAATATCGCCGCGTAGCCGCTGAAATACCCGTCCTCACGCGGCGGCGAATACAACTTCAGGTCAAGGTTCTTTGTTTTCATCTAAACCTCCTCGGCTTTCCCGCTTACGATCCACGGCACGGCCAGGGTGTCCGGCATGTTGTAGACTTTGCCCTTCTCGTATAAGACCACTTGGTTGCCGTTCGGGCTTCCCTCTCCTGTCACTAGCATCCTGACTTTCCGCATGGGGGCGCCCGGCAACCGATCGGCCTCGTCCGCCAGAATCAGCCGCGGCGGGGTCCGCTTTGCACGGCTGTTCCAGTCTGTCTGGCAGGGTTTCACTTTGTGCAGATCTTCCGTGTCCTTGATTGGCGTCATTTTTTCCTTCTCTTCTTGCCTTTTCTCTTCCGGGCCCCACAATGGATTCCCGTCTTCGTCCTCGTATTCCGTCCGCCGAGCCAGTAACTTGCGGACCGATGGCATCGGCCGCCAGTCGCCGATATTTCGGCCGCGCAATAAGCGCTTGTCCATTTCAATCGGCATGACACACCTCCAACTTTCCTGTATCCATTTTTCGCCTCCTAAAACCGCCGACTAATCTCCCTACCCACAAAGGCCGGTTTGGGTCTTTCGCCGCCTTCGGGATTGTCATCGATGCTCCAAATCCGCGGACAGATCGGATTGATCGAGGCCGCGACGGCAGCGCCGGCGCAAGCGTTGGCCGTATCGTCATGAAGTCCGGGCGGGTGATCGATCAAATCCTTTCCCCCGCCGCGCCCCGTCCGCCGCTCGAGCTGCCGGAATTCCGCCGCCTGCTTTTTGTTATCCAGGAGCTCCGCCCGGCCCTGCATCACGACGGGCAAGAATTCGCCGTAGATTTCGCTCTTCGTCCGTTCGGAGTTTTTGTAGATGATCCCCTGCTTCAAAAACGCCTGGACACACCACTCGCCGCTGTATCTATCGCCCTCGACCCGGCCCACTCCGTAACTCTTCAAGAGCTCTGAGAATTCCCGGACGACCTCATCGGGATTGAATGGAGGCTTGCGCGTGCGGATAAACGCCTGAATGACCCCGCCCCCGTCGTTAAAGAAGCCGGAGAGCGTCATCGAATCGTTCCGCCCGCCGCTCGGATCGACGAAGGCGAAGACCTGCTGCCCTTGCTGCGGGGGGATCTCGAACCGGCCGGGGACGATGATGGCCTCCAGCGCTTCGGTCGAAATATAGCTTTCAAGGTCCGCCCGGAATTCCGCATCATACTCAGCGGTCGCCGAGCTCGCGTCCTCGACCCGTGCCCGGTCGATGACCTTCGAGCTGTAAAGCGGGTTCATATCCAGCGTTCCCGCCTTCCAAACGAGTGTCACGGGATCCGGCTGGCCGAATTTGTCGCGGAAGCTCTCATACAGCGGCCCGGCCTTGCTGTAGGGCGTCGAAATCGCAAGCAGTAGGGAGCCTGGCTGTTCGCCGAGCGCCGGCCGGAGAGCCGTCAAAACCTCTGCCGCGGGACTCGCCCCTTCGACCCGCCAGAAGGAAATCTCATCGCATACGGCGGCGCAGATCCGATAGCCCCGCAGGCTCCGAAAGCTGCAAGTGTGAACGGAGAGCACCATCCGATTCGTAAGCGTGATCTCTTCCTTCCCCTCGGTTTCGACCATCCCCTTGAATGCCGGCAGCCGTAGTATGTCGCGGATATAGCCGAAGACGACCCCGGCCTGCTGCCGATCTGTCGCCAGGCAAACGATATGCCCCTGCCCGAGCCCGATAGACCATTGTTTGAAGACACCCAGGAAAACGCAGATCAACGCCGAGATCAAACTTTTTCCGCCCCTTCTCCCGATGATGAGAAACGCCTCGCTGAAAGCCTCAGTCGGCGGGTCCTGCCGTCCCGTGAACTTCCCGAAGACTTCGAGCTCCGCGGCCGTCATCGATAGTGCGAATATCGCCTTGAGGCAGACGATCCAGTTCGCCCAAGTAGCAGGATGCTTGAAAACAGGGAGCGCCCCGAAGACCCTGTGGCTTTTGATGGCGTCAACGATGTTCATGACTCATGTCCGGATTGGTGTTTCTCAACGACATCGCACGTGTTAATTAGGTTTGAGATCAGCCCCCGCAAATCTATGTAGACCCTGCCGTCAATTATCTTCAAATCGGTCCTCCAGTCGGCAACGAGAGGCTCTTTCTCTTTGTCCTGCTGCGCTCCCTTCCCCACAGTCCTAGAGCACCATTTTTTTACTACGGCCGCAACGAGGATCGCCTCCAAAACAAGAATACAGACAATTTTCAAGGTTGCCATGTCAGTAAGGCCTTATCGCGCGCGGATGGATTTGCATGAGTTCGGCTTTGCTCAGATCGCGAATGGTCTTGCAGATAAACGTCTTCATTTCTTTCCCATCAATGTAGATATGGGCCTCGATTCTGTTCTCGATCGCAATCCGCTGGCCGGCTGCTCCGCTCTTCCCCATGATCGCCTCACGGAGCTGGCGCGGGGAACTGACGATCTCCGCCTCCCCGCCCTCGGCCACTTCGTATTCCTGGCCGCTGGCTTGAGACATGAGCAGGGCTTTCTGCTTGAAGATGGCCCCGGCCGCCGCGCCGGTCGGTTGGGATTTTATGAGGGAAATCTGGACGCCTCCCATCGCAGCAGCTATCGCAGCTAGAACGAAATTCCACGGAGACCAGGGTTTCATCGTCAGGGCGGCGGTG
>Ga0315293_10004332_pt1 | contig 13510 bp, 5 predicted proteins | sample YL17G13_20_MG_FD_203071 | JGI IMG/M metagenome (GOLD analysis project Ga0315293, IMG submission 203071) | Sediment microbial communities from Yellowstone Lake, YNP, Wyoming, USA - YL17G13_20 | ecosystem: Environmental > Aquatic > Freshwater > Lake > Sediment | place: USA: Wyoming | collected... | reverse complement strand
ATGACGTTCTCTTTCAGACCCTGGAGCTTGTCGCTGCGGCAGTTGATCGCCGCATCGGTCAGCACCCTGGTGGTCTCCTGGAAGGACGCCGCCGACAGCCACGAGTCGGTGGCCAACGACGCCTTGGTGATGCCCATCAGCACCGGCCGGCCGGCCGCCGGTTCGCCGCCCTCGGCGACCACCCGGCGGTTTGCCGACTCGAACTCGCCACGCTCGGTCAGCGAGCCGGGCAGGAACTCCGTTGCGCCCGAGTCGATGATCGTCACGCGACGCAGCATCTGCCGGATGATGACCTCGATGTGCTTGTCGTGGATCGACACGCCCTGCGCCCGGTAGACCTCCTGGACTTCCTTGACCAGGTGGATCTGCACCTTGCGGGGGCCCTCGACACGAAGCACCTCGTGCGGGTCGGCCGAGCCTTCCATGAGCTGCTGCCCCACCTCGACGTGGTCGCCGTCGGTGAGCAGACGCTCGGTCCCGTCCTCGTGCTTGAACACCCGCAGCCGCTGACGCTTGGAGAGCTTGTCGTACACGACCTCTTCGCCCCCGTCATCGGGGACGATGGTGATCTTGTAGAACTTGTCGGTGTCCTCCAGACGGACCCGCCCGGAGACCTCGGCGATCGGGGCCTTGCCGCGCGGGACGCGGGCCTCGAACAGCTCCTGCACGCGGGGCAGACCGCCGGTGATGTCCTCACCCACGCCGCCCTGGTGGAAGGTGCGCATGGTCAGCTGGGTGCCGGGCTCGCCGATGGACTGGGCGGCGACGATGCCGACCGCCTCACCGATGTCGACCAGCTTGCCGGTGGCCATCGAACGGCCGTAGCACATGGCGCAGACCCCGGAGATGGAACCGCAGGTGAGCACCGAGCGGACCTTGACCTCCGTGATGCCCGCCTCGAGTGCGGCGTCGATCGCCGGGTCGCCCAGATCGTGTCCACGCTCGACGATCACGTTGCCCCGCGCGTCGACCGCGTCGGCGGCCAGCGTGCGGGCATACGCCGAGGTTTCGACGTAGGGATCCCGGATCAGGGTCGCCTTCCCGTCGGGCCCCGTCGCGCGCTCCGCCAAATCCACGAGGATGCCCCGCTCGGTGCCGCAGTCGTGCTCGCGGACGATGACGTCCTGCGAGACGTCGACCAGACGACGAGTCAGGTAACCCGAGTCGGCGGTGCGCAGCGCGGTGTCCGCAAGACCCTTTCGGGCGCCGTGGGTGTTGATGAAGTACTCCAGCACGGTCAGGCCCTCGCGGAACGAGGACTTGATCGGACGCGGGATGAACTCACCCTTCGGGTTGGTCACCAGGCCCTTCATCCCGGCCAGCGTGCGGGTCTGGGTGAAGTTACCCGTGGCGCCGGACTCCACGATCGTGATGATCGGGTTGTCCTCGGGGTAGTGCGCCCGCAGCGCGTCACCGACCTCCTCGGTGGCCTTCTTCCACAACTCCACCAGAGCGTCATTGCGCTCCTGGCGATTCAGGGCGCCGCGCTGGTACTTCTTCTCGATCCCGTCGGCTTCCTTCTCGTAGCGCTCAAGGATCTCCTGCTTCTCCGGGAGCACCAGAACGTCGGCCATCGAGACCGTCACACCGCTTCGGGTCGCCCAGTGGAACCCGGCGTCCTTGAGCTTGTCGACGGTCTGCGCAACCACGATCATCGGGTAGCGCTCGGCCAGATCGTTGATGATCTTGGCCTGCTCCTTCTTGTGCATCTGCTTGTTGATGAAGGGATAACCCAGCGGCAGAAGCTCATTGAAGAGCACCCGACCCAGCGTGGTCTCGCAGATCCAGGCCATGCCCGGACGCCAGCCGTTCTCGCCGAACATCTCGGTCTCGACCTCGTGCGGCGGCCGCAGTTGGGTGAGACGCACCTTGATCTGCGCACGCACACTCAGCGACCCGCGGTCGAGCGCCATGATGGCCTCGGCCGGCGAACTGTACACACCGCTCTCCGGGGTGTCCTTGGCCGGCGGGGTGTACTCCCCGGCGTCACCCGGGATGTGGCTGGTCAGGAAGTACAGACCGGTGACCATGTCCAGACGGGGCATGGCCAGCGGCTTGCCCGACGCCGGCGACAGGATGTTGTTGGACGACAGCATGAGGATGCGGGCCTCGGCCTGCGCCTCTGCGCTCAGCGGCAGGTGCACCGCCATCTGGTCGCCGTCGAAGTCGGCGTTGAAGGCCTCACACACCAGCGGGTGCAGCTGAATGGCCTTGCCCTCCACAAGCATCGGCTCGAAGGCCTGGATCCCCAGCCGGTGAAGTGTCGGTGCCCTATTCAGCAGCACGGGATGCTCGGAGATGACCTCTTCGAGCACATCCCACACCTGCGCACGCTGACGTTCCACCATGCGCTTGGCGCTCTTGATGTTCTGGGCGTGGTTGAGGTCGACCAGCCGCTTCATCACGAACGGCTTGAACAGCTCCAGGGCCATCAGCTTGGGCAGGCCGCACTGGTGCAGCTTCAGCTGCGGACCGACCACGATGACCGAGCGGCCCGAGTAGTCGACGCGCTTGCCGAGCAGGTTCTGGCGGAACCGGCCCTGCTTGCCCTTGAGCAGATCCGACAACGACTTCAGCGGGCGGTTACCCGGCCCGGTGACCGGGCGGCCGCGGCGGCCGTTGTCGAACAGCGCGTCCACCGACTCCTGAAGCATGCGCTTCTCGTTGTTGACGATGATCTCGGGCGCACCGAGATCGATCAGCCGCTTCAACCGGTTGTTGCGGTTGATGACGCGGCGGTACAGATCGTTGAGGTCGGAGGTGGCGAAACGGCCACCGTCGAGCTGCACCATCGGCCGAAGCTCCGGCGGGATCACCGGCACGGCGTCGAGAACCATGCCCATCGGCGAGTTGCGGTTGGTCTGGAACGCCGCGACGACCTTGAGCCGCTTGAGCGCGCGCAACTTCTTCTGGCCCTTGCCACTGCGGATGATCTCGCGCAGGATTTCGGCCTCGGCGTCGATGTCGAAGGTCTCGATGAGCTTCTGGATGGCTTCCGCCCCCATCGAGCCGGTGAAGTACTCGCCGTAGCGGTCGATCAGCTCGCGGTAAAGGTTCTCGTCGATGATCAGCTGCTTGGTTGCCAGCTTGGTGAAGGTGCTCCAGATCTCGTCGAGCCGGTCCAGCTCACGCTGGGTGCGGTCGCGGAGCTGACGCATCTCGCGCTCGCCGCCGTCCTTGACCTTGCGGCGGACGTCGGACTTGGCGCCCTCTGCCTCGAGCTCCTTGAGGTCGGCCTCCAGCTTCTGGGCCCGGGCTTCCAGGTCGACGTCGCGCTGGTCGGCGACCGCCTTCTTCTCGACCTGCATCTCGGCTTCCAGCGTCGAGAGCTCGTTGTGACGCATCTCGGTGTCGACGGCGGTGATCACATAGGCCGCGAAGTAGATGATCTTCTCGAGATCCTTCGGCGCCAGGTCCAGCAGGTAGCCGAGCCGGCTGGGCACGCCCTTGAAGTACCAGATGTGGGTGACCGGCGCGGCCAGCTCGATGTGGCCCATCCGCTCACGGCGCACCTTGGCCCGGGTCACCTCGACGCCGCAGCGCTCGCAGATGATGCCCTTGAACCGGACGCGCTTGTACTTGCCGCAGTAGCACTCCCAGTCGCGAGTCGGCCCGAAGATCTTCTCGCAGAACAGGCCGTCCTTCTCCGGCTTGAGCGTGCGGTAGTTGATGGTCTCCGGCTTCTTGACCTCGCCGTAGGACCATGTGCGGATGTCCTCGGCGGTGGCCAGGCCGATGCGGAGTTCATCGAAGAAGTTGACGTCTAACACGTAACTCCCTTTCCCCTTGCGGGATTGGTAACTCGTGGAACTAGGGCCGCGGAGTGATCCGCGATCAGGCGAGGTCCTCGACGGACGCAGACTCATTGCGGGACAAGTTGATTCCCAGGTTCGCGGCAGCCCGCTCCAGGTCCTCGTCGTCGCCGTCGCGCATCTCGATCGCCGCGCCGTCGCTGGAGAGCACCTCGACGTTGAGGCACAGCGACTGCAGCTCCTTCAGGAGCACCTTGAACGACTCCGGAATGCCCGGCTCAGGGATGTTCTCGCCCTTGACGATCGCCTCGTAGACCTTGACCCGGCCGACGGTGTCGTCACTCTTGATGGTCAAGAGCTCCTGCAGCGTGTACGCCGCGCCGTAGGCCTGCATGGCCCAGCACTCCATCTCACCGAACCGCTGACCGCCGAACTGCGCCTTACCGCCGAGGGGCTGCTGGGTGATCATCGAGTACGGGCCGGTGGAGCGGGCGTGAATCTTGTCGTCCACCAGGTGGTGCAGCTTGAGGATGTACATGTAGCCCACCGTCACCGGGTACGGGAACGGTTCGCCGCAGCGGCCGTCGTAGAGCATCGCCTTGCCGTCGCCGTTGACCTGGACGTCGCCGTCCCGGTTGGGCAGCGTCGAGCTCAGCAGACCCTGCAACTCTTCCTCGCGGGCACCGTCGAACACCGGGGTGGAGACGATGGTGTTCGGGCCGGACTCGAGCAGATCGTCGGGGAGGTTGGCGGCCCACGCGGGCTTACCTTCCACCTTCCAGCCGGTCTTGGCGATCCAGCCCAGGTGCGTCTCGAGGATCTGGCCGATGTTCATCCGTCGCGGCACACCGTGGGTGTTGAGGATGATGTCGACCGGAGTGCCGTCCGGCAGGAAGGGCATGTCCTCGACCGCCAGGATCTTGCCGATCACGCCCTTGTTGCCGTGCCGGCCGGCGAGCTTGTCGCCGTCGGAGATCTTGCGCTTCTGGGCGACGTACACCCGCACCAGTTCGTTGACGCCGGCGGGCAGTTCGTCGTCGTCCTCGCGGGAGAACACCCGGATGCCGATGACCTTGCCGGATTCGCCGTGCGGAACCTTCAGCGAAGTGTCGCGGACCTCACGGGCCTTCTCACCGAAGATCGCCCGCAGCAGCCGCTCCTCCGGGGTCAGCTCGGTCTCGCCCTTCGGCGTGACCTTGCCGACCAGAATGTCACCGTCACGGACCTCCGCGCCGATGCGCACGATGCCGCGCTCGTCGAGATCGGCGAGCACCTCGTCGGAGACGTTCGGGATGTCCCGGGTGATCTCCTCGGCACCGAGCTTGGTGTCGCGGGCATCGATCTCGTGCTCCTCGATGTGAATCGAAGTGAGCACGTCCTCCTCAACCAGGCGGCTGGACAGGATGATCGCGTCCTCGTAGTTGTGACCCTCCCACGGCATGACGGCGACGAGCAGGTTCTTGCCCAGCGCCATCTCACCGTTCTCGGTGCACGGCCCATCGGCGATGACCTGACCGGACTCCACACGCTGCCCGGAGTCCACGATCGGCCTCTGGTTGGCGCAGGTGCCGTGGTTGGACCGGTTGAACTTGCGCATCCGGTAGCTGTGCCGGGTGCCGTCGTCGGCCATCACGGTGACGTAATCGGCCGAAACCTCTTCGACCACACCGGCTTTCTCCGCGACGACGACGTCGCCGGCGTCGATCGCGGCACGCAACTCCATGCCGGTGCCCACCAGTGGCGCCTCGCTGCGGACCAGCGGAACCGCCTGGCGTTGCATGTTGGCGCCCATCAGGGCGCGGTTGGCGTCATCGTGCTCGAGGAACGGGATCATGGCCGTGGCGACCGACACCATCTGGCGCGGCGAGACGTCCATGAAGTCCACCTCGGCCGGGGTCACGTTCTCCACCTCGCCGCCCTTACGACGGACCAGCACGCGCGCCTCGGTGAACTTGCCCTTGGCATCGGTCGGCGAGTTGGCCTGCGCCACAACGTGGCGATCCTCCTCGTCGGCGGTCAAGTAGTGGACGTCGTCGGTGACGACGCCGTCGACGACCTTGCGGTACGGCGTCTCGATGAAGCCGAACGGGTTGACCCGCGCGTACACCGACAGCGAGCCGATCAGGCCGATGTTGGGCCCTTCCGGGGTCTCGATCGGGCACATCCGGCCGTAGTGGCTGGGGTGCACGTCGCGCACCTCGAGGCCGGCGCGCTCACGGGACAGACCGCCGGGGCCCAGCGCCGACAGGCGGCGCTTGTGGGTCAGACCCGACAGCGGGTTGTTCTGGTCCATGAACTGGCTCAGCTGGCTGGTTCCGAAGAACTCCTTGATCGCCGCCACGACGGGTCGGATGTTGATCAGGGTCTGCGGCGTGATGGCCTCGACGTCCTGGGTCGTCATCCGCTCGCGGACGACACGCTCCATGCGGGACAGGCCCACCCGGATCTGGTTCTGGATCAGCTCACCCACGGTGCGCAACCGGCGATTGCCGAAGTGGTCGATGTCGTCGACCTCCACCGGCACCTCGACACCACCGGGAGCCGTCATCGTCAGTTGCTGACCGGTTTCGGAGGCGAGGTGCAGCCGAGCCAGGTACTCGATGGTGGCGACGACGTCCTCTTCGGTCAGCGTCGAGTTGGTGATCGGCTTGCCGGCGTTGAGGCCCAGCTTCTTGTTGACCTTGTAGCGGCCCACCCGGGCCAGGTCGTAACGCTTCTCCTTGAAGAACAGGTTCTCCAGCAGGGCCTGCGCTGACTCCTTGGTCGGCGGCTCGCCCGGGCGCAGCTTGCGGTAGATGTCCAGCAGCGCCTCATCGGGACCCGCGGTCGGGTCCTTCTCCAGAGTCGCCATCATGATCTCGGAGAAGCCGAACCGCTCGCGGATCTGCTCGCTGGTCCAGCCGAGCGCCTTGAGTAGCACGGTGACCGGTTGGCGGCGCTTGCGGTCGATGCGCACGCCGACGGTGTCGCGCTTGTCGACGTCGAACTCCAGCCACGCGCCGCGGCCGGGGATCACCTTGACGCTCTGCAACGTCTTCTCGGTGGACTTGTCGATGCTCTCGTCGAAGTACACACCGGGCGAGCGCACCAACTGGCTGACCACCACGCGCTCGGTGCCGTTGATGATGAAGGTGCCTTTTTCGGTCATCATCGGGAAATCACCCATGAACACCGTCTGGCTCTTGATCTCGCCGGTGTTGTTGTTGATGAACTCGGCCGTGACGAACAGCGGGGCCGCGTACGTCATGTCCTTGTCTTTGCACTCGTCGACCGGCGCCTTGACCTCGTCGAAGCGCGGGTCGGAGAAGCTCAGCGACATCGAGCCGGAGAAGTCCTCGATCGGCGAAAGCTCGGCGAGCACCTCTTCCAGGCCGCCAACCGGGTTGGGATCACCCACGGCCTTGGCCTTCGCGCGCCACTCGTCGGCCCCGATCAGCCATTTGAACGAGTCAGTCTGAACGTCGAGCAGGCCGGGGACCTCGAGCGGCTCACGCAGCTTGGCGAAGGAGATCCGCCGAGGCGCCCCCGGAACCGGGTTCGAAGAATTGGTCGTCGGTTTGCTCTGGCTAGAGACTGCCAAGATGCATCCTTCCAGCGCCTCATGCGGACTTCCGGGAACCGGCCTGCGCCGGATCCTTCACCGCTAATCTGCTTAGGTTGACTGGCGTTCACCTGTCCGGTTCGCCGTCGCACACAACAGGTGAAAGTCCTGCTGAGCTGTATCTAGACGCTCAGATTAAGACCACCGTGTCAAGGTGCGGGGTTGAGGGGGGCAGGGGGCAGCCAGCGCAACGTCCTACTGTAGCGCAGGACGGCACCATCCTCAAACGGCGCGTGCAGTGGGTGACTTGACGCTGGCTGGCGACTTTGCTACCCGGGCACACATTGCTGAAGATCAGATTGGACCGTCTGCGCCTTTCCGTCAAGGGATACGCGCTGATTGGTGTGAAAAACCTCTCACCGCCTCAGACCCGGACCGTCGCCGGGAGGGTGGCCGGACCCGGCAGGGCCGCCGCCGACGATGACGACGGGTACTGCGCGGTCGGCGTGATCCGGCCCGTCACGCCCAGTTGCTTCGCCCGAGCCACCAGGTCGTTGTACTCCTGCTCGCTGATCGTCTGATCGCGGGTCAGGATGAAGCCGGACGACCCGGTGGAGTCACTGACGATGGCCCATTCGTAGTTGGGGTCGTAGTCCAGGATCCAGTAGTTGCCCGGCTCCCTGGAATTGGGCTGGCCGAAGAAGAAGCCGACATCGAGTCGGGTGTTGGTGGGGCTGTTTACCGGCACCGCGGAGCCGACGATGTTGGATTCCGGGCCGTTGGGGCCGAAGTAGTTGCCGGAGTTCTCCACCTTGATCGTGCCGTCGGGGTTCAGGCTGTAGACCGCCTTGGTGTTCACCAAGCCGATCGAGAAGAACTGTTTGACGCTGCCCTGTTCGTACCAGGTGCCCAGATAGGTCTCGCTGGGGGGCAGGAGCGGGTTGATGACCACCGGCGGCGGCGCCGGCAGGGTGGTGGCGCCGGCCTCGCCCATGACGATCGGCCGGTTGGGCTGATAGAGGCCGTTATTGGGGACGCCATAGATCCCGAACTTGGGCTGCGGATCGGTGGGTACCAGACCCGCGTAGATGTCGTTGATCCAGCCGGTGGCGAACGTGCCGACCGCGGCCTTGCCGCCCGGGGGCGAGGGCTTGACGAAGATGTTGCTGCCCAATTCGCCCAGCCACCCGAACAGCGAGTCGCCGCCGATGGAGTCGGTGTGCGAGCCGTTGTCGATCATTGTCCCGATGAACTCACCCGGATGCAGCTGGGCCAGTTGCTCGGTGGTTCCGCCCCAGGAGTTCCAGCTCTGCGGCGGGGCGGCGATCTGGTAGAGCGGAATATCCAGGCTGTCCAGCTTGGCCAGCGACGCGGCGAACTGCTCGCTGCCGTCCACGCCGTCGAACATCACCACGCCGAGCAGGTCGGCGGCTGCGCCGTTGTCGACGGTGTAGCCGCCGGCCGTGGCGGCGAATCGGCCGCCGGCGGAATGCCCGGTCAGGAGGAACTGCTGTGGCAAGTCACCCTGGAAACCGGCCGCGTTGGCGCTGATGTTCAGTTCCGGACGGGCTCCGACGAACATCTGAGCTGCGGCTTCACCGGTGTAGGCGTCGTCGAACCAGAAGATCGACGGTGCCACCACGATGCTGTTCGTCTCCTGGGCGAGTCGAGTCGCCAGGTCGGAGTACCAGCCGCTGAACCCGAGGAATCCGTGCTGCAGCCAGATGACGCCGTTGGCCTGCACCGATCCGTCGGCCTGGGTCGGGAAATACCAGTCGGCCGGAGCGTTGTAGCCGTTGCCGGAGGGGATGGTCAGCGTCGACGAACTGGTCTTGACGCCGGTGACCCCGTTGGTCTTCGGCGGCGTGACGAGGGCCGTGATGCCGTTGCTTCCGGTGTTGACGACGGGGGTCGGCGGGACACCGAGCAGGCCGAAGACGAAGTCCGTCACCGACTTCAGCACCCCGCCGATCGGGGTGAGCTGATTGGCGAATGGAGTGGGCAGGGCGACCGCGGCGGCGTTGCCCATGATGATCTGCTGGTTGGCCGCGGCGTAGAGCCCGTACTGGGGGCTGCCCGGGGTCGCTCCGGCGTACATGTCGTTGAGCCAGCCGGTGCTCAGCGTGTATGTGGCGGCGGTGTTGCCGGCCGGGACCCTGCCGGCGACGAGTTGGAGCACCGCATCGAACAGCGGGTTCACGCCCAGCATGGAGTCGACGTGCGAGCCCCCGACAAGCACAGCCCCGTCGAACGTATCGGGGCGGGCCGCGAGGAGCTGATTGGTGGTGGCGCCGAAGGCATTCCAGATCTGCGCCGGTGCCGCGATCTGGTAGAGCGGCTTGTTGGCGGCGGCCAGCGTCTGGACCTGCTGGGTGAAGCTGCCGTCGAACGCGCCGTTGGAAACGCCGTCGTACATCACCACGCCGATCAGATTGGCGTCCTGCCCGATCGAGCCCTCGGTGATGTAGTCGTAGGCCACTGCGGAGGCGAACCCGCCGCCGGCGGAATGCCCCGAGAGTGCGAACGTGCCCAGGAGTTCATTGACGTCGCCGGTATACCCGGCGTCGACGGCACTGGTGACCAGGGCCGCGCGGTCCGGGTCGAGGAGGATCTCGGCGGCGGCCTGCTGGCTCGACGCGCAGATGAGGCAGCCGCCCGAGAAGGTGAACGGAATGGACGACAGCGTGGGCGCCACCACGATGCTGTTGGTCTTCATCGCCAGATCCGTGGCCAGCGCCGAATAGAAGGTGTTGGTGGCGGCGAAGCCGTGTTGCAGCCAGATGACTCCCTGAGCGTCGACCGAGCCGTCGGCCAGAGTAGGGAAGTACCAGTCGGCGCGGACGGAGTCGCCGATGAAGGCGCCCGGCATGGTCAGCTGGGAGTGACCGACCTGGACGCCGGTGACGCCGTTGGTCGGCAGTGCGGGCAGCAGCGCGGCGGCGGCGGCCAGGTTCGGGTCGGGCGGGGCGGCGGCGACCTGGGCGGTGCCGACCACGGCCGCGGGTGCGGCGCTCGCACGCTGGCCGCTGAAGGCCGCCAAAGCCGGGGTCGCGGCGAGCACGCCTCCCTCAGGCTGCCAGCCGAAGCCGGACAGGATGTCGTAGAGCGTGCCGGCGGCAGGGGCCGGGGTCGGCGCGGGTGCCGCGTAGGCAGCGGCGGCCGGCGCGCTGGCGACTGAGGCCACCGTGGTCGTGACCCCGGCGGGGTTCGGCGCGGCGACAACGGTTGCCGCGGGGGCCGGGGCGGCGTCCGTGGCAGTCGGCGGCGCCACCACAGCGTCGGGAGCCGCCCGTTCTGCGGTTTGGCTGACAACCCGCGCAGCGGGCTGCGAATCGGACACGGACAACGGTGCGGAGTTGTTGGACTCCACCGGCGGGCGGACGCGACCGCTGCCGGCCTGCCCCCGCGTCGTGGACGAGGCCTGCTGAGAGGGAGCGTCGCCGGTCGCCGCGGAAGGGGCGGGGCTCGCCGCCGTCCTCTGCGGGGTTGCGGCACGACGGGGTGTCGAGGTCGACGTGACCGAATCACTTCCGGCCGCCGGGGCCGCCGAGTTGTCGGCCTGCCGACTGTCGGTGTCCCCGGAATCGGCGGCCGCGACCGCTGTCCCCGTGATCAGGGCGGAGCTCAGCCCAACCAGAACCGCGCTGGTACCGAGCAGAATTCGACGATCACCCATTACGTATTGCCTCCTCTAGACGATCGGGCAAACGTACCCCGGCGCTCCCGCGCATAACGCGGATACGGGCCACGGCGGGCGAACGCGTCACAAAGTGGTCAGCGGCAAAGTTTCAGTCGCCGTAGTCGACGACCGAGGCTTCCCCGGCGTACGAATGCGACGGCTGGCCACTGGTTTTCTCGAGGTCCTCGAGAATGGCTGCCTGCGCGGCCGGGGGGAGAGTGTGCAGGATCTCGCGCACCCGCGCCTGCCGGCGGGCGACGCCCTTGCGCTCCGGCACGCCCGGCGTGACCGTGATCTGCGGGGGCACACCTTCGACTTCTTCCACGCCGCCATCACTCTGGCCGGCCTCCATAGCCGCCGCCTCGGCGGCGGCGGTGGCCTGGTCCTTCTCCTCGGACATACCGATCGGGCCGATGCGCCGTCCGTTGAGGAATTGCTTGACGGCCGGCTCCTCGCTGGTCAGCAGCACCTCGCGGGGACCGAACATGACGAGACGCTTGCGGTACAGCATGCCGATATTGTCCGGGACGGTGCGCACGATATTGATGTTGTGCGTGACGATGAGGATGGTGGCGTCGATCTGCGCGTTGATATCGATGAGCAGCTGGCTGAGATACGCGGTGCGCACCGGGTCCAGACCGGAGTCGGGCTCGTCGACGAGGATGATCTGCGGGTCGAGCACCAGGGCGCGGGCCAGGCCGGCGCGCTTACGCATACCGCCGGAGATCTCGCCGGGGAACTTGTGGCCGTCGTCGGGCAGACCGGTCATCGCCAGCTTTTCCGTGACGATCGCGCGGATCTCGCTTTCCGTCTTCTTGGTGTGCTCACGCAGCGGGAAGGCGGTGTTGTCGTAGAGGTTCATCGACCCGAACAGGGCGCCGTCCTGGAACAGCACGCCGAACAGGGTGCGGATCTCGTAGAGCTCCTTGGCCGTGCACTGGATGATGTCGGTGCCGTCGACGATGATCTTGCCGCGCTCCGGGCGCAGCAGCCCGATCAGCGACTTCAGGAGCACCGACTTGCCGGTACCCGACGGTCCCAGAATGACTGTCAGCTCCCCGGCGGGGATGGACAGCGTGACGTCTTCCCAGATCAGCGACGATCCGAAAGATTTACTCAGGTTCTCCACGTCGATCTGAACGCCCATGCCAAATTCCTTCCCGGCGCAAAGCCGCAACCCATGTGGTTCGGGTCACTGTAGCGCACCCGGTTTCCGCGCATTCGGGTTTGTCCCTCGGTTTGTCCCTCGGTTTATCCCCTCGGTTTTCCCCTCAGGTTTATCCCCTCGGTTGATCCCCCGACGACAAATCCCCCGCGGCCCGATGGCACGCGGGGGATTTCGCCTTGCGCGGAGGCGCGTCGTACTTGCTTACTTGACGGTGACCGTCGCACCGGCGGCCTCGAGCTTGGCCTTGGCGTCGTCGACGGCCTCCTTGGTGGCCTTCTCCAGCACCGGCTTGGGGGCGCCGTCGACGAGGTCCTTGGCCTCCTTGAGGCCCAGGCCGGAGACGATCTCGCGAACGACCTTGATGACGCCGATCTTCTTCTCACCGGCCCCCTCGAGGATGAGGTCGAACTCCGACTGCTCCTCGGCTGCCTCGGCGGCCGGAGCGGCTCCACCGGCGGCGGCGACGGCGACCGGAGCGGCCGCGGTGACCTCGAAGACCTGTTCGAACTTCTTCACGAACTCAGACAGCTCCAGGAGGGTCATCTCCTTGAACGCGTCGAGCAGTTCGTCAGTGGACAGCTTTGCCATGATTGGGCCCTTCCTTGATTTTGTGGATGCTTTAAGCGGCGGCTTCGCCGGACTTCTTTTCCTGCAGCGCAGCCGCCAACCGGGCGAACTGCGATGCGGGAGCGTTGAACAGCCCGGCCGCCTTGGCCTGATTGCCCTTCATTGCGCCGGCCAGCTTGGCCAGCAGCACATCGCGCGACTCCAGGTCGGCGATGCGCTCAACTTCGGCGACGGTCAGCGCTCGACCGTCCATGTAGCCGCCCTTGATGACGAGCGCCTTGTGATCCTTGGCGAACTTCTTGATCGCCCTGGCCGCGTCGACGGCCTCGCCCCTGACGAACGCGATCGCGGTCGGTCCGGCGAACAGCTCGTCGAGACCTTCGATGCCGGCCTCCGCCGCCGCACGCTTGACGAGCGTGTTCTTGGCGACGGTGTAGGTGGCGGTGCCGCTCAGTGAGCGACGCAGTTCAGCCAGGTTGGCCACGGTCAGGCCGCGGTACTCGGTGACCACGGTGGCCGTCGAGGACTTGAACTGCTCGGCGATCTCAGCTACCGCGGTGGCTTTGTCAGCCTTGGCCATGCATGCCTCCTCGGTGGTATTCGGATGCACCGCCGAAGACTGAGGGGAACGAGCGTGGCATCGACCCGGGAAACGACGAACGCCCCGGCGCAGACGGCCGGGGCGTGAAGAAACCGCTGAGCACAGCGGTCGAGCCTCGTCCTCCTGCGTGGGCCGCCCGGATTTCCCGGACCTTCAACCGAATTACTCGGTGACCGACGGTCTTCGGTGGAACGGGGCAAGC
>Ga0315293_10004328_pt1 | contig 13518 bp, 6 predicted proteins | sample YL17G13_20_MG_FD_203071 | JGI IMG/M metagenome (GOLD analysis project Ga0315293, IMG submission 203071) | Sediment microbial communities from Yellowstone Lake, YNP, Wyoming, USA - YL17G13_20 | ecosystem: Environmental > Aquatic > Freshwater > Lake > Sediment | place: USA: Wyoming | collected... | reverse complement strand
TTGGGAATGGAACAGGGCTGGATGAGCGAGCGGGTCAAAACAATGCTCATGGCCGGCGTACATCCCGCTGAAGTCGGCGAAATACCGCGGGACATTTCGGATGTGCTGGTCACGGCCCATGAGGTCGCGCCGGAACGGCACGTTCGAATCCAGGCAGCTTTTCAGGCGAATGTGGATAACGCAGTCTCCAAAACCGTCAACCTGCCGGCGGTGGCCACCGTAGAAGATGTCGACAGAGTGTTCAGGCTCGCTTTTGACCTGGGGTGTAAAGGGGTGACTGTTTACCGAGACGGCAGCCGGCAGAACCAAGTGCTGTCGGCTGTGGGAAACCGTCTGGCATCGGGGGGAAGAGGGGCAGAGCCGCGTCCGCGCCCGCGAGTCGCACACGGCAACACGACAAAGTTCAGGATGGGCTGTGGAACGCTGTTTGTGACGGTAAACAGAGACGAGGAGGGAATATGCGAAGTATTTGCGAACCTGGGTAAGGCCGGCGGATGCCCAAGCCAATCAGAAGCGACTTGCCGCACCGTGTCAGCGGCCCTGAGGTCAGGGGTTGACCCCAGGGTGATGATAGATCAGCTGCACGGCATAAGATGCATGTCAGCGGCAGTGGCAAGGAAGTCCGACAAGGGCGTGGATGTGCTGTCATGTCCGGACGCAATAGCCCGCGCCCTGGAGGAGGCTGTGGGTTCTAAGGATATTGCCCACACATCACCATTCCGACGGACATGTGAAGAATGCGGTCACCCGATGCGATGGGAGGCGAACTGTGCGGTTTGCGATTTCTGCGGACACAGCAATTGTGGGTAGCTACATCAGTTTAGAACTCACGGCACCGTGGCCTGATTCTCTGCTTTGGGCGGCACCACAGACCAACGGACAGGCAATCCTATATGCCTGCTTGCAACCCCATTCATAAGTCATTGTATAACAGGTATATGCAACCAGTGCGTTTCTATGTTGTTCCCGCTTGTCACCAAAATGACACTGCTCGCGCGAGTTTAGTACGCCGTCAGTGACCGTGACATGCTAAACTGCCGATACAATGACACCATGAAGAAACCATGGGTATACAAGCGAACGAACATCAAAGGATGGTGGGTGGGCTGGTACGAAGGCGGCAAGCGAAAGGCCAAGGCTCTGCCCAGTAAAGCATTGGCCGAGCACTTCCGTCATATCAAGTACACGCAGCTCAACTCCGACGTTTTCACGAGCGTTGTGGATTTCGAATGGCAGCAAATGCGCAATGAGTACCACCACGCCAAGCAGGTCGAGGGTCTGCGAGAAGTATCAATCTACGAAGCCTTGCTGACCCTGCAGCACTTCGAGCGGCTGATCAGGCCCAGTTCGTCGCGGCAGATTACACAGCAAAGTCTCGATACGTTCGTCCTCGAACGAGGTAAGGAGGTCAAGAAGGACACTCTGAACAAAGACATCAGGAATATCAGCGCCTTTTTGAATTGGGGGGTGAAGAATCGGTATGTACCTTCTGGCCTGGAGATCAAGAAAGTTAAAGTGTCGCAGAAGCCCGTGATTGCACTGTCTCCGCAGCAAGTGCGGAATATCATCAAGTTAGTGTCCGACTACCCGACTCTACGCTTGAGGATTTTGCTGGCAGTAACAACAGGGCTTCGGCGTGGTGACATCGACACCATACTGATTGGTGATATACATTTTGACCGGAACACGATAACGACTCGAAATCGTAAAGCGAAAAAGGCAATGGCGGAACGGCCTGTTCCGGAAGAGGTCATGACAGAGCTATCGAACTATGTTGCCACAATTCCAGTTGGGCAGGAATCGTTGTTTACAGACAGGTTCCCTGAAAAGAGATGGAAGAAGGTACGCTGCATGGCAGGTTTGCCCTATCTGAAGTTCCACGATTTGAGGAAAACGTTTGCGTCTCTACTGGCCCAGCGAGGTGTGTCAACGGCGGTAACTCAAAGGCTCTTGGAGCATTCAAGCCCGAAGCTCACAAATGATGTCTACACCAATGTCGACCCGGCCTTACGCCAAGCGATCAGCCTATTGCCTGTGGGGGAATTGTTCTGAAGGGCGCTCGACAGGCTTCTGAGATCCGAGCAATTCGTACCCTCACCCTCCTCGAATACTCAATCGTTCAGATTTCTTACGGGGGCTGAACCTATCGCGCCCGAGGCGTATGCGCTGCTGGATTGTCTGTGCACGTTTTGCCCTCGGAGGTGGATCACTCGATCCGTGTTAGCCAATGATCTGCGACCAGTTGTAAATCATCGGCACCAACACCACCATCACCTGTCAGATCGAAACCCTCACAGCTTCCGCAGTTTCCTTCTGGCCACTTTGTGGCCAGCGCAGCGAAATCCTTGAAGTCAATCTCGCAATCCGGCGCGAGATCACAAGCCGCGCCCACCGGTGGCATGACACCGGTGATGCTGACATTGTCGATGCCCCAGTACCAGTCACGATTCGTATTATAGTAACGCCAGCGCAACTGCACGTCTGGTTGGCGGGCTGCAATCTGGGATATATCAATTCCAACTACCCCTTCGGCATCCGCTCCCTGATAACGGGCGACAGTCTGCCATGGCCCCGCATCAACTCGAACATTCACTTCACCGATCTCAGCCTTGCCTATCGGCCACGAACAGAAGTAGTGGCTGAAACTCAGAATAATCCTCTCATAGGGTGAACAGTCTATACTGTGCGAGACCAGTTGTTCGTCCATTTCATAAGTAGAAGGATTTCGGCAGTCAACTATCATGAACGTTCCGTTCCAGTGCTTGCTAGTCCGGTTCCCAGGATTCTCTGAGTTCCACGTGTTCCCATCACGATAACCATCGACAATAGACCAGCCTGATGGAAGTCCGTCTGCGAAATCTGTTTGGTACACTATGGTTGTCCCGTCAGCCACGGTCGCGGTGGCATATAGAGTCACCGGAGTCCCTACTTCACCACGCTGATCTTCGTAGACGGTGATGATCCGCCCAGTTCCCGAGATTTGCAGCGTTCCGTCGCCCTTGACCGCCACACCCCCTGCAGTCGGTATGTCGCCCGTGTGTATTCCGGAATTGGCAGGATCTTCCGAAAGGGTGACCGCCTCCACATCGCCGCCACAGACTTCCAGCAGGACTGTTTGACTTCCCTTACCCACAAGGTCGCTATCAACCACCCTGACGGAAATAACTTCCGGCACAATATACATCCGCTTCTCCAGTTCCACAAAGCCGGATGAAGCAGAACCGGAAAAGTCTATCCCCCAGACATTCCCTGAGAAAGTGGCATCGTTGTTCGAAGTTCCAGTGGTCACTTCTCGCCCTTCAAATCGCCAGCCATTCTTACTTGCGGTCACATAGTATGGCGTACCCGAGGGAATTCTGGCAAGAGCATAAATTCCCTTGCTGTTGGAGGCCGCATAAAATGTCTCACCGCCACATATGTGCGCTGTTACAACGGTGCTGCTTATGGGAGTATCACCCGGACCTACAACTTGCCCGCTGATGATCTCACCGGAACCAGAAGTGAAAATGTTGTAAACGCAACTCTCAATAATATCGTAAGCTGGATTTGACCCCACCACGGGCAGGGCATACCATGCGTCATCCTTAGCACTCCAACCCATGTTGAGATGGTGGTAGAGGGTGGACATATCATATCCGTATCCGTCACACACAACAGCATGGCCGGGTGCGCTATCACTGTTGATAGCCAAGATTACTGGGTGGTTGCAATCCAGATTCGGATTGATCATGTCTATCATACCCGCGCCAATAAAATCACTGTAATCGCCCCCGACAACAGCGTTGCCATATTTGAATGTGTCGACCAAAGCTTCTGGAACGAGGAACATCGCTGTGGACGAACCAAATTGTGCGTAATGTGTCCCAACCGATATGCCCGCATCGAAGTAAAGAGCGCCTATTGCCTGCCGCTGGGTCTCTGTAATGCTGGCATCAGGCTCCAACACCATCTCAGTCCAGTGGTAAGGCCCGCCAGCGCCATCCCCGCCCATCAGCGGCTCCGTCCGGTATTCGCCATCAACAAGAAATGTGAACGACGCTGTGCCAACCCCCACGCTGGGGTGTTCATGATACTTCATTAATTGTGCCATTGCGGCCGCCACACAACCCGCACCGTAGTGGGAGATAACCTCATTACCCGGCACATAGTAATTGTAAAGAGGCCAGAACTCCCGCCCATGGTCCGTGTAAACCATAAGATCGCCTTGGCCCCATGCGCTTTGGACCAGCGGAGCGACACGCACGTCGGAGATAGACGTCAAGCCCATTATTCCGACCGCACCGTCATAGCTCTGCAATAGGGCCCATTTGGCTTGCGATTCCGAACCGACTTCTGGCGGCGATGCAGATTCCTGGGAGGCGGCTCCGGCCACCATAAAGTCTTCTATAAATCCCCCGAGGCTTCGCACGGCAGCCATGCGACCGGCTAAGTCGCGGCTCACCAGCGCACCTAAAGGATTGTCGGGCGCGGGATCGTAAGCACCCTTTTCCACAAAGGCAATTATCGGCTCCACGCAGTCATCGGCCGGCACAACCACAAATCCCGATGGGTCAAGATAGACAACGTAGTATATGGTCTGTCCGGTGTCATCCACAAAGACATCCGTCTTGCGTATCCTGCTGCCCAACTGGGCTTCCATGGGCCTGGGATTCCGCCTTAACCGGCCCCTGACCACCTTCTCGGCATCTTGTGGGCTTACGGGCTTGGCCTCCAACCGCGAAGGCAGAAAAAAAGAATGTGCCAGGACTGTGAGGACTACCACGAATAACAACATGATTTGAGAACAAGAGTTTCGAGCCGCGTTGTCCACACGTTTCCTCCTTCTCGCATTCCTCCCGGCGAACTCCTTCGCACTTGAAGGTTCACTCCAACAGCGACCGAGAGATAACCAAGTAGTATTTTACCAGAAGCCAGCCAGCTAATCAACAACAAATCTGGATTTTTCACATTCAGTTGTCGGAAGCCCACCTCCGGCGCATTTTCCTTAGGTCCGGAGTCTGGCCTGCATGCCCCTCTGATTCGGGTATGGGGCCTGTTTGTTGCGTATTCCGGCCCCCCCGGCCACCAGGGGATCCAAATTCTGTATGCCGAAAAGGCTTCTGATTGCTTTTCCTCGCTGTATTTCTGAGTTCTATGCTTGTTAAGCAATACAGAGAGTGGTAGCATACTGCAGGTGAACTGTTAAGGCTATGTTTGTGGAAGGAGAACGGCTATGAAGGCAATAGTGTGCTTATGGACAATGTGTCTTGCTGTAGTGGTCTGCGCTTCGTGCAGGCAGAAGAAGGCCCCGCCGCAGGATGGACCCTTGTTCAGGATCTCGCAGAATGGCAAGTACGGCTATATTGACCAAAGAGGAAAGGTCATCGTCAAGCCCCAGTTTGACGGGGCCGGGGACTTCTCCGAAGGGCTTGCCAGGGTCCGCCGTAAGGAGGGCGAAGGACAGGCCTACATTGACAAAACGGGCACGATAGTTATCAAGCCCCAGTTCCACAGGGCGGGGGACTTATCAGGAGGGCTCGCATGTGTATCGAGCGACTTTGGAAAAACGTGGGGATATATCAACAGAACCGGGATGTATGCAATCAAGCCCCAGTTTGAGGCCCCCACCCTCTCGAATCCCGGTGCCTTTCATGAAGACAGGGCGGTCGTGAAGCGGTCCGGCAAGTTTGGCTACATTGACAAGACAGGAAGAGAAGTAGTCTCGCCCAGATTCGATGCCGCCGAGGATTTCCGCGATGGACTGGCAGCAGTGAAGGAAGACAAGAAGTGGGGCTATATTGACCAAACAGGCAGATATATCATCAGCCCTCAATTCGCCTCCGTCGGTGATTTCTCCGAAGGTCTTGCATTTGCGGCAAAGGAATTGGGCGACAAGTTCGGCTACGTAGATAAGACCGGCGATTACGTCATTGAGCCGAAGTTCAATGGGGCCGATGAGTTCTCCGAGGGGCTGGCCTGCGTGAGCTCCGCCGGCGGACACGGCTACATCGACAAAACGGGACAGTTCGTCATCAAGCCGCAGTTTTCTGAGGCGTGCGACTTCTCAGAGGGCTTGGCGGCATTGAAAGTGGGGAGCAAGTGGGGCTATATTGACAGGTCCGGGAGGGTAGTGATTAAGCCACAATTCGACGTACCATCGGGCCTGGGGCCGGGAAGATTCCAAAACGGCCTGGCCCGCGTGATGATGAGCGACACCAGCGGCAAGCCAGTCCAGAAGTGGGGCTACATAAACCAAAAAGGCAAGTACGTCTGGAAACCGACAAAATAGCCCATTGACCTGGGGAAACTGCTCGGGGCCTTAAATCCTTCTGGTTTCCGGCGAAGGGGTCGGTTCGGTTGAATCGGCCGTTCAATGGGTCGTAGTACCGCGCGCGGAGGTAATACTGCTGGGCGTCAATGTCGAATTGCTCACCTGCATAGAGCAGATTCGTCGCCGGGGCATCAGGATTAGACACGCTGCCCGGATTGCCGCCCAACATCACGCCATAGGCATCGTAGGAGTAGTCCTTAAGGACAGTTGCGCCAGTGTTGTTGACAAGTTGCCTTGTCGAGCCGTGGCCGTCGTAGAGCAGGTACTTCGGAGCATCGACAGCATCGCCTTTGGCCTGGGCGAGAACATCGTGACCGAGGACATAGACCGTACTCGCAGAGCTGTGTGTTTCCGTGAATACTCGGGCACAGCCGCTGTGGCTATTGTTTTTTCAAAGACCTACAGAGGACAAAAGGCACCGATCCAGGCCCCAAAAGTACCATACGACTGTCGTATAAGATATGAAGTATTGCTTGTACCTCTGCTAATCCCCAGTCAAACCCCAACCTTTCAATAAATATTCAGCGAATTTGCTGTATGCCTCGTCAGCGTTATTCAAGACACATTCATCAAAGTGTACTCTATATTCTTGATAATACAGTCTAAACTTGCTCGCAGCTTCGCGAATTATGTAAAATCCATCATCGACACTAGGCTTATTTCTCACAAATGGAAGCTTATGCACCTTATAATTCTTTTTTAGCCATTCTGCTAATTCGGGTTTTGTTATATCAAAAAGGTCCTTGTGTGAGCCTTCTGGAATGGGCCTCTCAGTGCAATATTTCTGGACTAGATCAAATACTGCACCTTCTATTAATGCAACAAATTGTTCTTGCTTGGTTGGTCTGTTCATCCGTTTATCATGAATGTGCATACCCTAATAGTCGATCACTCTATCGGTAGCGGCTCAGTACCGACAAGGTCCAATGCAGCATCATCTTCAATCCAATACTGAAAAGCATGAGATCCTCCACCTTCAACTTTACCTACCCATGCCTTAACAGGGCGAGAAACCTTAAGCGTAGCTATGTCAGTTGGCTTCGTTTGGGCCGGATATAGATTCAGTAAATCAACCGCATCTTGTTGAGTCCTTATCATGTTAGCTGTTTTACCACGTGTTGTATAACTTCGTATTGGATTAGTCTTACCCCTTTCAAAGGCCCGTTTCAAGAGCGTTCCAGGCTTTAACGTTACTTCTCTATATACAGCATTCTTGAAGGTTCCTGCAACATCAGGATTTCCTTTCGGTGAAAGCCTTGAAGTGAAAGCACAATTCTTGAAAATAACGCTCAACAAGATGGCAACCAAGAGAAACGTCCCAACCCTAACTCCATCTTCCCTGCTTAATCCCTCTGAGAGTGCCTTCACCCCCAGACTTATGGCCACCGCAGAAATCAGTGCTATGGCAAATGGAGCAGACATCACTGCCAATACAGTAGCTCCGAAAGCAAACAAAGCATTTCGTAACATTTGCATGCCGCTAACGCCATATGCAGCATCCAAAGCTATACTCGTGGCTGTAAACACAATGCCCGATATCAATGCCGTAATAGCCGTTGTTGTGCTGAGGTCCACCAATGTCATTTCACCGCTTGGATCAATTGCGTTCACCGGATTTGCATGGCAGTAAAGGTATTTGTGGAGGCTTTGAGGGTCTTCCGTGTTGCCTGCGAAGTCGTCGATGCGGTTGAATCGCCCGTTTAGCGGGTCGTAATACCGCGCGCGGAGGTAATACTGCTGGGCGTCAATGTCGAATTGCTCACCTGCATAGAGCAGATTCGTCGCCGGGGCATCAGGATTAGACACGCTACCCGGATTGCCGCCCAACATCACGCCATAGGCATCGTAGGAGTAGTCCTTAAGGACAGTTGCGTCAGTGTTGTTGACAAGTTGCCTTGTCGAGCCGTGGCCGTCGTAGAGCAGGTACTTCGGAGCATTCTCATCAGCACCTTTGGCCTGGCCGATGACATCATCGCCGATGATATAGACGGTGCTATCGGAGCCTGTTGTCTCCTTGAATACCTGTGCATAGCCGGTATGGTTATAGGCGTCAATGAGGTAATCGGTTACTGTGCTATCTACAGTCTTCTGGACACGGTTTCCATCGGGATCGTACCTGTATTCGGTTGTGGTCGGCGTCTGCGCGACACCATCGACATAAGGCGTGGTGATTACCGAGGCCAAGCGATTCTGCAGATTGTACTGGTAGGTGGTTGTCTCGAACACCGTATCGTCGGCGCGGTCGGCCGGTTCTGTCCCGACGGTCGTCCCCATATCCCAGACGATCTTCTCGACCACCGAGCCGTTGGCGTCATAGCCACGGATGAAATTGCCGTACCCGGGGCCCGTGCCGTCCCAGTGGCCGTACTCGACGATTCTACCGTGCCCTCCCCAGGTCGCCATGGTTAGGCTGCTGTAAAGCGTCGCACCCTGCGCCAACTGCTCGAATCCGCCCGGACCAATCAGCATCAGATACGCCAATAGCGCCGAGAGGCAGCGATGATACAGACTAAGCTGAATCCGCGGGCCCTTTGATTTGCATTTCCTCAGCCAGCCCCATTTCCTTGCCAGCGCCGGGCCACGAAGCTCAACGCCAGCAGCGCCGCTGGTAGCTTGAGGCAGTACGCCGGTGCCGATAACGGAGGTTTGGACTTTTCAAAGAGCTGTAATTGGCCCCTATATCAGAGCGTGGTAAACTTGGACTATACCGGGTGCCCTCCGCCAGTTTTCTTCCCCCCTATGTATCGCAAGGCTTTCTCCAAGATAACCGGATAATTGGCATCAAAGTCAGCCCTGCCGTAGTTGTAGTGATTGCGCTCTTGAAATGATACATCCTCAAGTTTCGCCAGTTCCTTGAGCGGCGAAAGGTCTCCATCCAGTATGTTGGTCGATTCGTAGAAGTGCACCTCTTTGAGATATTTCAGTTGCCTGATAGGTTTCAGGCTTTCTATCGGCCCGCAATCGCAGATAAAAAGCCGCTGCAGCTTGGTCAAGTCCTTGACCGAGTTGATGTTCGTTATCCGTTTGCACTTCTGAATCTCCAAAGTCTCAAGGTTCCTCAGCCCTTCTATCCCTTCCAAACTCACCAGCTTCCTTGCGTTTCCCAGTTCCACCGTTTGCAGCCGCGTAAGCTGCGACACATCTCCGATTCGTTCAATCTTGGGGCTCTTAAGCGATAAGAATTCCAACTGAATGAGGCTCGAGAAATCGGCCAGAGCGCTGCCCGGATAGTGGTTAATGAACAACTTCCTGAGGGTATGCCGTTCAAGCAACGAGCGGACGCCACTTCGCCATTCCAAGCTTGCCTCTTCAAGTAACGGGAATCGTGAAAAATCTATCTCCGTGTCACAATAAGTGTTCACGTCCAGGGCCCGCAAATTCCCCAAACTGTGAATCTCAGAAATATCGCGGATTTTGAAGTCTATGATCTCAAACACCAGGAGTTGGGGCAGCCGCTTCAAGAAAGAGACATCATCACCTCTCCATCCTTTCGCGTGGTTAAACTCGAGTTCAACCACGCCGAGTCTCTTCACCGTTCTTTCGACCTCGCTAGACCACCTTGTGAACAAGGTAAGCCGACGACCGTACCTACCCCTCAGGATTTCGAACTTGCGTCCGGTGAACAATCCCATTTCGTACCGTTCCCTTCTCATGGCAAAAGGTGTTCTCGCCCTTTGCCGATCGCATTTATGACATTCTCAAGTTTGGCGACACCCCCGTAAGCGTTTATTCTAAGCTGTTCCTCGACCGCCAGACCGGTCCTTGTGGTTCCCGGCAATGGTTTCCACCTGAGCGTTTTTACATTCTCCGGCGGAAGCTTGCCAGATCGAATGTGTTCGCCTATTCGCCGGAATAGGTCACCGGACCCCCCGACATACATCTTGCCAGATTTCCCTTCAAACTCGTAAATGCCAGATTCGTGAGGCACTGCGCTCCGCGGTCCGGATCCAGGCAAGGATTCCAGCCCGCGTGAGCGCAACGCAACTCCAAGCAACGTACCCAATATAACCACAGCAGTCGTGAAAGCAAGAAAATGTGCGATCTGCCCTCGACTGAGGTGTCCTCTTGCCATAGCCCGTGTCAACCCCACCGACTTGATAAGGGCCCAAACTGAGAGAACCGCCCCCACGACAGACAGGATTCGTGTACCGATCTTGCCCGCCAGCATCATTAGCGCTTTGCCCGTCAAGGCGCCCAGCCCCACAGCAAGCACAGCCTCGCACCACGTCTGTGGGGAAAGAAGCTCTCCAACGTATTCCCAGGGTGAGACACCGGCTTTCACTGCACTGACAACTCCTCCCGCCACCGGTAGCACAACCGCTCCTAATGTCGCCATTATTGTTGTTGCTGTTACGACCTCCGTGAGGGAGAATTCTCCACTGGGGTCAATACTATTCACTGGATTTGCATGGCAGTAGAGGTACTTGTGTAGGGATTGGGGGTCTTGGTTGTTTCCGGCGAAGGGGTCCATCTGGTTGAATCGGCCGTTTAGCGGGTCGTAATACCGCGCGCGGAGGTAGTACTGCTGGGCGTCAATGTCAAATTGCTCACCTGCGTAGAGAAGGTTCGTCGCCGGGGCATCAGGATTAGATGCGCTGCCCGGATTGCCGCCCAACATCACGCCATAGGCATCGTAGGAGTAGTCCTCAAGGACAGTTGTGCCGGTGTTGTTGCCAAGCTGCCTTGTCGAGCCGTGGCCGTCGTAGAGCAGATACTTCGGCGCATTCTGAGTGGCGCCTTTGGCCTGGCCGAGGACATCATCGCCGATGGTATAGACGGTGCTATCGGAGCCTGTTGTCTCCTTGAATACCTGTGCATAGCCGGTGTGGTTATAGGCGTCGATGAGGTAATCCGTAGTAATACCATCCACGATTTTGGCAACACGATTGCCATCCGGGTCGTATTTATACTCGACGACGCCCCAGGATTGTCCCTCATCGGTGGATGTGCGGACTTCTGCCAGACGATTCTGCAGGTTGTATGTGTATTCAATTCTCTCAAGCTCCTCCTGAGATGATGTCACGCTTGTTACTTTACTTGTTAAAGAGCCATTGTCGTCGTAAGCATATTCTACCGTGCGGTTGCCTTCCGTCCAGTGTCTTGCATCAAGCTGACTATACTGAATCGCTCCTTCAGCCAGCGACTGCAAGCACGCCGGAGATATTAACATCACATAAGCGAGCATCACTGACACGCAGCGGTAGAATAAGCCCAAATGTGAACGAGAATTATTGACGGTAATTCTCCTCAGTCGAACGAACAGCAACGCCAAAACCGGCCCGAAGAATGTAACCGGCAGCAACAATAGAACCACATTTACCAAACGCTGCGACCAGCGTGTGGGAAGTCCCAACATAACCGCCTTGACCGAACCAATCGCTTTGCCGTGGTTGTTGCGATATACCACTCCGCCAGAACCTGCGTATGCGTAATAATGCTCGCCACCAAGCACAATCGTCCATTCGGGACCAGTATGAACCTCGCTTAGCAGACGGTCTGTATTTGTGTCATAATCATATATACTTTCAATCGTTCGACCGCCGGCTGCGACTGTTCTGCGAGTTCTGTTACCAGTGAGGTCATACTCATAATGAATACTGTAGCTACCACCGGTGTCACTTCCCGATTCGTTGGTGATTCGGTTGAGATTGTCATAGGTGTAAGTGATTGTGCGTTCACCGCTGCCCAAATTTTCGGTAAGTATATGTCGCATTCCATCGTCGTAATGTGTGTATTCGAAACTGCTCAAAGCAGTTGTCTTCGCATCCGTCTGATAGTTGGTTAGCATCGTAAGCCGATTAAAGGCATCGTATGTGTACTCGGCCACGTTGCCATTTGGATACGTGAGCGTCTGCCGTGAGCCTACCGGATTGTAGCCGTAGATGGCCTTCTCCTCTGCTATCGGCTCATATCCGTTGCGTTTGTGCACCTGGACAGTCCCAAGTCTGCCAAGCTCATCATACAGGTAGCTAGCCCTTGTATTGTCATCGTCGGGCAGCTCATCGAGAACATCGTCTATGCTTACGGTCGGATCAAATGCCCGCACGGCTTGCTCTCGGCCGGTAACGTCGCTGTAGTCGTAACGGACGTATCCCTGCGGAGAGCACAGCAGATGGAGACGTCCTTCGATGTCATATACGTAGACATAACTGTCAGTGCTGATTGCGATGCCGGAGTCATCGTAATGCGTGACCGTCACACCCGTTCTTCTACCGAGTCCGTCGTACTCATAGTAGAACTGTGGGCTGGCATTGATGCTCGGATAGTATTGCGAATAGTATGACTCATCCTGGTAGTACCGTTTGTACTCGAGCAGACCACGGCTGTCATAAGAGTAGACGGTCAACTGCTCCTTGAAGTCGGTTGCCTTGACAAGCTGCCCAAGGTCATTGTATTCGCGCATCTCCGATACAGGAGTGGGGAAGACTGCGCCCAATTCGTCGTAGACATCCGCAACGTCCTGGATGCTGGCCGGATCGCTCACGATGAATGGCGCGTAGCGCTCGGTCTGTCTGTTCATCTCGTCGTACTTGAACACAGTCAGCCGGTTCAGCGGGTCCAAAATCCCCGCCAGGTTGCCATAGTCATCATAAATGTATTTGTACTCTGGATAACCTGCCCCGTCTTCCGGCTCCGGCAAAATCACTTTGACCAACCGGCTGGCTGAATCGTATTCGAAGTACCGCTTATCCTTCTCGGCGACTTGATTCTCCGCGCCTTCGCCGGACTTGACCGTTGCCTGAGACTCCCAATCCTTCCTGCCGAGCGAATCGTAGTGGATGTGAGTATACGTTGCTACCGGATCCATGCCGCCTTCCACCACCACGGTCGGCGGGTGTTCGGTGCGGATTAGCCTACCGAGCGCATCGTATGTAAACTCGGTAGTATTGTTCATTGCGTCGATTACCTTCGAACGCCGTGTTCCTTCGTACTCATATTCGGTACGCTCGTTTAGGTGATTGATTATCGCCTTCTGCTTACCTGCGGCGTCGTATTTGAATTCAGTGGCGATTTCCTCCACCAGCGTCTCGTGCAGATTGTATGTGTACTGGACCCGTCCGCCGGGGTCGTACTCAGTCCGCGTGCATGAGAGTTCTTGGCCTTCAGTCGGCGTAGTATCTTCACCCCCACCATCCGTGACGGTCCAACCGATATCGGGCGGCGATCCAACACCATTCCAGGCGTTGGCCACCGTGATCCCATCAGGC
>Ga0315293_10004327_pt1 | contig 13523 bp, 17 predicted proteins | sample YL17G13_20_MG_FD_203071 | JGI IMG/M metagenome (GOLD analysis project Ga0315293, IMG submission 203071) | Sediment microbial communities from Yellowstone Lake, YNP, Wyoming, USA - YL17G13_20 | ecosystem: Environmental > Aquatic > Freshwater > Lake > Sediment | place: USA: Wyoming | collected... | reverse complement strand
CTTTCAGATCCTCGAGCACGACCGCGGCCTTCTTCTCCTCGGCGAAGTCGAGCACTGCGTTGGCCACCTGGTGCATCCTGTACTCGATCCTACGGTGCTCCCTCCTCCCCTCCCTTCTGCACAACTGTCTGGAGGTCCGGCGGTCGTGCGCCTTCTTCTTCTGGAGCCGTTTCCTTCGGTCGTGATGTCGTGCCTGGATGACAGCCACATCGTCGAAGAGGGCCTTAGCGGGCGTACTCACCCCGTTCTTCAGAAAAAGACCCCGTCCAAGCTCCGCTCGTTCGTGTCGAGCGAGAGAATGGTCTCAGGCATGTATGGCTTCCAAGCCCCCTTCCTGAATGCGATGACGACCCGGTCGGGAAGGACCGTAAGAGAACCGAGGGAAAGGGTCGCGTCGTCCAGGTATCTCCGGTGATACCGGCTGACAACAAGCCTGAGCGGGACATGCAGACCCGCCCGTATCGGCAGGTCTATGACGCCGTTCACTCGGTCGAGCTTGTAGGCCTGGTTCTCCGCCTTCATCATCAGGCGCCTGACGTAGGGAATATGACACGCAGCCCCCCTCTTGAGGCGCCTCCGGTAGTTCTTGAGGGCGCTGCTGGCGACCTCGAACGCGGAGACGAGGTGCTGGGCGTACATCATGGGATGGTCCTTGCGGAAGTCCTTGTATGCCAGCTTCGTGAGGGCGTTCCTTGAGCTCACCCGCGCCTGAAGGCCTGCCCGGATCGCGCTGTTGACCGCGAGCCTGAAGTCCTGGAGCAGGAACATCGCCTCCGACGGGAGCCCGGACTCGAGCTGGAAGACCACCCCTCTGACAGGCATCCAACCAGAAACGGCGTTCGGCACACTATTCCCTGCCGATTACATGCAGTCGAAAGCAAGATGAAGAGGCGGGCATCGACCCTCGTCCGCCTTCATCACCCGACTTTGAACAGAACCGTCAGGAACAAAGTTATTAGTAGACTTCCGTGGATAATGCCAACCCGTCAAGAGCGTTGCGAACTATTCGTTCAGCGCCAAGCTGGACAGTGAATTGATGAAGTACGAAGACTACAAGAACATATACTCTCAGCTCAAGAACCTGCATGACATCGACCATCTAGCGCAGAAGCACGGCCTCGACCATGAGCTCCTGTTCGTCATGTACACGCAGAGGACCGTCAGGGACGCCACCCGCAGGTTCTATGTCATCAAGAAGGACATCAAGCTTGCAGCGAGGGAGTGGCGCAGTGGAGAGTCCATCGCCAAGCTCGCGATGAGGGTCAACTTCCCGCCGGTGCTCCTGGGCCTCATGCTCGGCCCCGAGATCGACCTCCCGAGGAAGCTCTACTGGAAGTACATCCGTGACCCGGACTCGTGCCCCGACAAGCGCCTCAGGAAGGAGCTCAGGCAGATAGGCGAGGTGGACATCATCTACTCCCCCAAGGGCGCCCAGATACAGACGGAGAGGGGCCTATGGGGCGAGAAGCGGCTGCAGACCTGGCTCGACAAGAGGGAGATCACATACAGGACCGAGGCGGACCTGCGCGCGACCCACAAGAAGACCCCCGACTGCCTGCTCGACAAGCCCATCCAGATAAACGGGACCAAGGTCCACTGGATAGAGTCGAAGGCGTCCTTCGGGGACGATATCGAGCTCAGGAAGAACGTCAAGAAACAGCTCCTGCCGTACACCGAGATGTTCGGCACGGGCGCCGTCGTCTACTGGTTCGGGTACGTCGAGGGCATCGAGCCCCCGGAGGGCATAGTCCTCCTCGACGGCAGCCACTTCGACGACTGCGCGTGAGCGCGACCTGCAAAAGGTTATTGACCCTGGGGCTCTTTTCGGAGCGATATGGCCAAGGGTCAGGGCAGGCTGATCTCGGCCGGGGATCTGGAGAAGTTCAGCTACTGCCCGCTCAGCTGGAAGCTCAGCAAGGACTTCGATTCAGACGATGAAGCGCTGGAGCACGGCATCGCGGAGCACAAGAAGCTCGGGAAGTCCCTCTGGAAGATAGACTCTGGGGAGAAGACCGTCAGGGAGTCGGAGACGCTCGTGCTCTGGTACGCGGTCGTCGCGACGATCATCGCGGTCACCGGCATCGAGCTGTTGCCTTTCGACGAAGCGGTCCGCATGAGCGAGATCATGGGCGTCGTCGCCCTCATCTGGGTCCTCGCAGCCACGTTCTTCCTCTACAAGGCCACGAAGTCCACGATCCACAGCAAGACCGTCGACTACGAGAAGCTGGTCCTGGTGTTCGCGATCGTCTCGGTGATAGTGGCGGTCAACGCCGTCGCGTTCCTGTTCACGGACATGCGCCTGGCGCAGATCCTGGAGGCGATATCGCTCGTATGGCTGGTCGCCGCCTCCTTCTTCCTGTACAGGTCCCTGAAATCGACCGACATCGTCGAGTCGCTCAGGAAGGAGTTCAGGGTCGAGGGGAAGATAGAGTACATCGACACGGGCGGCTCGAAGATGTTCGTGTCCGAGAAGCACGGCCTCACGGGGAGGCCGGACTACGTGATCAAGCTCGGGGAGCACATCATACCGGTCGAGGAGAAGAAGGGCAGGACGCCGAAGGGACCTCTGTTCTCACACATACTCCAGATAGCAGCCTACTGCCTCCTGATCGAGGAGAGCAGCGGCAGGGCGCCCCCGTACGGCCTCCTGAAATACCCCGAGCACGAGCACGAGATAGAGTACAACGAGGACATGAAGAAGGCGTTGCTCGCGAAGCTCACGGAGATGCGCACGGTCGCTCGGACGGGAGAGGCCCACAGGAACCACGACCGGCCCGGCAAGTGCAGGTCCTGCTCGAGAAGGGACGCGTGCCCCGAGAAGCTGGTGTGACGCCGCCTCGCGGCCGCGTGATCACTCGACCGTGACGGTCTTCGCAATGTTCTTCGGCTTGTCGATAGGACACCCGCGCTCCCTGGCGAGATAATATGCGAGCAGCTGGAGCACGACAGCGACTGGCACGGGGGAGAACAGCGGGGGTATCTCGCGGATGTATATCACCTCGTCCGCGTACTTCTGGAGATCGGTGTCTCCCTCGAAGCCGATGGCGATCACCGGGCTCCCCCTTGCGGACACCTCGCTGATGTTCCCGAGCATCTTCTCGTAGGTGTGGTCCTTCACGGCGATGGCGACCACGGGCGACTCCTTGGAGATCAGCGCCAGCGGCCCGTGCTTCAGCTCTCCCGCGGGGAAGCCCTCGCCGTGGATGTACGATATCTCCTTGGTCTTGAGGGCCCCCTCGAGCGCGATCGGGTAGTTGATGTTCCGGCCTATGAAGAACATGTCCCTGGCGGAGGCGTACCTCTTCGCGAGCGCCTCGATCTCCCCCGCCTGGTTCAGCACGTCCTGGACCGCCCTGGGGAGGTTCCTCAGCTGGCCGATCATCGAACGCTTGGCCTGGGCGGTCATGGCCCGAGTCTGCATCCCCAGGTCCATCCCGAGGAGGTACATCGCGACGAGCTGCGTGACGAAGGTCTTCGTCGCGGCCACGCCGATCTCGGGTCCGGCGCGCGTGTATATAACGTGGTCCACCTCGCGCGTGATCGCGGAGCCCATGACGTTCGCTATCCCGACCGTCCTGTGGCCCCGCTTCCGGGCCTCCCTCGCCGCGGCCATCGTGTCGAGCGTCTCGCCGCTCTGGGTCACCAGCACCACGAGCGGGTTCTCCCTCGACGCAGTCGAGTACCTGTACTCCGAGGATATCTGGACGGTCGTGGGCGTCTTGGACAGTTCCTCGATGATGTACTTCCCCGTCAGCCCCGCGTGATAGGACGTCCCGCACGCGATGATCTTCACGTTGGAGAACGCGCTCCCCTGGAAGAACGGCTCCGACTCCAGCGACTCGACCCTGCCGAGCATCGACTCGTGGATCGCGTTCGGCTGCTCGAATATCTCCTTGAGCATGAAGTGCGGGTAGCCGCCCTTCTCGGCGTCGTCCAGGCCCCATGATATCCTCTGCGGCTCCCTCCTCACCTCCCTGCCTTCTCGGTCGAAGATGTCGACGGAATCCTTGGTGATCCTCGCGACCTCGCCGTCGTTCATGTACACCATCCGGTTCGTGTACTTCAGCAGCGCGGTCACATCGCTCGCGAGGAAGTTCTCGCCGTCCCCGAGGCCTATCACGAGCGGGCTCTCGTTCCTCGCGGCGACGATCTCGTCCTTTCCGGCGGTCACGACTGCGAACGCATACGTGCCGTCCACGCGCTTCAGCGAGCTCCTGACGGCCCCGACCAGGTCGCCCTTGAACTCGGACTCCACGAGATGGGAGAACACCTCGGTGTCCGTCTCCGACGAGAACGAGTGCCCCTCCTTCTGCAGGGACTCCTTGAGATCCATGAAGTTGGATATGATGCCGTTGTGGACGACCGCGAACTTGTTCGAGCAGTCCGCGAGCGGATGCGCGTTCTCGGTCGTCGGCTTACCCTGGGTCGCCCACCTGGTGTGCGCTATCCCCAGAGTGCCCTTCATGACGGGCATGCTCCCCTCGAGCACCGATATCTCGCCCTTGCTCTTGTACAGCTGCAGGCCCTCGCCCACCACAGCCAACCCGGACGAGTCGTACCCCCGGTACTCGAGCCTCTTCAGGCAGTCGAGGAGTATCTGCTGGGCCTCGCGCCCGCCCGCATAACCGACTATTCCGCACATCCGATTGACACCTTACGTCACCAGGGCTCTGTTCGGCAGGTTGCGCGTGATCTTCGCGGCGCTGGATATCTTGCACCCCGCTCCGATTATCGTCCCGGGCTCGATCACGACGCCGCTCCCGAAGGACGTGTCCTCCCCGACGATGGAGCCCATGTGGGGGACCTTGTAGAACTCGTCCCCTATGTTGACGAACGACTCCGCCCCCGGGCCCATCAGATGAGACTGTGACCTCGCGCCGTACCCGAACACGCAGTGCGACAGGTACGAGTGCGCCCCGATGCTGCAGTTGCTCATCAGGATGCTGTTCTTGATGACCGTGTAAGGCTCGATCGAGACGCTGTTCCCTATGCTGGTCGATGGGAAGATCGTCACATTGGGCCCGATCTCGCACCCCTCGCCTATCAGCACGGGCCCGTAGATCGTCGTCCCGGACCTGATGACCGTCTCCTCGCCTATGCCCACCGGCCCCGATATGGATACCTGGGACTCTATCTTGCCCGACGTCCGCACGGACAGGTGCTCCAGCGCAGCAGCGTTCAGCTCCAGAAGGTCCCACGGATAGACAGCGTCTATCCAGAGCCCGTCCGAGAACACCGGCTTGACGGGCAGCTCCTGAAGGCTGGCCTGCACCGCGTTGCTCAGTCCATACTCCCCCGAGGCGATCAGCTGGTCGATGTGCTTGAACACCTTATCGTTCAGCACATACAGACCGGTGAGGATGATGTTCGATATCATGTCCTGGGGCTTCTCGACCACCCCGCGAATCCTGTCCTTCTCGATCGTCACGACGCCGTACTTCGAAGGGTTCTCGCTCTCGACCACGAGGGCGCAGGGACACGCACCGGCGTTCAACAGGTCCCCCACCGCGCGCTTGTCCACGATGTTGTCCCCAGGGAGGACCATGAACTCGCCAGAGAGCCGGCCCTTGGCGCACGAGAGCGCGTGCGCGTTCCCCAGCTGCTTCTCCTGCACCACGTACTCGATCCGCGCGCCGAACTTCTTGCCGTCCTCGAAGTGCGACATGATCCGCTCCTTGCGGTAGCCCACGACCACCACGATGTCGCGGACGTCGTTCTTAACCAGCGCGTCGACCACATACTCGAGAACGGGGCGGTTGGCGACCGGGATCATGACCTTCGGCTCCGACACCGTGAGCGGCCGGAGCCTCATTCCCTCGCCAGCTGCCAGGATTACGGCCTTCATCAGAAACCCACCAGGGGTGAAGTTACAAGGTTGCGCCCATTTAAGCGTTTTGGGCTCTGGGCGGTCCGACTACTCCTCTTCACCCTCCTCGTCTATCACGCCGTATATCTTCCTGTTCCTCGCATCGAGCTTCATCTTGGTCGATTCGTCGAAGTACTCGCACGTGCACCGGACAATGGTGATGATGTCCCGCTTCGTGCAGTAGCCCATGCCGGGGCCGGAGCCCTCCTCGGGCCTCGGGTCCCAATAGAGGCAGGCCGGGCAGAGCTTCCTCTTCTTCGGATCGTCCTTACAAGTAGGATGAGGTGGTGTCACGGCCCCGTTATGGGCCGTCTACCATATATCTGGATTTCTACTCGCGTGCGCGGGCGGGGAAGACCCTTCAGGAGCATCTGGATGTAGCATACATGCAATGCTGGCTCCTATCTGGGCGTAGGCCATCGATCTCCCGAGAACATGGGTCCCAGGGGCACGAGGGGAGCGTACAGGAAGGAGGAACGTGCGAAACTGCCGCCGCAGCTGCAGAAGGAACTGGTCGAGAAGGCGGCCGCGAGACACGGCAACTGCCAGGAGCTCGCGAAGGCGCTGGAGATACCGAAATCGTCGGTCCATTACTACAGGATCGGAAGGCTCACCGTCCCGGTCTCCCTGATGGAGAGTATGCTGCGCGAGGCAGCGGATCCCGACTTGGAGAGGAGGATCCGAGGCGCCATAGAGACGCTGGACAGGACCTGGGCGAACTACTACTCCTCCGGGATCATGAGGGAGATGTACAGGCAGAAGGTCCGCCTGCCGACGAGGGAGGAACTCGAAAAGGATGACGAGCTGAGGAGAAAAGCGGCAGCGGTCGTGTCGTACGTGATGGCCGAGGGGTCGATCTGGCTGCAGAAGGAGGAGTGGGGGGAAGCTGCGGCTAACATCACCTTCGCAGACCACGAAACCGACCTCTACGAGCACTTCAGGGGACTGGTGCTGGATGTGTTCGATTACGACATCGGGCCCCCGCAACCGCCAGGAAACGGGGCCAAAGCAATCAGGGGGTTCATCTACTCGAGGTTCATCGCTGAGTGGCTCGTACGGAACGGGGTCTGCATCGGTAACAAATCCGCGCAGCCAATGAGACTTCCCGAATGGGTGATGGATTCCGATGACCGCGGAACCTGGATATCGGCACTTCAGCCATGGCTTGATGGCGAGGGATGCGTTACTGGGTCGTCTGAGAACGGAAGAAGAAGAGGTTTCGTGCTCACCCAGACGCGCCACACTGATCTGGATCTCAACATCCTTCCGAGACCGCTCGATTCCGGGACATCGAACAGGTTTCTGGGACGAAATGCGATTTCGAAAGCCAATGTGTTTGGGGTCTCGATTATTGAATACTGCAGTGCTCTATCACGAAGCGAGGTGCTCGTAGATGTCACCCTGCTCCTCAACCGTTTGGAATTGCAGCCGAGAATCAGGTTTGCACACCTATACCTCAAAGACGATGGGTTCTGGAGCTGCATCTGGGTTGTCAGAATCCCCAGCTTCCAAACAAGATGGTTGGTCACTCTGGGCCTCATCAAACAGAGCAGAAAACTGAAAAAACTACTGGGCTATGTCGAACAATAAATCAGACCATTTTAATATATGCATTAATATATAAAATTAGCGCGGGTTGGATTTGAACCAACGATCTTCAGGTTATGAGCCTGATGGGATTACCAAGCTACCCCACCGCGCTGTTTCGTCCAAATGGTGAATATCTAGTTAAAGGTATGCGTTCGACACGGCCAGATTTTTCAGAAGAACTTGCGCAGTCTGAGAAGGTCCTCGACCGAGCCCTTGATCTGTATTCTCTTCGTCACGTATGCCTTCATCGCCCTGAGCTCGCCGGAGTAGAGCTGCTGGAGGGTCTCGGTGCTGGCTATGACGCGTATGTCTGGGGTCTCGGTGCTGCCCTTCTGGAGGCCCGCGACGCGGGAGTTCTCGAGCACGAAGTGGTACCAATCGCCGTCTGTTACCTCGACTTGGACCACCTTCCTCACGCCCGCGAGCTCCTGGGCGAGCTTGGGGTCCTCAGCGGCCTTCTTGTTGAACCTGTCGATGGTGTCCCTGAGTATCTGCTCGACCACTGCTCATCCCTCGAACGAATCCAGCCTCCGCAGCCCGTTCAACATCATTATGTTTTTGGCCGTGTCCCACGACTTGCGCGTATGCGGCGGGAGGGAGCCCTTCCGCGCGACCCAGCTCTTGAGGAACGAGACCGTGTGGGGGTCGGATGTGTAGCCGGAGCCGACGGGCTCGCCTATCTCCTTCTCTATCTCGGCCATCCTCGCGTCCCTGGTGACCTTGGCGATGATCGATGCTGCGGACACGACCGGGAACTGTTCGTCCGCCTTGTGCTGGGAGCAGGTCTCCGCGCCGCACTTCAGCTCGCTCCTGACCATGCGGTCGAACTGCTCCTCGTTCGCGTCTGCCGCGTCCATGTACGCCATCTTGGGGGACAGGCGTTCGATTATCGTGGCGAACACGCGCGCCTCGAGCTCGTTGAGGGTGATCTCCTCGCGCATCGCATCGATCTCCTCGGCGGATATCTCGACGATCTCGACCCTGCACACCTGTCTGATCTTGGCCGCGAGCTCCTCGCGCTTCTTCGCGGTGAGCTTCTTGGAGTCCTTGACGCCGATGGCCCTGAGGGGCTCATCGGACTCGATCATGACCCCGCATACCACCAACGGGCCCAGGACGGGGCCTCTGCCCGCCTCGTCTATGCCGCATATCATCGGGCGGTGGATATGCTGGAGCGTAGATAGTTGTTTTCGCGTGATGCTCGCGAAGTGTTAAATCGGGCCCGCCTGATTAGGGCAGGAGGGGAGAGATAATATGCAGCAGGGCCCGCCCGGATTCGAGAGCAACGCCGACCCCACACTGTTGATTCTGATCTCGCTAGGGCTCCTCATCGTGGGGCTCGTGGTCGCGTTCGCCGGGAGGATCGTCTGGAGGCATGTGATGTCCTTCATCGGGGCGATCATCGGCGGGCTTCTGGGGTTCACGTTCGGGACTGCGGTCGGCGGGATACTGATAGGGATGATCGCGGGGATGCTGGGGGCTGTCGTCGGTAGCGTGCTGTTCATCTTCCTGATGGAGGTCGGGCTCGGGGTCGTGGCCGGCATACTCACGTTCATTGTCGCCGAGGCGGTGATCGGTGAGCCGATCATCTCGCTCGTGCTTGCTGCGGTCGCGTTCGTGGCGACCGTGGCGTTCATCGAGCACGCGATCGGCGTGGTGACGGCGGTGGTCGGGGGGCTGCTCGTCGGGATCGCGCTGGTATGGCTCGATGTGACGGACATGCTGATCGTACTGCTGGCGATGCTCGCGACGATGGTGTTCGGGGCGACGTTCCAGATGACCGCCATCAAGGAGCAGGAGAGGAGGAAGCAGGCGGCCGCCACGGCTGGGATCGCGGCCATGAACATGCCAGCTGCGCCCGCGGTTCCTCAGGTGCCCGGGAGGACCTGTCCGAAGTGCAACGGGCCCTTGACCTACATCCCGGAGTACAACAGGTTCTACTGCTACAAGTGCCAGAGGTACGATTAGTTATGAAAGGGCACCCCGCTACCGTCGGGATAGTAAATTCGTCAGGGTTTATCTAGAGGTCAATGATACAGAGCGATTGGATCAAATGACTCGTCTGGACGTTCAGAACCGGCGGATAGAGAACGGGTTCCGACTGACCCGCGTGGGCATCACGGGCGTGAAGAAGCCCGTCGTGGTCCACAGAGGGGGCAAGGACAACCACCTCACCGCGGAGATAGATGTCTTCGTCGACCTCCCGTCCACGCAGAAGGGGTCGCACATGTCCCGGAACGTGGAGATCATCACGGAGATGATCGACGAGAGCGTCCGGAAGAAGGTGAAGAGCCTCGAGGAGCTCGCGGGGAGCATATGCAAGCGGTTGCTCGACAGGCACGAGTACGCGGGGTACGCCGAGGTGCGGATGTCTGCGCACTACTTCCTCGAGCGCAGGACGGACAGCGGGAGGAAGACGCTCGAGCCGTTCAAGCTGATGGCGAAGGCCACGGCGAGGCGCGGGAACGGGCTCATGAAGCTGATCGGGGTGCAGGTGGAGGGGATGACCGCGTGCCCGTGCGCCATGGAGACCGTGCAGCACAAGCTGTCCGCGGACGTGCCGGAGCTGCGCAGGCTCGGGTCGAAGATCCCGATGATATCGCACAACCAGAGGAACAAGACCACTTTGATGATGGAGGTCCCGGAGCACGTGGAGGTCGAGGCGGACGACCTCATTGACATCGTCGAGGGCTCGCTCAGCAGCCCGACCTACGGCATCCTGAAGAGGGATGACGAGGCGATGGTCGTGATGAAGGCGCACAAGAACCCGAAGTTCGTCGAGGACGTCGTCAGGGACATCCTGGGGAAGATACTGAAGAAGTACAAGCGCCTGGGCGATTCCGTGCATGTGACCGTCCGGAGCGAGAGCGAGGAATCGATCCACAAGCACAATGCTTTTGCCGAGAGGATCACTACCCTGGGCGAGCTGAGGGAAAGTGAGGAGCGCTAGGGGCGTCCGGCCCGGGAAGGGCGATGTGAAGGCGGTCGTCGTGGACATCGACGGGACCCTCACGGACGATTCGAGGAGGATGAGCCTCGAAGCGGTCGCCGCCCTGAGGAAAGTGAACGACTCGGGGGTCGTTGTCATGCTCGCGAGCGGGAACGTGCTGCCGATCGCATACGCCATCTCGACCTACATGGGGTTCGACGGGCCGATCGTCGCGGAGAACGGCGGGATCGTGTGCCACAGGCAGAAGGTCTGGGTGCTCGGGCATCCCGAGCGGCCGAAGGAGGCGTACGAGCACCTGCTGACTAAGATGCCCGCGGAGAGGCTGTTCACGGACCGGTGGCGGGAGACGGAGATCGGGCTGAACCGGGGCGTGAGCCTCGAGAAGGTGAGGGAGGCGCTCGAGGGGCGCGAGGTGGATGTGCAGACCACTGGATGGGCGGTGCACATCATGGACAGGGGCATGGACAAGTTCCTCGGGGTGCGGAAGGCGTGCGAGGTTGCGGGGGTGCCCATTGAGAAGACCGCGGCCATAGGCGATTCCGAGAACGACGAGATGATGCTGAGGGAGTGCGGCTGGGGCGTCGCGATAGGCAACGCGCTGGAGAAGAGCAAGGCGGTCGCGTCGTTCGTCGCGCACGGAAGGAACGGCGCGGGGGTCAACGAGGGGCTCGCTTGGCTGAGGCTGATCGAGGGCTGACATCAGAAGGTTTTATGCCGCCCCGAGTCGATCAGAAACCGCCATGTCGATGATAGGCATCTGCAGCAGCTGCGGGAAGCCCGCGGCGAGCACGTGCCCGCTGTGCGGAAGGCTCGTGTGCCCCACATGCTCAGACCCGAGGACGGGCGTGTGCAGGGGCTGCACGTCCAAGCGGAACAAGGTCTCGAGGCTTACGTGATCACTGCGCGAGGAGCCTCTTCGCGTCCTCTTCGGTCATCCCGGTGGCCTTGAGCAGGTACTTGAGGCCCTTCTTCAGGATTATGTCCTTCGTCTTCTCGTCCAGGAACTTCTCCATGACCACGGGGGCCTTGATCGTGTACTCGACGCCGAACTCTGAGAAGTAGTACCTCGCGTTCTCCGGGTCCAGCTCCGCGGCCTTGAGATATGCAGCCTCGGCCTCGTTGAACCTGCCGATCTCGACCAGGAATGCGCCGTAGGACGATTGGTAGATCGGGTTCTTGGGATCGAGCTCGACGGCCTTCTTGTACGATTCCATGACATCCTCCGGGGTCATCTTGGGGACGCCCACGGAGGCCTCGGCCTTGCCGAAGTATGCCTCTGCGCACTTCGGGTCCGCCTTGATGATCTTGTTGTACTTCGCGACCGCCTTGTCGAACTCTCCGCCTGCTAGCAGTTCCTGGGCATTCATGAGGTCCTTTTCCGTCTCGGCCATGGTTCGCACCGACCAAATCCGTCGTTGTGAATCATCAATGATTCGAGGGGGCTATAAAACGTTCGCATCAGGTAATCGGGAGTGGGAATGTGCTTGGGAAGGGGTTTGAAGGGGCGCCCTACTGGGCGTCCGTGAGGTCCGCCGCTGCGGCCGTGAGCTCCTCGAGGTTCATCCCAGCCAGGAGGTCGTACGGGGCCTCCATCCAATCGATTGTGTCGTCGACACCCGCCAGGACCAGCGTCCTTATCGAGTTCAGGATGATCGTCGAATTCTCGAGGGACACGCCCACGGACTCGCTCACATCCCTGTCCGGGCTCGTCAGCTGCAGGTAGGCCGTCCCGATGGTGTCCGCGAGCTCGTTCATCGCCAACTTCAGCGCCTGGAAAGTCGTGCTCTGGCCCTCCGTGACCGGGTACATGACCTCAATGCCGTAGCATGCGCCCGATATCCGCTCGACGGTGGCGGTCGCGTACTGCGCCGATGAGCGCCTCCAGCCGTTGTCGAGGTCGTCATCGAGCACCTCGTTGATGGCGTCGGTCGCCAGCGAGATCGATGTCACAATCTCGTCGACGAGCACGTACTGCGCCTTGTACTTGGATTCCCTGAAGTCCGCCGCCTGGCGGTAGAACATGACCGTCAGGACCGAGAATATCAGTATGACCGCGACGGCTATCCCGACGACGATCATGAACGCGTTCAGCTTCCTCTTGCCCTGGGTGGGTGGCATCTGCTGCTGTTCCATATCCCTCACGCCCTCTCGGGAGCGTATCGGTCGAAGGACTATTTGGGTGCACGTGTAGAAACACTTTTATCAGGAGGGCGAGTTCCTGAACCTATCGGACGACAAAGGTGCCCCACATGATGCCAGGCGGAAGGATGAACCCCAAGCAGATGAAGGCGATGATGAAGCGCATGGGGATCGCGCAGGAGGAGATAGACGACGTCGTGGAGGTCGTCATCAGAACGAGGAAGAAGGAGCTGGTCTTCAAGGACGCGGTCGTGACCGCCATGACCGTCCAGGGGCAGAAGACCTATCAGGTCGTGGGCACCCCCACGGAGCGCGCGCCGACCATGGACACACCGGGGTCGCCCGCTGGACCGGCCGGAGTCCCGGACGAGGATGTGAAGCTGGTCATGTCGCAGACCGGGTGCAGCGCGGCGGTGGCCAAGAAGGCGCTCGAGGAGTGCGACGGGGCCCTTGCGGAGGCCATCCTGAAGATAATGGCCGCCCGATGACCGCGGAGACGCTGGTTTAAGGGGCCATGTTTATAGCGGGGCAGCCGTTGATATCGTTCGCCGCGGAGTCCGAGATGGACGCTGCGTTCTGAGGACGGGCGCATGATCGAAACGACCGGGCTTGGGAGGGACTTCGGAGGTAGGCCAGCCGTCCGGGACCTGAACCTCAAGCTCAAGGAGGGCGAGGTCTTCGGCCTGCTCGGTCCGAACGGTGCCGGGAAGACGACGACCATCCGGATGCTCGCTTGTCTGATCAAGCAGACCTCGGGCACGGCCTTCGTCAACGGCTACGAGATCAAGGTTCTGTTGCATCATCGGGTGGTGGCCTCCAGGCCGCCGCCATGACCACAACTCGTCCCATTCAGCTCCGACCGTGCGCCCCTCTCGGGGTCGTATAGGATCATCATCACGTCATGCTGGAACGCGCCGGGGCTGAACCGTAAGCCCCCTGCCATCCCTTCCGGGAAGGCTGTTTGCAGCAGGTTGATGC
>Ga0315293_10004326_pt1 | contig 13523 bp, 13 predicted proteins | sample YL17G13_20_MG_FD_203071 | JGI IMG/M metagenome (GOLD analysis project Ga0315293, IMG submission 203071) | Sediment microbial communities from Yellowstone Lake, YNP, Wyoming, USA - YL17G13_20 | ecosystem: Environmental > Aquatic > Freshwater > Lake > Sediment | place: USA: Wyoming | collected... | reverse complement strand
CCCTGGAGGATCAGATGGCCGGCCAAATAAGCATAGGGGATGTTCGAAGCCAGTCCTTCCGGCTCCTCAGGCGTGGTCAACCAGGCTGGCGGCCCGCCGACTGGAGGGAAGGCTTCCCAGGTCTGGGCGCAGCCGGCCAGGGGGGCGCCAGCCCATTGCGTGCTGAGCACATCTACGTACCAGCTTTGCCCAGCGGCGTCCTCCGCATTCTCCACAACTCGCACCTGAGCCTGGAAATGCTGGCTGCTATCCCCGTAACTCGAATATGCCCAGAAATCCACCGAAAGGCTACCCTCGCCCGTCGCCTTGAGTGGGAGTTTACAGATTGCATCACAGGTGAAGGGCTCACCGTCTAGGGTGCCTTGGATGCCGGTGATCTTCTCGTTAGGCAAGGGTTCTTCCCCACTTAGCACCAGTGTTGGCGGCTGTTCGCAATAGTTCGTGGAAGAGACTGAGGCACAACCTTGAAGCGACACCCATACGACCGGCGCTGGTAAGGTCACGCCGATCTTACGACTGGCTGGGCCAGATTCAACAAAGTGCAGGTAATAGCCGGGACAACTGGAAGAGACATCCCCCTGTTTGAGCCCTTCACACGCTGGGGTGGCGGCCCACTTGTTGTAAAGAACTTCGCCACAAGCCTTGTAGATATCGCTCCCGGTCGGCAGGCCCTCGTGGTCCGTGAAGATTTGACAAACGACCTCGTTATCTTGCCAGCGTATCAGCCACCATTCGTAGGAGGTGTAATCAACGACCACTACGGCGACACGATCCGGTCCCGAGGGAGTGGAAGCAGCAGCCGAGGCGCGTGAACTGCGCAGGCCGAACGCAAGCGTCAGCCCGATTATAACCAAGAAGATCAGGCCAATCCATGATCTTGCTCGCAGACAAACCCTCGTAACGTCATGCATAACCAAGGATCCTAGATAATTTTACTACCTACTTTGACAATGTCACATTTCGGTATAGGTGTCATTGCGAGGCGTTCTTCCCTGGCACCGACCGCCAGGACGGTGTGCCGAAGCAATCCCCTCATCAGCCAGGAGATTGCTTCCCTGGCCTAGCCCGCCAGGGCAGGCGCGAAAACCGCTCGCAATGACAAATCTGACATTGTCAAATTACATCCTACTTGGCCGGATAAACAGGCTGTATTATAGCACGTTGGTTTGCACACCCCAGGGCAAGTTGCTTGCGCGAATGGCTTGTTGAATCCTTAGCTAAATGTTGTATAATGGGTTTGAACTTCCCGCGAGTGCGCGTTATAATCCAGTCATGCAATGGTTTTGGTTGCCGGGCGCCGGAATGGGCCTGTCCCTGCCACCCTTTTTTTTCGGAGAAAATGGGAAGGAGACCGGCAATGAAGTACGGGAACTCACCAGGCGTGCAGGGCGTCTATTTCATAACTGCTTTGTTGAAGGAGGAATACCATGTTGATACGGAAGAATATTTTTGTCGTACTTAGCCTGACGGCGATCATCGTCACGTCGGCCTGCAGCGGACGCGGCACGCCCGACGTCGCCGCGACCCTCGCCCCGATGTATACAGCCGCGGCGCAGACGTTGCAAGCGCTATCCAGCCAGGCCGGGATGACTGCAACACCATCCCCCCTGCCGCCCCCGCCGCCCACCGGCATCCCGCCGACCCAGACGCTGACGGTTGTTATACCCCCCAGCGTGCCAAACACGCCCGTTCCCGTAACCCGGTGTGACTGGGCTGCCTTCGTTGTAGACGTCAGCGTGCCAGATGGCAGTACTATTGCGCCCTCCACTGCCTTTACCAAAACCTGGCGCTTAAGAAACAATGGCACCTGCACCTGGACCTCTGCTTATCAACTGGTTTTCTATAACGGAAATGCCATGGGTGGACCCGCAAGCCAGCCTCTGACCAGCACGGTCGCGCCGGGTCAGATGGTGGATATCTCGGTCATCCTGACGAGCCCCATATTGGCCGGCCCCTATCGCGGCTACTGGATGCTTCAAAATCCAAGCGGCGCCAGGTTCGGTTTCGGCGCCCAGGCGAATACTGCTTTCTGGGTGGATATCAAGGTTGTAGGAAATCCGACCACGACTACCATCATTGCCGACACGCCTGATCCCTCCACACTCGGTCAATCGGTCGCGGTGAGCGTTACCGTGAGTGGAACAGGTACTACCCCGACCGGAACGGTAGCCATCACTGGCTCGGATACCCCCTGCACCATCACACTCACGAGCGGGAGTGGCAGTTGTAATGCGGTCTTCAACACAGCCGGAGCGAAGACACTCACAGCTACCTACAGCGGCGATGCGAACTATGCGGGTAGTTCGGACACCGAGAGCCATACCGTGAGCCAAGGTCCCACCACGACGACCATCACGGCGGATGCACCTGATCCATCCACACCCGGTCAATCGGTCGCGGTGAGCGTTACCGTGAGTGGAACAGGTATTTCCCCGACTGGCACGGTGATCATCACCGGCGCGGACACAAACTGCACCATCACGCTTTCAGGTGGAATCGGCAGTTGTAATGCGGTTTTCACTACAGCGGGCGCCAAGACCCTCACAGCCACGTACAGCGGCGATGGGAACTATATGAGTAGTTCGGACACTGAGAGCCATACAGTTAATCTGCCCTACCCTTATTAGTTGTTTTGCGGGTTGTTCAGCTGGCATACGACTCACGGTAAAGGTGAGCGTATGCCAGTTGAGACAAGCGAAATTGAACATCCAACGATTCATATAGGCACTGCATTGCTGGTCAAAGGGTTCATGGACCGGCTGGACCTGGTTCAGGCGATTGACCAGGCGCGTGCACATAAACTCGAAGAGTCCTACTCTTGTTAAACTTACGCAACTGCCAAGATTTTATTGCGCAGGCTTGAAACATGCGGAGCATCGGTTGCGGCTGGAAGCTGCGCTATGCATTAATAGTATTACCGCTCAACATTTGCGCGATCCCTGAGAATCTCTTGTATCGTGTCGCTGCGAGCCGTTCTTTGGCGAAGCAGTCTCCCGACCTGCGAGGGGATTGCTTCGGCGGAAGAACACCGCCTCGCAACGACACCCAATATGGTTGCGGCTGGAAGCTGCGCTATGCATTTATAAATAGCCGGGAGAATTTTTAATTTCTTGTGGAGACTTTTTGGGGTAATCTTCACCTACTCTCAGACTTCCAACATGTTTTTCGAACATATTGGCCGTTTTTAATATTCACTGTAACTTCTTTAGTGATAGCAGGCTACTTCTTCTTTCCACTTTTCGCCCGGTTATCTACCGATACAATAAGCATTGTTTTTCTCTCAGCAGAAACTACTCTGGTCTTCTTAGTAGTTGGCGCATTCTTGAGCTTTTTATTCAATGCTGTCGTAATAGCGTGGGTATTTATTTTTGTGCTTGCAATAATATTAAGGCGATATTGGTCGCGGCCTTCTAAAAACAAAAAAACAATCGGGGTATCCCAGTTTATAGGATTGATTCTCCTTCTGGCGTGGATAAGCATTGTAAAATTATCTTTTTTGAGTGGATTAAGCTATCCCCTCTACAGTGACTCGGCTTATCACTTCGATTTGATTAATCAGATCCTGGATGGGAAGCTATCGACCTTATTGTTCAGTGCCAACGGTCTCCTGAATTATTACCATTATGGATTTCACAGCATTGCAGCTCTTTCCTCTCTCATAAGTAACCTATCTATAGAAAAGAGCATGCTGATTCTAGGGCAAGTTTTACAAATTACCATCCCACTCTCTTTTTATCCAATTGGAAAAATGCTGACGCACAAAGCCTGGGGGGGAATTCTGGCGGTGACAATTGCCGCGTTTGGCTGGCCCATGCCGGCGTATGCAAGCCAGTGGGGTAAATATCCGGCTATTTTGAGTGTTCAATTTTTCCTTTGGTTTTATTCCATTTACCTACTGATCCAAAAGAATGATATTCCCAAGAAAAGATTATTTTCTTTTCTTTTTACACTTATGTGTCTTTTTATTGGATTAATCTTTCATACCCGCATTGTTATCATCATCGTTTTGTTCTTCGTCATTCAAAAACTTTTCGAACACAACACGACGGTAAAAAAAGACACACACCTGAATTTATTCCTTTTTGTAGCTCTCCTAGGAAATCTTATTCTTCTATATATTAACGACTTCGAAGATTTCCAGCATATCTATATAAAATATCTCCAGGAAAGCGGATTAACTGCCCTACTTCTGCTCTTTTTTGCGAGATTCTTCCGCCATCAATCAAAACAGCTTTTTTATCAGCAAGTAATCTTTATTGTATTCCTACTTGTTATGTTGAATATACCAATTCCTCATGGGCTTCTAAATAGAAATGCTGAATACTTAATTGATCGGCCTTTCTTAGAAATAATACTATTTATTCCTCTCACGCTTATAATGGCAATTGCAGTTACCAATTTTACAAATATGTTGCTGATTAGTGGCAAGCGTATCAGGAGTTTGCGTATTTATAGGGCGGTAGCGATTGTATTTCTTGGGGTAATGAGTGTGTTCACGTATCCTATACGTAGTTCATGCTGTGTCATTCTGGACCCGCCAAATATCGCAGTTATCCAGCGTATTAAGGCGGAATTGCCTTCCAATGCCAAGATCCTGATTGCTGTAGGCACCTGGAGCAGTTATTACGATGCGGGCATCTGGATTTCTCCTCTGACCGGCATCCAGACTGTGAATTGGTCCTATGACACTGACTTTGATAAAGATGTCCTACTAAGTTTATGTAAACAAAGTGTGATGTATATATACGTGGGAAACACAGCTTATAGTTTCAGCCGGTTGTCTCTGCAAAATGCGAATAGCGGCCAGGAATTATTCCAAGTGAATGGTGTTTCCCTTTTCAAACTCGACTGCCAGGATATACCACTCGAGAGCGGTCGGTAAGTATCGCCTGTGAGGCAATGAAAGAAGGTTTTTGAGTTACCGAACGGTCTCCACAACGGTGCTGTACCTCCTTATAAAAGAACTCCTTGTGTGCATGTTCAATTAAGTTATAATGAAATTGATCTTATGCTGGTATCGCTTTCCTTACGAAATATTCTCGTCACAATGGAAGATATGATGATACGCCTCACGAAACCTTTCTGGATTTTCTCTATGCTGATCTTGCTCATTCTGAGCGCCTGCGGTGGCGTAGAAGCTACGCCCACCTTGAACCCGGATGCGGTCTACACAGCCGCCGTGCAAACGGCTTTCGCCATCATTTCCCAAACCGCTGCCGCCGTGATCGACACGCCGACGGTCACACTCACTCCTGGCCCATCTCCCACATTGGGGCCTTCCAAAACGCCGCTGATCACGGATACACCTCCTGGAGGAACCCCCGTCGCGACGAAAACACCATTCACCATTAACACGCCCCCGCTTGCCACACAGCAATCCTGCGATAACGCAGCTTATGTAAAGGATATAACAATCCCTGATTTTAGAGAGATCGCGCCTGGCGCCCAATTCGTTAAAACCTGGCGGATCAAGAATAGTGGGACTTGCATCTGGAACACCAATTACAGGCTGGTTTATGGTTTTGGAGGCGATGGAACCGATTGGAAAAACGCCCAGCCGTCATACCTGACGAAGGCTGTCAACCCCGGCGAAGAGATTGATGTTTCGATGACGCTCAGCGCGCCGGTCAATACCGGCCAGTATGGCGCCCACTTCAACATGATGAATGATAAAGGATACAACTTCGGCACCGACCTGACCCTCATCATCAAAGTAAGTGGGACGCCCACACCCTGACAGTGTCCGAATCGTTAACCCAATCCATCAAGATGGAAGCTCGTCGGCTGGGGTTTGCCCTGGCTGGCATCACCACGCCCGATCCGCCGCCCCACTGGTCAGTTTTTGAGAACTGGCTGGCCATGGGGCGGCATGGTCAGATGGCATATCTAGCGGATGAACGCTCCCGGGCGCGTCGCCTGGACCCGCGCCGGCTCCTGCCCGAATGCCGCTCGATACTCGTACTTGGGATAAGGTACCCTGCCCCTCACCCCCCTCTGCCCCCCCATTTCGACCCCCACCCAGACCCTCCTGCCCCCCTCTGTCCCCCCATTTCTGCCTGCGCCAGTGCCGCCCCGGCCTGGCCGCCAGGGCAGGCAGGCACAGGTAAACTTCGAAATGGGGGGATGAAAGGGGGGCGAATGGGGGAGGGTGCAGGAAGGGGTGGGGGGGATGAAAGGGGGGACGGGGGTGAGGGCGAATCACCTCACGGCCGCGTCGCGGCCTACGCCTGGAGCGCGGATTACCATCTTATCCTGCCGGAGCGCATGCAGACCTTATTGACATTTGTGGAAACTCAAATGGGGCATCCCATCCCCAACCGCTGGTACACCGATAGCGGGCCGCTCCTGGAACGCGACCTGGCCCAGCGCGCCGGCCTGGGCTGGATCGGCAAGAACACTAATCTTATCCACCCGCGTATCGGCTCGTACATCCTGCTGGCCGAAATCCTGCTTGGTGTTGACCTGGAACCCGATCCCCCTTTCGAGGCGGATCGCTGCGGGGCTTGTAAGCGCTGCATCGAAGCCTGCCCAACCCAGTGCATCCTTCCCGACCGCACCCTGGATGCCTGCCGTTGTATCTCGTACCTGACGATCGAGCTAAAAGGAGAAATCCCGCTCCATCTGCGCGAACGCATGGGGCAATGGGTCTTCGGTTGTGACATTTGCCAGATGGTTTGCCCGTGGAACCGCTTCGCTGCGCCGAGCGGAGACCCGGCCTTTGCACCCCGTCCCGGCGTACCACACCCGGATCTGATCGCCGAACTGACGCTCAACCCACAGGATTTCAACCATAAGTTCAAGGATAGCCCAATCCAACGCGCCAAACGACGCGGCTACCTGCGCAATGTGGCAATTGCCCTCGGTAACGTGCGTGACCCGGCAGCCATTCAGGCGCTTCGAAAAGCTTTGCGTGACCCTGAACCGCTGGTACGCGCCTCATCCACCTGGGCGATTGAACACATAAGAACCAGAATCCGCTCTAACCAGTGACCAGGAGATTATGCCGAAGTTACTGTTAGCCACCAACAACCGCGGCAAAGTTCGCGAGATCCAGGCCCTGCTGGGCGGCACAGGCGTGGAATTGATCCTTCCGGAAGAAATCGGCCTGGAGCTGCTTATCCCCGAAGAGGGTCAAACCTACGCCGAGAACGCGGCTCGCAAGGCGTTGGCCTTCGCCCGCGCCAGTGGACGGATTTCCCTGGGCGATGACTCCGGTCTGGAAGTGGACGCGTTGGATGGCAAACCGGGCTTACATTCTCACCGCTTCGCCCCCTGGCCGGATGCCACCGACGCCGACCGGCGCGCCTATCTCTTGCAGCGCTTGCAGGGCAAGCCTCGTCCCTGGACGGGGCGCTTTCGCGCTACGGTGGCGGTCGCCACGCCCGCCGGCGAGGTGCGTTACGCCTTGGGCGCGTGTGAAGGCGAGATCATCCCCGAGGAGCGGGGGACAAATGGATTCGGCTACGATCCGATTTTCTTGATCCCTGCTCTCGGAAAGACGATGGCCGAACTCAGCATGGACGAAAAGAACCGCCTGAGCCATCGCGCCCGGGCGATCCAGAATGCGCGTCAAATTCTGAAAGAGATGCTTGGGGTTTAATCTGGCTACATCCCGGGCGTATAAGGCACCGTCTTCAAGAAGACCGTCAAGGCCCCGGCCACGCGGCGCGGCTCTTCCAGCATGACCATGTGACCGGCGCCGTCCACAGTCTGGAGCGCAGCCCCAGGAATTTTGGAGGCCAGGGTTTTGGAATATGTAAGGGGGGTGAGTTTGTCTTCTGTACCGCAGAGCACCAGGGTGGGGGAGTGGATTTCGCTCAACCGATCCATGATGTCGAAAACATCGCATGCGAGCAAGTCGCCGTGCAATACAGCCGGGCGCGTCTCTGCCATGCGGCGAGTGGCCACCGCTTTCAGGTGAGGGTCGGCCTGCGGCCCGAAAGCCCACTCGTTGATTATCTCGACTGCCAATGAAAAGGTGGCCGGGTTGGCTGTGTTGCTCAACACAGGAGGAGCGACGCGTAAGCGCGCGCCTGTCCCGATCAGGCCGAGACCGGCCACCCGTTCGGCGTGGTCGAGGCCCAGGGTCAGGGCGATTGCGCCTCCCATTGAGTGCCCGACAATAACCACCCGCGTGAGTCCGACCGAATCTATGAAATTCACTACACTGCTGGCGTAATCGTGGATGGATTGGAGTCCGACGCTGCTGGATTTACCGTGTCCGGGCAGGTCGAGCGCATAGATGCGATAACCAGTCAGCCGCCGAAGTTCGGGCGGCCAGTACAGGTGGTTCCCGCCCGCCCCATGGATCAAGATCACAGGAGGCCTGAACACATCGCCCCCCTCATGGATGAAATAGTGTATTCCGGCAGCGAATGGCATAGCACCTCAGGTTTCGATAGGGGGGATTAAGCCGATGCCCGCGGTGTGGTGCAGACGGTCGGCAGCCTCTTCGGTCAGAGGGATGAAGACCTGGACACGGGTACCTTCAAGGAAGTACGGCGTTTTTTATTGAGCTACGTAATAGTGCGCTGGCTGCGCTAATGATTCCCAAAGATATCCACAGATAAGGCAATGCGAAAGTGTCTACGCTAAAGCCCTCAATGACAAATGCTATCATCACGAATAAACCATACCAACCGACAGTTCGGAAGAGTAAATCTGAACTTCGCCTCAGGAAATGGCCTGATTTCCATAAGACATAATACCAGGTAAGGAAAGATGCGAACCCCGCAATGCCTGTTTCTGCTAACAACCGTATCCAAAAACTCTTCGTGTTTGGAATCGTCAAGGCGCGATAAAAAACATTCATTACTTCCGGTAGCCCCCAACTGTAAGAAGGAAGTGTCTTTTGGAAGAAAAACCCCACATTACCGAGACCTACTCCGATAAAGGGGTGAATACTAAAAACATACCAACCCGCTACCCAGTATACAAATCGCTCGGCGAAGGCCAGATAGTTAAATAGTACATAAATATTGCTACTCAAAATCTTCCAATCGTTGAAGAGCACGGGCTGGAAGAAGCGTGCCAGCCGCCAATCAATTTGGGACAGACCAAAAACTAGAATGAGTGCACCGAGGGCATAGATTCCTAAAAAGCCAAGTGTGATTATTACTAGAATCAGAGCGCGCGAAACATTCTTGAATAATGGCGTGAGATTCGGCAGTCGTTTGAGACCCCACTTCTGGAGTCTTTGAGCCAAAATAAAATTGAGGTAGATGCCTAATACTGCCAAAACCAAAAGGAATGCCAGCGTACCGATCCTTGATGATAAGAACACCACACCTGCGCCGATAAGGAGGAGGATATTCTCCAGGGTGAATTTGCCAAGGCGGAATCTGTACACAGATGCTCTGGTGAAGGTTGCAGCCAACCAGGCGGGTAAATAGAGTATATTCATTTGATGGGCCAACCAGGAAGGCTCGAATGCGAAGCCGGTGATCCGATTTAAGAATAAATCTCTAGTTGAGATAAGACGTTGGAATTTTAAAAAGATCACCGGGTAGTTACCATGAAATAGAAAGATATATGCCAATTGGATAAGAGACCATGATAGCAATACTGCTCCGCTCAGGTTGATATATTTTAGAGTCAGGGTTAATCTTGACCTGGATATGGAAATCCATCCTGCCGTCACCAGGTAAAACATTGCCCCGATTACCAGAGTCAGGATACCGCTGATTTCTTCTCCTAGAATGCTTTTGTTTCTATAAGATGGAATATCGGTAAAGAAAGCAAGAGCGCAGGCGATTAGTCCTATTGAAACGAATAGAAGAAAAGGAATACTCTCACGGGGCAGTGTGCCTTTTCTAACGAGAAAAGGGATTATCCAGAATAGCACTAACCAGCCGAGAGGAAGAAGCGAAGCCGGAGCGACCATTGTGTTACCAGCTAATTTTGACAGGAATGGCAGGCTAGTGATCGGAAGCAATAAGATAATACCAGCCCAGGCAATATTGAGCGTAGAGTCCAATAGTCGCCGGAGGACCTTAGGCATGTTTCTATTTCCTTTTTAGGCTTGCTATCCAGAGGGCGATCACGAATCCAACAACGGCTCCGGCGAAGACGAGATTCCCTCGATCGTAAATAACGGGTTTATCTGGTACCGTTGCCGTTTCAGTGAGCGCAATTTTCAGGATTGAAATAAGACCCTGGCTTTGACTTTCTTCCGCTGCAAGCTCGGCTGACAGTCCTGCCAAGGTATTTTCAATTTCTTCAAAGGAATAAAGTTCACAATCTTTATTCCAGACGAATGAATATGGGGATGTTTGATTCGGCTCGGGGGTTGGCGTCACGTAGGTTGGCAGACATGTTTGCCAGGCACTTACTTGAACTTGGAGTTGTTCCGCTTTTATCGCATGTTCTAGTGCTTGTGCCAATGTTTGATAGGCTATTTCGGCCCAGGTATTTACCAGGGTCGCGGCTATATTGGGGTCAGCGTTTCGGACGCGCATTTCCCAAACAGATTGTCTTCCCTCTATAGATGATTCGCTAACAAATTGCTCTAAATTAATCTGGATACCACCAGCATATACTTTTGCAACAACTTGTTCTCTAACAGCCGTGGAAAGTATCAATGCTCCGGCCGTGCCGAAAGCGTAATCTTCCTCATATTGTGTTAATTCACGTTTACTAAAATCCATACTAATAACAATGACCGCCTTCGCTTCATAAATAGGTGGGCGAAGGCAGTGATAAATCCACCCTCCTATCCCTCCCAATACGGTAAGGAGCAGGATGATCCACCAGCGTGCAAAGGTGCGCTTGGCAGCTTCAAGGGGAAAAAATTCTTGTTGATTATTCATTTCGAGAGAGACATCAGATTTGTGAGGTCCTACGCCCTAGAAGGATAAGGGCCACGAGGCCTGCACACAATACTACCCCAAAAATAATGATTGCTAACCAGGGTGTCAGGGACAACGCTATGAATGCCAGGAGGCTAAGAGCCAGGGAGCCTACGTGAATTGTCACTACAGCCCGATTAGGGTCTACACCCAAGGCAACCAGGCGGTGGTAAGTATGGGATTGGTCTGCTGAAAAAATGGACTTATGACGGCGCAGACGGGAAATTACTACCAGGGTCGTGTCAAAGATAGGGATACCTAGCACCATAATCGGGACGAACCAGGATGAACCCTGCGGAAGGTTTTCAGGCGTATAGATCATTGCAACTGCTGCCAAAATAAATCCTAGTGTTTGAGTACCAGCGTCACCGAGGAAAAGACGAGCGGGGGAAACGTTATAAAAATACAGGCCGATACATATCCCCAGACAAACTGCACTGAAATTCGCCAAGGATATTTGCTGGGCAACTAGCGCCATTCCCATGAAGAAAGCGAAAGCGATCCCCCCTATTCCAATGGCCAGTCCATCCATACTGTCTACCAGGTTGAATGCATTGGTGATCCCCACAAACCAGAAGATAGTCACCCCCCAGTTTAGAACAGTAATCATTTTATCGCTTAGAAAAGGAATGGATAAACCGCCAAGAAAACGGACTGAGACATCTGAAGCAATCAGTAAAATGGAGGCCAGGATCTGCCCGGCTAATTTTTGAGGAGCGGATAGCCCTTTTGCATCATCCCATAGGCCGAATAAAAAGACGATAGTAGCGGCGATCAAGAGTGTTGAAATCGGCTTTTGCCATAAATGAAATAATGGTATGAGAAGAATCAGGCTCAGAGCGAGGACGATTCCTCCAGCCATTGGCGTGGGCAAGTGATGTAATTTATGTGAGGCGCTGCCGGGTATATCTACGAGTCTCATTCGCCTGGCTACCCACACAGCCAGTGGGCCTAGAGCCAAAGCCATCAATATACCCAAGGCGTTTTCCTTGAGCAAACCAATAATTTGAATGAACGTAATAGACATGTGAGTACCCTGGCAATTTCACAAAAATTAATAAACAGAAAGTGTCTGGGCGATGATTTGCGCTGACGAAGACTCTATTACAGCGAATCTCTGCCTTGGTTTCCCATTTCTCGTCGTTCAGATGGGTTTATTACTAATAAGCGTATAGCACTGCCTTTTCTACCCATCCCCACCATTCTACCACAGCCTCTCGTTCCCACTCTTGGACCTGCGAAAGGGAGTGGCTAAACCGATGGGCTTGTGGGTAAATAGGTGGCATGAGCCGATGTCCAAAATGCCAAAGTGCTGAACGATAGAATCGTGCCGGGAAGACTGCTGCCGGAAGTCACCGCTATCAGTTTGAGCGCTGTGACTGTAAATATACGCCGGGGAAGTACACCAGCGAACCGAGCGCCAGCAGAGTATGCACTGAAAAATGGGTAGGCGTTGATTTTCTTTAGAAGTTATGAATGTGCTTTTCTCAGCCAAAAATCGGACACATAATAAATCAACACGCCGATGATTAAAAGCCATTTGAAAACAGCGATTGGTGCACTGGTCAATGCAAATATTCCAAAGTAAACAATAATTCCACCCAGAGCCAACATGCTAATGACAAACGCGTTCCGTGCCGCCTTGTCATTTATGACTTGTGCGCGTTCATCACGACGAAGAGCCGTAATACCAAACTCGGGATGAACCGAATACCTTCCAATGTGCGGTGCTAAAAGAAACCAAGCAAATGCCAAGGTGCCAACAAGGATTCCAGTCCACCAGGATGAGTCAGCGGCAAAGAGCACACCAAATGCTATAGAAATTAAAGCTCGACTAACGTAATAGGATTTCATTCCAGTCATGATTTTTCTCCTTGGCTTTTTTCCAGCCAGAACATTTTTCCGATGGGCGTATCCAATGCCGACGCAAGTTCCAGAGCCAGTTTTACTGAAGGCACGAATTTCTCCTTTTCAATGGCAATGATGGTCTGACGTGTTACACCCACAGCACCAGCAAGGGCTTCTTGTGTGAAATTCTTTTTGAGTCGAGTTTCTTTCAGATTATTATGAAGATTCATAGTTTTACTCGGTGTAAAGTATGGCTTACATTATAATACAGTTGTTGCTCATGTCAAGTATGGTTTACATCGCTAATAAACGTGACAAATAAGTGGATTATCAAAGACAAATCAATTTATTCTTCGAACAACCTACTTCCACGAACGGACATCCAAACTCTGAATCCCCCAGAACTGGCGGCGCAGGGCGATGACTTCGGGCAAGTCCAGCCCCAGCCAGGCCATCTGACCATCGTCGAGACGGTCGAAGCGCGTGTCCAGCCCGCAGCCGATATCCACCACCAGCCCGCCGGGACTTTTGGCGAGGAAGGCGCGGGCGCAGCGGTCAAACTGACGAGCGCGCATCACCGTAAAGGTCTGGTCCAACTCGCTCATTCCCATCAGGCAGTCCATCCCGCCTTCGAGTTTGGCGAGCAGTTCTACGACGCGCGGGTCGTGCAGCAGGGCATCGGGGCGGGCCGCTTCTCTGGCGCGGCACGAGCAGGGTGCGGGCAACGCCTTGCAGGTTGGGTGTGGTCATACCTGCCTCACTTTCGCAACTTCGGAAAGAACCTGCCAGTGCGCTGCATATACGCTTTATATTCCTCGCCAAATGTCT
>Ga0315293_10004324_pt1 | contig 13528 bp, 12 predicted proteins | sample YL17G13_20_MG_FD_203071 | JGI IMG/M metagenome (GOLD analysis project Ga0315293, IMG submission 203071) | Sediment microbial communities from Yellowstone Lake, YNP, Wyoming, USA - YL17G13_20 | ecosystem: Environmental > Aquatic > Freshwater > Lake > Sediment | place: USA: Wyoming | collected... | reverse complement strand
CATTGTCCGTCCCGAGCTCGCGGGCCTTCTTTTGCAGTTCCGCCTTTTTCAGGCCTTCGCCGACGATCACGAAGATGACGTCCTTGTTGTCCCTCAACGTCGCGGCCGCTTCGAGGACGTGTTCCAGAGCCCGGTCGCTGCTGATGCTGATCGTCCCCGAATACATCACGACGAATTTGTCGTGAAGACCATATTTCCGGGAGATCGGGTTGTCCTTGGGAAATGGTTTGAGGAAATCGGTATCCACCCAGTTGGGGATCATCGTCATTTTTTCCCGGGGGACCCCTTTATCAAGAAGATTCTTCAGAAAGCCGTCACCGATGACGACGATTCGTTCCGAGATCCCGTAAACCCATTTCTCGAGGCCCTGGGCGAAGCGGATCGCCGCGCGGTTCCTGAGAATCCCGGATTCGATGGACAGATCGGGATGGATGTCCTGGACGCTGAGCACCACCCGGACGCGCCGGAGCTTCGCGGCGAGGACTCCCGTGAGGCCGAGCTGGAGGGGCGGCGTGCGCAGGAAGAGGATGTCCCCCTTCCGAAGCGTCAGGGCGTTCAGGATCGTCCCCGCCGTGTAGATGTTCCAGGCGATGAGCCTCCCGATAGGGTGGGGTGTGGCGTTGGTCCAGAACCGCTTGACAACGAAGCCGTTCATCTTCCGCCGCGAGTAAAAGAGCCCTTTGAGCTCCGGAGGCCGCTGTCTCGGGATCGTCGTTACGACCTCGACGTTGTGCCCCCGCGCGGCCAGGTCGGAGGCCAGCTCGTTGATGAGGATCGGAGCACTGCCGAAGTCCGGCAGGAAATACATGGTGTGGATGGAAATCTTCATGCCATCGCCTGACGATCACACGGATTCCGGGGATCCTTCCTCCAGGTCCTCCTTATGGACCCAGCCATAGAGATAAGCCATCGTTGGGACGAGAAGCAGGAGATCGACGCCGAAGAACGCCGCCGTGGATTCGAAAAAGCTCCGCGCCGTCAAGAAGCCGACGATCATCGTCGATTCCATAATGAGCGCCTGGTCGGGGCCTCGGACAAAGCGCGCCCGCTTGAGCAAACCCGACCTGAAGATGAGGATCCAAACGCTGACGAGGGCCGCGAGAAAGAACGCGGCACCGATGATTCCGCTGTGGATCATCGCATGAAGATAGGAATTGTGCATATGTTCGGAATTGAGCATTATCCGGTCCGCGTGAAATCCCCAGCCCAAGAAAGGCGATTGCTTGATCTGTATAACGCCCTTCTGCCAGGTATATTCCCGGCTTGTCAGGACCATCAGGTTCCCGATCTCACCCTGGTACCGCCATTTGACCCCGGAGAGCCAGATCAGGTAGGCGGCAACCGGGCCGGCGATCACGTACCGCGGATCCAGTCCCCTGAGAAAAACGAGAAGCACTCCCGCGACGGCCAACCCGAGGAGGGCGGTCCTGGACTGGGTCTGGACTAGGAGGAACAGCGACAGCAAAACGACCGCGAGCCAGAGGTACCGCCTCCTTTGCCCCTGCACGAGGAAACGGACGAAGGCGACGATCACGACGACGAGGGCATATCGGCCGACGCCGTTGCTGCGGATCTCCCCCAGGCCGAAGGGCAACGCATAAAAGGCATTATGGGAGATCTTTCCCAGTCCGGCCTTGAGCGACTGCGGGAAGAAACTCAACGTGATGAAGAAGAAGATGCCGTAGTTCACGTAGAGCAGCCTGCGGAGCTCTTCGAGGCCCTTCGGCCGATCGAGGGCAACCCATACGGCCAGGAGCGGCGCGATATAGACACCGACCCAATACATTGCGGTCAGCTTCTGAAACGACAGGAAGAACGACGAGACGATGCCCACGAACGTATAAAGGAACAGAAATCGCAGCGGGGCAATATGGTAAGGCAGGGGGGATCGTTTCCCAAATATCCAGAGGACGCTGAGATAGGCGGCGAAAATCGGGAACAGGGCCCGCAATCCCTGAAACATCGAAAAAAGGTCGCGCGAAAACCCGGATGACTGGATATTGTAGATCCCGGTGAACATCCCGCCCCAGATGAGGATCCAGAGCACTATCGTGAAGGACATGTCCTCTATTCCTCTCCGTAAAGGAGTCGATCGGCGTCGAGGTCCAGGCATTTGGAATAGATTCCGCTCAGTCGGTCGCCCAGCTTGTCCCAGACATAGAACTCCAGGACGCGAGCCTTCGCGTTCCGGCTCATTCTGGTCCTCATGCCCTGGTCTAGATAGAGTCTCTCCAAAGCCTCTGCCATGTCCCGAACAGCCGAATCGGGATCTTTGGCCGCGACCTTGATCCCCCACTCAGGGCGGACATGGAACCCCGGGCCTCCCGAGTCCAAACAGATGACTGGAGTCCCGCTGGCCATGGCTTCGAGGACGACGGCGCCTCCTCCGTCCCGGAGGCTGGGGAACAGGAAGACATCGGCCTCGGCCATTATGGCCATGAGAGCTTCCTTCGATAGCCACGGCAGGAACCAGACGCGATCCTCGATCCCCAATTCCCGGGCGATAGCCTTCAATCGGTCTTCTTCCGGCCCTTTGCCGACGATCTCGAAAACGGAATCGGGATGCTTGATGACGAAACGATGGAATGCCATCAGGGCCAGGTCGAACGACTTCAGCCGGATGAACCGTCCCGCCGTCAGGACGCGATAACCCTTACGAGACGAATCCCGGACGGGCGCCCGGTCGAGGTCCTCGCGGGAGATCCCGTTGACGGGAAAGAGATGGACCTTGGACAGGTAGCGCGCGGGGATCCTGGCTCGCGTCTCATGATTGCAGACGAGGATCGCGCGGGCCTTTCTCTGGCATATCTTCCGAGATATCAGAAGATGGCGACCGGCCCATTGGGCCATCGCCCTTGAGCTCTCCGCAAGGCGGCCGCTGAAGGAGTAGCTTTGCCTGAACGCGGCAGGCGTTCCCTGCCCTCCGCCGACGGGGCCCCATATGAACGGAACCGGGAGAAAGGCCCCGATGAAGCTCGGCATCCAATCATTATTGAAGGTGACGTGGTGGGCAAGATCGAAATGGTGTTTTTTGTGGAGCTTCCGCGCGGCGGTGAGGGCCCTGATCTGCCAAAAATAATAATAGATCCTGATCCCGAACTCCGCCTTGTCCAGGATGTTCATCCAGGCGGGAAGCGCGATATAGCAGAACTTGGCGTTCCGAATCGCGCCCTGCGCCTGCGCCCGTTCGATCCCCTCCCGGTTCCGCGGATGCGTGATGACCCAGACCTGACCGAAGCGGCTGATCTGCCTGACCAGATTCCAGCCGCCGATCGCCTCTCCGGGGAAAAGCGCAATGGTCCCTCCGGGGTCGGGATGACAGGCGTAGGCCGAAGCCAGGATGCGCCGTTCGTTCTTCACGGGATTCTCCAAGCGATCAGTCTTTGTACCAAATGAGGTGAAAGCCCCCCAGGCGGCGGTTGATCTCGTGCCTCACGAAACCCATCGAGGTCATCAGCTCCTCGAATTCTTTCAAGCCCAGGTGGGGGGGCAGGAGATGCGTGTGGTGCTCATAACAAACGACCCTGCAGGCAGGGTCCGCGAGGGTCCGGCGCAATCCCTGGAGGACGGAATATTCATATCCCTCGACGTCGATCTTGACGACGCCCGGTACGGGGAGCCCCTTCTCTTCCCTGAGCCGGTCTCCGGGCACGATCTTCACGGCACCCGCGCCCGTCTCCCCGTCGGGAGATGTCAGCGTGAAGGTCCCCAGTCCCTCGACGTTGCGCAATGTCCCGGCTTTCTCTTCTTCGCCGAGGGCCACAGGGAAAACCGTGATATTCGACAACTGATTGAGAGCGATATTGGTCAGGAATCTCCCATAGCTGTTGGGTTCGGGTTCGAACGCGATGACCCTGCCGCGCGCTCCGAGGTATTTCGCCATGAGGATGGAATGGGTCCCGATGCTCGCGCCGATATCGAAAAAAACGTCCCCGGGACGGCTGACCCGGAAGAGAAGCTCGATCAACCGATGTTCTCCACCCCGGGAGGACCCGATGACCTCGACGATCCTCAGCTCTCCTGGCTGATCGACATGGAATTTCGCCTCCACGTCTTCTACGGAGATCGCGGAGACCCCGCTCCGGGGCCGCATCAGGCGGTTATACACCGATTCCAAAGCCCCCTGGAGATGAAAGAATCGAGCCGCCTGAATGAGGGATTTTCGATAGGTCAGCCATCTAATGAGCTGCAAGAATCGCATATCGGCCCTCTCCATCCTTGTTAGGCACGTCGATCGTGCCGGGTGTTCGGCATTATGAATGGAACATCGTTTGCATCAGCCCCACAGTGTTTCCAAGAGCCCGCCTCCAATAATGGATGTTCCCTTCCATGCTCCCGGGCGTATGATCGAGGCGCTCCAAGCAAGGCCTCTTCACGGTCAAGCTCAGGTTGATCGCGAGCCTTAATATTAGGGCAAGCTTACATTTCCGCAAAGAAAGAGCTTTATGTTTTTTAACCAAGTAAACCCTGTTAAGGACTTCCCTCCGGCCGAACTGAAAATCATTTCCTCTTCCCGCCCGCCCCGGGTAGTGAAAGTATCCGGCCTCTCCGACAACCCATAGTTGATATCTCTTATTGACCTGTAGGCTGAAATCCAGATCCTCCAAATAGCTATAATCCCGGAACCATTCGTCAAAGCGGAACCCTTCGAGGACTCCCCTTCTCCAAATGACCGCTCCCGTCGTAAGCCATTCGACTCGAGTCGATACTTGGACACAGCCGATCATCGTATGAAACCCCGAGGGAAGGACTTTTCCTCCGGTTCGACTATACAAGCCCAATCTCTCTGCCGCCCGCGATGATTTCAGCTTCGGCGCATAGGGCTTGGGATGATTTAACAAATTGAAGGCTGCACCGCCAATCTCGTCGGATGACGACAGCCAGAACTCCCTCATGGCCGCCATGGCTTCAGGTTCGAGGACGATGTCATCGTCAAGAAAGCCGATGAACTCCGGATTAGAGCTCACTTTTTTAATGCCCTCGTTTCTCTGCTTCGCCGCGGAAGGAGGAAAGCAGCGGACATATCGGATGGGCAGATTCCCGAATTCTTCAAGGTCGCCTTCGATAGGGTTATCGCTCCCGTCGACGACGATGATCTCGCGGAGATGGACGCTTTGGGATTCAAGGCTTCTGAGCATTCTTCGAAGCTCGGGAAGCCTGTTCCTGGTCGCCACGACCAAGGAGAGATTAAAAAGCGGGTTTTCCATTTTCTTCTAGGAATTGAGCGGCGACCGCTTGGATGCCCTTCAGGAAGCTATTCAAAGAGAATCCCCGGGGCTGCTCTCGAAGATGCCGCTGAAGGGTCGATTGAAGGTTCGAGTCTTGCAGGACCTTTACGATCTTGCCGGCGACGTTATTAGAACGCACAAAGGTCAGACCCTCATAGTTGACGTTCTCGGTCTGTCTCCCTCCATCCGGAACCCAGACGATGCAGCCGGCCATCACGATCTCCCCCACAGCAATCCCGTTCACGGGATAATACGGGATCTTGTCCTGATACTTGCGGGGCATTCTCGCTTGCGTTTCCCGGTTGCGGCGGTCGTCGGAAGCCATTCCACCCTCCGATCCGTCGGGACCCGCCCGATGAGGGTCTGGATCCCGAGCGCAGGACCGCTCCCGGTTCCGGGCTGTAGAGATGGAGCTTCCGGACCGGAGGGAGGCGTTTCAGGGAACGGAGGGCCAGCCGGGGATGGTTCATCATGTTGAATCCCGCGCCTCCCAGATCCTCGGGAGCGTGCCGCCAGAAGTCCCCCATGGCCTGGAACACGTCCCTTTCGAACACGACGTCGTCATCGGCGAACGCGATGAGGTCGGAGGAATCGCCGACGGCGTCGATGCCCAGGTTCCTCCGGCCGGCCGCGGAAGCGACCGGGCTCTTAATGTACAGGAGGCCCAAGGACGGGAATTCGGCGATGACGCCGGCTGCGGGAAGGACCCCGCCGTCGACGACGACGATCCGTTCGGGCGGACGGGTCTGTTCCGCGAGACTGGCGAGCAGACTCCAGACTTCCCGCGCCCGATCGCGTGTGGCGACGACCAAAGAAATCTTCGGGGCGTTCGAGAACATAGGAACGTTCCGGCGTTCAGTGAGGACTCGTCTTCTCCCCGGTGAGGTCCGAAGCCGCCCGTTTCCTCCGCAGCCAGGGGCGCACCCTCGTCAAGAGATAGCCCACGCTGCCGGGATCGCAGACGGCCTGGTGGACCGCCGTTCCCCAACGTCGTTCCAGGAGGGCCGTCGTCAGGAGGCGGTGCCGGGTCGCCCGCGTCTGGTCATGGAGGAGGGACCGAGTCTCGTCATCCAGCCACGGGAGCCGCTCCAGGAAGGTCGAGCCCTTCAACTGGTTGCGAATCGTCGAATGGCTCACGCTGTCCGATCCGGGGCGCAGACGATAATGATACGAGGGATCGTCGACGAGGACGAACTCCAGGCCCAGCCCGATGAGCTGAAGCAGGAAGACGAGCCATTCGTGACCCCAGTATTCCTGCGAAAAAGACAATCCTTCGCTCCGGACGATCTCCAGGGGGAAGAGGGGCTTCACGTCGAGCCCATAGCGGACGAGATCGCGGGCCGACAGACGGGTGATTGGCCCCGGGTCCCATCCCCGGTCCTCAAAGAGCGTTTTCCAGGGGACCATCTCGTTCCGGGGACCGGAAAAACAGAAGAGAACATTGCTACCGATGAAGGCCCGGGGATGGCGGCGCGCTTCGTCGGTCAGCCTCGTCAGCCTCCCGACGTCCCATGCGTCGTCGCCGTCGAGGGGGGCGACCCATGTCCCCCGGGCGGCCCGGAGCCCGGTGTTCCGGGCCTCGCATATGCCCTTGTTTACCGCGTGCGTCAGGACCCGGAGGCGGGGATCCCGGAATTTCCGGAGTTCTCCGGCCGTCCCATCCGTCGATCCGTCGTCGACGATGAGGAGCTCGAATTCCCGATAGGTCTGCAGGAGAACGGACTCGACCGCCTGACCGATGAAGGGCTCGACATTATAGGCCGGAACGATCACGGAAACGAGGCCTGGTTGCGACACGGTTCAGTCCTCTCCCGAGCCGTCCCTTTCCGGCATCCGGCTTCCCAGGAAGCCGGAGACGACGGCCCGGATCTCGCTCATGTACCGATCCACGGAAAACATCTCCGCCCTTTTCCCGAGATGCTCGCGCAGATCGACCTGAGCCTGCCCGTTCTCCATGACCTGTGCGATCTTCGCGACGGCATCGTCCCGTCCCGAGTAGATCAGGCCCTCGTGCCCGACGATCTCGGTCTGACCGCCGCCCGCCGGGACCCAGACGACGCAGCCGGCCTTGACCATCTCGGCGACGGCGATACCGAAGGGCTCGTTGGCCCGGCCGTGAATCCCGTATTTATGGGAGCTCAGCAATTCCGCCTTCCTTCGGTTCGTCACCCGTCCTTCGAGGAAGACCCAGTCCGCGTTCTTGTCCAGGACAGAACCCAGATTCCTCAGATACTTCCTGTCGCCGACGGCGCCGAGGACGTGCAGGTGGATCTTCCGGCGCTTAGCCCGGACCGTCGATAGAACAGCGATGATGTCCTCGAGCCGCTTCTCGAAATTGATCCGTCCCAGGCAGATGAATCCGTCCTCTCTCCCGGACCAGTCCTGATGGGGATAGTCCCAGGGCACGGGCGGATAAAGGGTAGCCGCGGCGATGCCGAGCACCTCGCGGGTGGCCCTGGCGGTCCAGTCGGAATCCGCGACCGTCAGGTTCTTCCGGATCCCCTCGGCCGTGCGCCCGGAGAGCCGGTCGGCCAATCCCAGATAAAGCTTCCTAAGGAGGGAATCCCCGTAGAAGGCGCCCTTCACACCGGAGGGATCCCCGGCGCAAAGCTTGAGCCATTTCGACGTGAAGTTCGGATCGAGGATGTACTGGATCCCCCTTGTCCCGAAATCCATGGGATTGTAGATCGAGAACATGACATCGTACCGATCGGCGTTCCGCCGGCAATATCGAGCCAGCCTATAGTCCCTCAAAGCGAAAAAGTGCCCGATCTTCCCGAAGACCCGGGGGAAGGGGACTTCGACCACGGTGACCTCGCCCCGGCGGATCTCCGTCCCGTAATGGGAATTTTTTTCCTCCAGCCGGCCCCCGCCTCCGGTGATCAACGTGACATCATGATCCTTTTTCAGGGCCTCCACGGCCCAGAGTGCGCAGGCCTCCGACCCCCCCCACCAGAGATAGGGATGGACCAGGGCGACCTTGGGAAGCGACCGCGGAGTCATTCAACCCTCCTCTAGAGCACGCGGCCCCGGTTCGACAGCAGGGCGCGGGCTCGAATGGAAACCCAGGCCCTGTCGTCCGGGTCGAGGACGTAGAACCCGAGGGCGCACAAGAAACCCGCGCACAGGACCGCCGGCCAGACAAGTTGCGAAGTCCATCGGGAGACGAAATAGCCCGCGGCGGCGAAGCCGAGGACGACGGCCGACGCCCGGATCAGGCCGTCGGCCATCCCGGCGGACGCTTCCATTTTTCCGGCCTTTCTCGCCAGGAGGAAAAGCACCAGCATTTCGGCCACGACCCTGAGCGTCCAGGCCAGCGCCGCTCCCGCGATCCCCAGCCAGCGGATCATCATCCAGAGAAGGGGCAGGTAAATCACCAATTCCGCGAGCTGGACCTTGGTCGGGAGATCGGCCCGGCCGATCCCCTGAAGAAGGCCGTAGGGCACTGAGGACAAGGAATTGCCGAGGAACCCGATCAGCAGGACCTGAAAGACTACCGTGCTCTGCTCGGCGAACTTCACGCCGAGCCAGATCCGCAGGACGGGTCCGGCGAAAAGGAACAGGGGGACTACGACGAGGCCGCTCATGACCAGGAGGAACTTGATGGAGCGGCCGTAGAGGGTCCTGGTCTTCTCGAACTCCCCGCTGCCGCCAAGGGTGCTGAAGGCCGGGAACAGCGTCAGCGCCAGGCTCCCGGGGATGATCCCCAGGCGCATCACGACCTCGTAGGGGGCCGAATAGAAGGATACGGATTCGATCGTCATCCGGGCGCCGATGAAGAACCGGTCGATGGAAGACAGGACCGGCCAGATGACGGCCGAGAGCGTCACCCATCCGCCGAAGCTCAAGAGGGGACGGAGAGCGTCCTTCTGGAAGACGATCCCCTTCTTCAGAACGGGGAATACCCTCCCGGAAAGGACAGCCCAGCCCAACAGGGACAGGAGCCTTGAAAGGACGAGGAGCGCCACGATCCCGGGGAGGTTGAATCCGAGGAGGATCCCGATCAGGGGAAAAAGGTAGAAGGCGGCGCTTGCCGGGATCTTGACGGCGTTGACGAGATCGAACCTCTGGGCCGCCTCGAGGATCCCCCGGAAGGACGTCGAAAGGATCGTCAGGGGGATGGCCCAGGCGATCCAATAGAAGGTCGTCCTGGCTTCGTCGACAAAGGCCGGCGGGATGTTTAGGATGCGCTCGACGAGCAGGGGGGTGGACACGGACAACAGAAGGGCTCCGACGAGGCCCACGACGACCTGGAAGGACACGGTCATCCAAAGGAATTTGGGGATATTCTCGATCTCCCCCCTGCCGAGGGCCTCCGCGGCGAATTTCGTGGTCGCCCTTCCCAAACCAAGATCGAGGAACCCGAAATAGCCAAAGACGACCCAGATCAAGGAGAGGATCCCGAAACGCTGGGTCCCGAGCGATCGGACGATGATCGGAATCGTCAGGAGCCCGACGATCAAGGGAAGCCCCAAACCGATCATGTTGAGGACGGCGTTCCGGGCGACAAGATCCCCTCCAACCCTGGCGTATCGGGCCGCGGGCCGTTCCGGCGATATCGGGATCGGGTCCATCATAGGAATGGTATCGGGCGAGTCCGGACGGATTTTTTTCAGGCTACCGCCATTGGCAAAATCCGTCTATATCAATTGTGAAGAAATACTAAGCTTTTGCGAAGACGATAAGCCCAGTGCCTCTGATTATATCCGAAGCCGGGCGCGAAATCGACGGGTTTGTCATCTTCGTTTTCCGGGCGAATCATATTCTCCCTTCCCCAGGGGCCGCAATCGTCCGGGGGGATGAATCCCGGGGTGAAATTTCTCCCTCGCCCCTCACCCATAGAGGGGAGGGGCCGAACGGGCCGGGCCGCACACGTTTTCCCGGGGGTTCGCGGACTTTGACAAACAACGGGGATTCGGGATATAAAAGACCCGGAACAAGGGTATCTTCATGAATCCCAAACATGTCAAGAGGATCGGAAATCTTCCCGGTGTCGCCGCCGCCTTGGCGGCCCTCATCCTCATCGGAACGGGGCTCCGGGCCTCCCAGGCGATAGATCCCTTCTACCTCAGGATGTTCGAGGACGGCGAGGCCGCGTTCGTCGCCGGCGACCACGCCAAAGCCGTCAAGGACCTGGAGGTCGCCGTTTTCGGACTGTCGACCGACCGGGTTCGGTCGGCAAAAGCCTGTGTTTATCTCGCCCTGAGCCACAACACCCTGAAGAACAGGGACAAGAGCCGCCAGTTTCTGGTGCGGGCGGCCGGGCTCGTAGGAAAGGAGGGCCCTGGGTCTCTTGGACTGGACAAAACCGCCTTGAACGGCTACGAACGGCTGGTTGAGGACTTTGAGATAACACCCGGCGCGCCTGAGGAACAAACAGGGGTCGTCTGGGAGAAAGCCTCCGTGGAACCTCCTGCGCAAAAAACAAGGCCTCCGGTCGATCCGTCCAGGGTCAGGGAGCTTGAAGCCCGGCTGAAGGCTTCTCCGGATGACCCGGCCATCCGGTACGATTTAGGTTCGCTATACTTCGAGCAGAGAGCCTACAAGAAGCTCGTCGGGATCATGGAGGGCCTCCTCAAGAAGCATCCGGAGGAGATTGACGCAACTTTCCACCTTGCCAAGGCAAGGTTCTATCAGAGGGAATTTCGGAAGGCCACCGACGGGTTCCACAAGATCATCGGCCCGGCTTCGGAGAACCAGGTCACCAAGGACATGGTCCTCCGGTCCACGATCTACATAGCGCTCTGTCTCCATGAGCTTGGGCAAAAGCAAAGCCTCGCATCATACATGGATTACGTATCCCAGAACATCCCCCTGGCCGAGCTCAAGCGGATCCTGTTCGAGGAGGACCTCACGGAGCGGTGGGAACGATTCAGATCGATGGCCGGCCGGTCCTGATCCCTCTCCGGACCCGGACGCGCCCTCCCGGACATCCCTTTAGGACCGAGGCGGACGCTCGGGCAGGCCCAGGAGGAACCGGCCCTCCTTGACCATCCGATAGTTTTGCGGACGCAGGATGGATCTGATCTCCTCTTCATTATCCGTTCTGCCGTCCTCAGAGTGAATCTCTAAATACAGGATCGGGGCATGGTTCCTCAGGACCTCCTGGGCTCCCTTGAGGATCGGAACTTCGAATCCTTCCGTATCGATCTTCATATGTCGGGGAACGGGAAGATCCCCGCCATGAACCAATCCGTCGATTGTGAGGATCCCCACCTCCAGAGCCTTCTCGATCCCATTCCCAAATATTTCCGAATGCGAGAGGCTGAAGGAGGAGGCGGAATCCGACTTCGATATGAACAATTTTGAGGTTCCGGACCGCTCTCCCAAAGCGAAGGGCACCGCCTGAACCTGTCCCAAGTGACCGTTCAAGGCGATGTTGTCCTCGAGCATTCGAAAGACTATCGGATTGGGTTCGAACGCATAAATCCTTGCCTTCGGGACGTTGGACAGGACGCTTAAAGCATAATACCCACGGTTGGCCCCGATATCAAAGAAGACCTCGTCGGCAGCGATGCGGTCGAGCATCCAGGAAAGAGGACAAGCGTCCTTCAGATGCCAACTGATCGGATGCCAGGCGAAGACCCGAAAGCGTCCTTTGCGGATGTGGACGGTCCTCCTGATGAGATGATGACGAAAGGAAATGTCCTCGAGTTTCGCTTTGATGGATATCATATTCTCCCCAAGGGCCCATGCCGGACAAAAGCGCGAACCCGACCACATTATAATCATCATAGGGACGGAGAGTCAATCCGTCGCATTGAATCACGTAATATGTTACCGAAGGAAAGGCTGTTAAATCATATAAAAATGCTACCCAAATCCCATAAAAGATAGGGTGACATGCACAGGATGGACATGCGATCTCGCGAACAGTATCTGAAAGCCCTCTTGGGACGGTATCTCAGGGTCCGGAAGAGGGAGAAAAGCGCGCTCCTGGACGAGTACTGCCGTAATACGGGCATGGCCCGTAAGTCGGTCCTCCGGAAGATAGCCGGCCTCCTTAAGGGGGAATCCCCGCCCCGGAAGCAGAGACGGCCGGTGTACGGGAGACCGGTGCGGGTGGCGTTGGAGACGCTCTGGGAGATCTTCGATCGGCCTTGCGGCCAGAGGCTGAAGCCGTTGGTCGAGGAGGAACTGGGGAGGCTCCGATCTCTGGGCGAGCTCAAGGTCGATGAGAAGACGGCGCGCCAACTCCAGCGGGTCAGCTCGGCTACGATCGACCGCCTCTTGACAGCGCGGAAAACCGAATGGATCGCTCAACGACGGTACGGGCGGGCCGGGGGGAATCTCATCGCCAAGAAGATCCCGCTCAAAATGACCGATTGGGACCTCCGCCAAGTCGGGTTCTTGGAGATGGACTTGGTCCTTCACTGCGAGGCTTCGACGGCCGGCGAGTATGCCCACAGCCTCTCCGCCCTGGAGATAGGGTCCGCATGGTGGGAGGGGGAGACGGTGATGGGCCGCGCCCAGAGCCGGATCTTCGAGGCCATCAAGAAGATCCGGGCCCGGACCCCCTTCACCTGGCGAGGGATCGACTCGGACAACGACAACGCCTTCATCAACGATCAGCTCTACCGGTACACGGAGACGGAAGGACTAGCCTTCACCCGGTCCCGGCCCTATCACAAGAACGACAACGCCTATATCGAGCAGAAGAACTTCACCCATGTCCACCGGCCGCTGGGGTACCTGAGATATGACACCTCCGCGGAGCTTGACCTGATCAATGACCTGTACAGAAACGAGCTGCGGCTCTACAAGAACTTCTTCCAGCCCGTGATGAGACTAGAGCGCAAGGAACGAGTCGATGGCAAGACCCGAAGGCGCTATGCGAAGCCCAAGACGCCTTATCGGATCCTCCGAGAGTCGAGGCAATTGACGCCGGAAGCCCTGAAAACCCTGGACGACCTCTATCGCACTCTGAATCCAGCTGACCTGAAGCGGCGGATCGATCAGAAGCTGAAGAAGCTCTATACCCTCTATGAGAAGAAACGAAAGGGCCCTGTTCAGGTCAATCCCTACAAAAAGATCGATGCTTCTTCGGTATCATTTTCGGTGATGCAATGACTACCGTTTCGGTAACATGGTTAGTTGAGTTGACACGTCCGTGCGTGAAACCCGGGATCTTCCTGAAACCTGAAAGGTCCGGACGGCCCCGGCCGACCCCCCGGCCGTTTCCTTGACAGGGTGAGACCCCTCATCTATACTGAATTTTTATCCTCGGGACCGAGATCATGACACAATTGGAAAAGGCCAGGAAAGGGACATTCTCCCACCAGCTCCGGAAGGTCGCCAAG
>Ga0315293_10004323_pt1 | contig 13532 bp, 8 predicted proteins | sample YL17G13_20_MG_FD_203071 | JGI IMG/M metagenome (GOLD analysis project Ga0315293, IMG submission 203071) | Sediment microbial communities from Yellowstone Lake, YNP, Wyoming, USA - YL17G13_20 | ecosystem: Environmental > Aquatic > Freshwater > Lake > Sediment | place: USA: Wyoming | collected... | reverse complement strand
TGGTGACCGCGTTGCCAACTGGATCACGCACAACGAACCATTCGTCATGGCACTGGGTGGCTACTACAGCGGCGATATGGCACCGGGCGTGCAGGATCCGATGGCGGCGATGCACGCCGGGTATCATCTCATTCTGTCGCACGGGTTGGCTGTCGATGTCATCCGTAGCACCGCCAGGATCCCTGTCCAGGTGGGGATCACCCTGAACCTTAACCCGGTGCATCCCGCTACCGACAGCGAGCAGGATCGGCTGGCTGCGCGGCGCTTCGACGGCGTGCTCAACCGCCTCTTCCTCGATCCGGTCTTCAAGGCCAGCTACCCGGAAGACATAGTCGCTCTCCTCGGACCGTTCTTCCCCGAGATCAGGCCGGACGACCTGCAATGCATGGCCGTCCCGCTCGATTTCCTCGGAATCAATTATTACACCCGGACGGTGATGAGACACGACCCGAATTTCCCGATCATCGAGGCCTCGGAGGTGCACTCCGAAGGCAACGAGTACTCCCAGATGTGGGAGATCTATCCGGAAGGCTTCCATGAGATCATCACCCGTGTGTGGAACAACTATAAACCGGCCAAGATCATAATAACCGAAAACGGCATACCCGTGCCCGACGGGGTCGACTTTGACGGGCGTGTGCGTGACGAGCGCCGCATCCGCTATGTCAGGGACCATCTTAAACAGGTTCACAGGGCCATTTCAGAAGGCGTTCCTGTCAAGGGATATTTCCACTGGTCACTGATGGACAACTTCGAATGGGCCTTAGGATATACAATGCGTTTCGGTCTTGTCTATGTAGATTACACCACGCAGCAACGCATAATAAAAGATAGCGGACGCTGGTTCTCCCAGGTTATCAGGGATAACGGGTTTGAGGGGTAATGTCATGAAACTTAACCATTTGAGAAACACTGATTGTTTCATCCCGCTTGCAATCCCAATATCAAATTACTGCGAGAAGGTTCTCACTAAATGGACAAAGAAACAGTTTAATCTCTTAATATCTGCATTAATAATTCTTTCGTCAGCGGTTATACCGGACACTGTATTTGCCCAGGAAAAACTGAAGGCCTTCTATTCAGGACCACATGGAAGTGTATTGCAGGCATTGACCCTGGCAAAGGATTTTCAGATCACCTCTGATTTCAACGCAGATGTTTTTGTACTCAACGACTCAATCCCCGACCCACAGAATATCAGCACAAAAGTCAGGGAAGGTTCAGGTCTTATCCTCGTCATGGGCCCGCACATCACAAAAAACCAGCTTTACAGTCTGTTCGGTTTACAGGTTGAGATCAAACCTCTGAAAAAGGAGGAAAGCATTGACAACCTTCCCGCCGCAACAGGTTCGGTCGTTAACGATATTGTTTGGAACAGCGCTCCTCAGGTCAGGGAGCGAACCGAGGTCAGCGGAATCAACCAGCTAACTCTTGTATACGGATATGCAAGCAAAGAGACAGTCCTGGGGAAATATGCATTAGGCAAAGGTAATGTTTATATATTCACGCCGCACCTGATGATGTCCAACAACAAGGAGGGCAGGGAGGAACTTCTCAACAAGGACTTCCAGGAATGGCCCTATTTCAACTATTTCTTCTATAACCTTGCAATGAGCGCGGCCGGCAAGAGTCCGCAGAGTTTTGTAGACTATCCCGCCTCGCCTGTTCCTCACAAAAATGAGCAGCTGACAATCGTAACTTTTCTTGTACTGATAAACATTACATTTTTCGGCCTGTTCATAATTGTAAGACGCCACAGCAGGAAGCACCCCGAGGCCCTGGACCTGATAGTCAGCAACCGCGAGAATTATGAAGTGCGCGAACACGGCACTGACTGGGAGAACATCGGTTTCCACCGTCCTCTCGGCGGGTTCATGTTCGCCCTGACCATAGGCCTGATCCTATTCGTCCCTCTGATCATCTATCAGAACCTCATACTCCCTTCATTCCTTCTGCCTTCGGCACAGGGGCTGGGCCTGTGGTTCCGGGTGCTCCAGTTCTTCGAGGTGGCCTGGATGTTCTTTGACATGGGTACCAGCATGGCATTTGTGAAGTTCCTGAGCGAATACCGCATCAAGGACCCCAAAAAGGGCATACAGTACGGCCAGATGTTCGTCTGGTGGCAGATGCTCACCGGCGCACTCCAGGTAACCATCTTTGTAGCCCTGTCAAGTTTTTTCCTTCCCAAAACAACCTATGCAATCTTCACATGGATAATAATCACCCATGCAATCATTCAGATGCCGGGCATTTACCAGCTCATGCGGTATGCACTGACAGGCTTCCAGCGTTTCGATTATGCTCAGATCGTTGATATCGGATTCGCAGTCGTCTTCCCGATCATAGCCCAGCTCATCGTTGTATATCCGGTCTACAAATGGGGGCTTTCAAACCCACTGGTTGGGCCTGCACTTGGCGGTGCACTCGGAATGGCGTTTGCACTCTATGTGACTGAAATTCTGACCTTCATCATCGGGTACATCCTTTATCACAGGCTCGGCTATAATATGAAAATTCTCTTCCTTGCCCATTTCGACTGGGAGGTTATAAAAAAGAGCCTCAAGTTCGGTGTATTCGACATGATGGGTTCGCTGGTTGTTTCCGGCGCACAGGCGTTTGAAATCCTCATTACACAGACCAAGCTGATCAACTACACCGAGATATGGGGCAACTGGATGCTTGCGAAAAACTTCGTATTTGCATTCCAGGTTATTGGGACTCTTTATAACAACATCATGCCAGCCATATCCGAGGCTTTTTCAAAGGGTAAACTACTTTTAAGCCAGTATTATTCCGCTCAGGCTTATAAATATGGAGGCATGATCAGCGGCTTTCTCGGAGCATTCCTTCTTGCCGTATCCGATCGGTTCATATTGGGTGCCACCGGACCGCAGTTTGAACGCGCGGCACTTTATTCAATCCCTCTCATGGTATGGGGCATGATACAGTATCCATCCTGGGTTGGAGACAACATACAGAGGGGCGTCAACAAGCCCTACCTGATAACGGCTTTATGCACAATGGAGCAGGTAATCAGGGTATCCCTTGTTTTTATACTACTAGATAAATTCCAGGTTATCGGTCTCATCATCGCCTACTTCGTAGGACTTCTGACCAAGGATATTGTATCTTACTTCGTCAACGATAGAGTGTGCTTCAAACAGCGTTTCTATTTCTGGCAGTCCATCGGGGCCCCTCTATTATCAGGAGCTGTCCTGTATGGGGTTTTAAGGATATCTGGAACTTATATCTGGCAAAGTAACCAGGTCACCAGCATAATCCTGTTCTTCGTGGGTGCTGTTCCCGGCATGTTCCTGTTCAGCTTCCTTTACGCATTCTTTGGCGGATGGGATAATGAAACGCTTGAAGAATTTCGGCACGGAGCGCAGCTGAGCAATTTTATGAAGCCTATTGCAATGCTCTTCTATAAATGTGCTGAGCTTGGAGCAAGGATAAGCCCTCTTCATAACCGCTTCCCTATTACAATCAGGGAGCAGGCTCTGATAGAGGCAAAGTCCCTGATGAAGGAACGGGTTGAACTATAAAATTGTTTTTTAAGGAAAGGAGACTTTAATGGCAACTGTACATATAATCTCTCACACCCACTGGGACAGGGAATGGTACCAGACATTCCAGCAGTTCCGGCTCCGGCTCGTCCACATGCTGGACAAGCTGCTGGCCATCCTGGCGGAGGATCCGGATTACCGCTACTTCATGCTCGACGGCCAGACCGTGGTGCTCGAGGACTACCTGGATATGCGCCCGGAAAAGGAAGCGGAGCTGCGGGCCCATATCGCCACGGGAAGGATCCTGATCGGCCCGTGGCGCTGCCTGCCGGATGAGTTCCTCGTCAGCCCGGAGTCCATCATCCGGAATCTCCTGCAGGGCAAGGCGGATTGCGCCCGCTTCGGGAAGCGCATGGAGATCGGGTATATCCCGGACACCTTCGGGCATATTGGCCAGATGCCGCAGATCGTGCGCGGTTTCGGCTTCCCGACGGCCTGCGTATGGCGCGGACTCGCGGAGGAACCCTGCGAGCTGTGGTGGGAGGCCCCGGACTGCACGCGCGTCCTGCTGGCCTACCTGCGCGACAGCTACAGCAATGCCACCGGGTTGCCCGCATCCACCCTGGACAAGTCCACGGCCGAGATCCGCATGCTGGCCGAAGCCCTCCTCCCTCATGCCGCCAGCGGACACGTGCTTCTCATGCACGGCACGGACCATAAGGAACCGCACCATATGACATCGCGCATGGTGGCGCATGCCGCACAGCACCTGGAAGACTACACGGTGCGTCACTCCACCTTGGCGGCTTACCTGGCGGCCATGCACGACGAGATCGCACGTTCGGCGCTCAAACTCCCGGTGGTGCGCGGCGAGTTGCGGGCCTGTCGGCGACAACATCTCCTGCCGGGCGTCCTGTCGGCACGCATGTGGATCAAACAGCGCAACCATGCCTGCGAAACCCTGCTCGAGAAATGGACCGAGCCCTATTCCGCCTGGGCGGGACTCAGGACGCGGCATACCAGCACCGAGCTGAAAGAGCTGCGGCGGGTCTGGTGCATCGAAAATACGGCCCCCCTCGTACGACGGGCCTGGCGGCTGCTCATGGAGTGCCACCCGCACGATTCAATCTGCGGGTGCTCCATCGACCAGGTGCATGCCGAGATGGCTAGCCGCTTCGACCAGGTCGAGCAGATCGGCGAAGAGATCACGCAACAGAGCCTGCAGGCCCTCTGCCTGCGGATCGCCACGGCGCCCGCCGCGACAGACGGTTCCGAGACCCCACTCGTCGTCTTCAACCCGATCAGCGGTCCCCGGACCGATCTCGTGTCCGCGCACATGTTTCTGCCCATGAATGCCGACGATATCCTGATCCTGGACGACACCGGCGCAACCGTCCCACATGTGGTGCTCACCAAACCCGAGCAGACCGATATATTCAATGCCAATCTCGACCGGGACGGGTTGCTCGGTATGCTGGATATGGCCCGCGAGGGTCGCATACCGGGGATGAAGATCAGCAATGTCAGGCTGGCCCGGGAGGAGCATTGCTTGTCGATCGACATTGCCCTGTGTGATTCCCATACCGATGGCGGCGATGCCCTGCAGGCCTGGTCCGCCGATATCGATGCCCTATTGGCCGATGACTCCCTGGACCGTTACCATCTGCATGCCCGCCTGGTCGCCCATGCCACGGTACAGTTCACGGCCAGGGACATTCCCGGTTATGGGTATCGGACTTATTGGGTCAAGCCCGCCGCTCTCAATCTGTCAGTGGGACAACCGGCCTTGGCACGCATCGAGAACGAGTACTTCCTGGTGGAGGCCAATGCGGACGATGGGACCCTGGCCTTGACCGACAAGCGCACCGGGATGGCCTTCACGGGCCTGAACCGTTTTGCCGACGGAGGGGATTGCGGGGATGAGTACAATTACAGTCCGCCGGCAAACGACAGCCTCACGGGCTCCCTTCAGGTACGTTCCGTCCGCATGGAGGCCGATGCGGTCAAACAGTCCCTCGAGATGGAGCTCGTACTCCCGGTGCCGTTGTCCTTGAACGACGATCGCCGGTCACGGAGCAATGCCATGACGGAGCTTGCCATCATCACTCGCGCCGAACTCGTGTCCGGCGTTCAGCGTGTCGATATCACCACCCGGGTCAAGAATACGGCGCGGGATCACCGCCTGCGCGTGCACTTCCCCGTCCCGGTCACAACCGACATATCATGCCATGATGGCCATTTCGAGGTGGTGGAGCGGTCGGTGGGCCTGCCGGAATTTGACGATAGCTGGGTGGAGGATCCGCGTCCCGAGGTCCCGCAGCGGGCGTTCACCGATGTCTCGGACGGCACGCACGGTCTCATGCTCGCCAACCGGGGACTGCCGGAGGTGGAGGTCGGCCGCGCGGGCGCGGGCATGGAAATCGCGCTCACCCTTCTGCGCTGTGTGGGCTGGCTTTCCCGCGAGGATTTCACGACGCGCAAGGGACATGCCGGACCGCCAGCCATGGCCACCCCCGACGCCCAGATGCCGGGGACTCACACCTTCGCCTATTCCCTCATCCCGCATATGGGCCCATGGCGGACGTCCTACATGCACGCCCAGGCCTTTGCGACACCCCTCAGGGCGATTGCCACGGCCCTGCACGAAGGGATCCTCCCCTGCGCCGGTGCATATCTTACGGTGGACCCACCCGAGTTCGTCATCAGCGCCGTAAAGCAGGCCGAGGACGGAGCGGGCATCATCGTGAGGGGCTACAACATCGGGGAACAAGCCATCGACGTCACCCTTACCCCCGGCATGGAGTTCGCGTCCGCCGCGCGCTGCCGGCTCGATGAAACACACGAGGCCGCTTTGCCGCGGAAAATGAACGGCGCGGTGCGCATTCACGTGCGTGGAAAGGAAATCGTATCGATACGGCTTGGGGAAATCGGATAGAAGTTGTCGGGACTGAGCGGTTTACAAATAGGTGCGCGGGACGCGGCGGCTCATGTTGCAGGTGATCTCGTAAGGGATGGTGTCGCACCAGTCGGCCACATCCTGGGCGGTGATGGTGTGTGTGCCGAAGAGGGTCACCTCCTGGCCGATGGGGTAGATGTCGTCACCCAGTTCGATGAGGCACTGGTCCATGCATATCCGACCAACAACGGGGTAGGTCTTACCATTGATGATGACCTTGGCCTTATTGGACAATGCCCGCGGGTAGCCGTCGGCGTAGCCGACCGGGATAGTGGCGATATAAGTGTCGCGTTCTGTGGTGTAGGTGAGGCCGTAGGAGAGGCCGGTCCCCTTTTTGACGCGCTTGATGAACATAATCCCTGATTTCATCGTCATGGCGGGTTGGATATCGAGATTCCGGGTGCTCTCCTTGGAAGGATAGAGGCCATAGCAAAGGATGCCTGGCCGGACGATATCCATGTATGAGTCGGGGTGGTCGATGATGGCCCCGGAGTTGGCGCAATGGCGCAGGCCCAATTCCCTGCCGAGCATATGCGCCTTGTCTAGCATCTGCTGGAAGAGGTGGATCTGTTCGCGCGTAAAGGTCTTGTCTTTCTGGTCGGAGATGGGGAAGTGGGTATAGATGCCTGTGATGCGGATCTCCCGGATGCTGGAAATGCTGTTGATGACAGCCAGGGACTCCTCGGGAGGGAAGCCGAGTCTGCCCATGCCAGTGTCGGTCTTGAAATGGACGTCGATCGGCCGGTTCCACCTCCGTGCACCTTTAACGAGGGCATCGACGAGCATGGTATCCGCCATGGTTGGGATGAGGTTATGCTCGCAGAGCGTGTCGATATCCTCTTGCGATGAATCGATGAGGGTGAAGATGAGGATGGGGAGTCGAATCCCCGCTTGTCGCAGGTCGATGCCCTCTTCTAAGCTCGTGACGCCAAACATATCCACGAGTGCATGTTCCTGCGCGAGTCGGCCGACCTCAGGCGCCCCATGGCCATAGGCATCGGCCTTGATGGCCATCATGATCTTTCTGCCGGTGAATTTACGGATCTTCTGAAGGTTATGCCTGATGGCCGAGAGGTCGATCTCCACCCGCGTGGGTCGCATCCACCCTCCTAGTCCGCCTTCTTTCTCAAGAAGGTGGGGATGTTATAGGCCTCCATATCGAGCACACTGTCATCCACGACCATTCCCATCTTGACGACCTCCTTGTCCTTCTTCTGTTCCTGTTTGCGTATGTAGGCCGGCCGGTTATAATCGATGACCCGGGCGCCCTGGAGATCGCGGATCACCTCCAGGTCATTGTCCGTCCGGGCTAGCACGATGGGTTTGTTGGAGAAACCTGTGGCGATTACTGTGATGGTCATCTCATCTTTCAGGTGTTTGTCGACGACGAAGCCCCAGATGATGTTCGCGTCTTCATGGGCGGAGGATTGGATGAGGGTGGAGGCCTCGTGGATCTCGTCCATGGTGATATGCTCGTCGCCGGTGATATTGATGAGCATGCCTTTGGCCCCACTGATATCCATATCTTCTAGGAGCGGGCTGGAAATGGCGGCCTGAGCGGCTTCCTGTGCCCGGTTTTCCCCACAGGCGCTCCCGACACCCATGAGGGCCTTGCCTTTCTCGCACATCACTGCCCGGACGTCATTGAAGTCTACATTGACGATTCCCGTGTTGATGATGAGGTCGGATATGCCCCGTACCGCATTGATCAGGATTTCATCGGCTTTTTTGAACGCCTCGAGCATGGGGATGTTCTTGCCTCCGAGGCTGAGGAGTCTGTTATTCGGTATGATGATGAGTGCGTCCACGTTCTCGGAGAGTTCCGCTTCCCCCACCTGCGCCTGGGTCATCTTGCGTTTGCCTTCGAAAGGGAAGGGTTTGGTCGCGACGGCCACGGTCAGCGCTTCCATCTCACGGGCGATGCGGGCCACGATCGGGGAAGCCCCCGTCCCTGTACCGCCGCCCAGACCGGTGGCGATGAAAACCATGTCGGCGCCATGAAGCGCCTCACGGATAGCGTCCTCACTCTCGTGGGCGGCATTCCGGCCGACCTCGGGATTGCCGCCGGCCCCGAGCCCCCTGGTAAGCTTAGCACCAAGCTGTACACGTTGCGGGGTCAAGGATGACTTGAGCGTCTGGATGTCGGTATTGCATGCCAGGAATTCGACGCCCCGCAAGTGGGCGTTGATCATGTTGTTCACGGCATTGCAGCCGCAGCCACCCACACCGATGACCTTGATCTGCGCCCCCAGTTGATCCTGCTCCTCCAGTACGAACATAGCTCCCTCCTTTTTTCCTTAAAACACCTCTTTGAACCACCGAATCATCCGTTCCAGCAATTTTTCAAACGTATGAGACCCGTTATACCGATGATAATATCCCGGCTTGTCCGCCTCATAGAGACATAAACCCACCGCAGTGGCATAGGCCGGGTTGTTCACGAGCTCCACCAATCCCTTGATCCCCCGTGGCACACCGATTCTGACCGGCATATGCATGATGCCCTCGGCGAGTTGAGCCACCCCTTCGAGGCAGCTCGCCCCGCCCGTAAGCACCAGACCTGTGGCCATCTGCTCCGCGAAACCGGTATTCCTGATCTCGTTATAGGCGAGCTTGAAGAGTTCCTCCATCCGTGATTCGATAATCTCGGCGAGGATCCTCCGGGGAACCATGCTCTCGGAATCGCCACCAATGGAAGGGACTTCGATCTGCTCATCCGGGGATACCTTGGAGGCGATGGCATGTCCGTATTTGATCTTGAGCCGTTCCGCCTCAGCGATGGGGGTACGCAAGCCCACGGCGATATCGTTGGTGACGTGGTCTCCTCCCAGGGCGAGGACGGTGGTATGCCGGATGGCGCCATCGTTGAAGACGGCGATATCGGTTGTGCCTCCTCCAATGTCCATGATGATGACCCCGAGCTGCCGCTCATCCGGGGTGAGGACGGCCGCGGCGGATGCGATCTGCTGAAGGACGATGTCATGGAGACCCAGGCCCGCCTTTTGGGCGCACTTGGTGATATTACTCACTGCCGCCACCGAACCCGTGACGATATGCACCTTCGCCTCCAGTCTGGATCCGGCCATGCCGACAGGGTCTACGATCCCGGTAATCTCATCCACGGCGAACTCCTGGGGGAGCACATGGATGATCTCGACCCCCACGGGCTTTGCAAAATCCCTGGCCTGGTCGACTACACGCTTTTTGTCGGCCGGTGTTATCTCATCCCCCTTGATGGCAATCACTCCAGTGGTACTGATCCCCTGGATATGACCACCGGCAATACCGGTATACACGTCATCCACCCGCACGCCAGCCATGCGTTCGGCGTCTTCCACCGAGCGCTTGATGGCCTCGACGGTCTGTTCCATATTCACGACGAGCCCCCGCCGCAGGCCCTTCGATTCCGACTGGCCGAATCCGATCACCTCCAGCGACCCCCCTTCTTTGCGCTCGGTGATCAGGCAACAGATCTTGGTTGTCCCAATATCCAGCCCGACGATGATCCTGTCTCTAGCTGCCACGAGTCTCCACTCCCCCTTTGATCGGATTACTGAGCACCACTTTGTCCTCGCAGCTCAAGTCCAATACGGTGCCCTCCATCGGTTTGAGCTCCCGCATGATACATAAGGCCATGTCCAGTTTGGCAGGGGTGATGGTCTCCAGGGATGCAACGCTCACCCCCATCTTGAGCCTGAATATCATCCTGCCTCCGGCCTCGATATCGATTCTGTCCACAGGTAAGCCTTTTGATTGCAGGAGGTGGATCGCCTCGATGCCTTTTTTCAAAAATGCATTCATGTCCGTGCTCGTGGGGATAAAGCCCATGGCGCGGATGGTGAGGCCCTTGAATCCTTGAGGCATGGATGCAAATATTCTCCCCTCTTCATTCACCACATACCCCTTTACCCCGAGATAGACCGCCGCAACGGAGACCTGTTCCTTTATATTCACGATAATCGAAGCGGGGATGAATCTTCTCACAATTTCAACATCCTTCACCCATGGATGCTCCTGAATCCTCTGCCGAGCAATGTCTATGTCACAGGAAAGGATATTGTCCCCCTTCTCAATATCTAGTAGCGATAGTATCTCATCTTCTTGCATATGTGAGCAACCCTTAATTGAGATATTTTTTACATGAAACAGGTGGGAACTCGAAATGTATGCCACTGCGCAAAATAGCACCATAGCACTGGATATTCCGAGGCTTGTCCAGATGGATATGCGCAGGACACTGTTGATGTTCGATATCCTTTTCTTAACTGATTTGATCCTTATCTTCTTTTTATAATCTTCAACCAACGATCCGTACCTCCTCCTCGAGCTCGATGCCAAACTCCTTCCAAACCGCAACCCTGATCAGGGCGATGAGCTGCTTGATATCAGCGGTCGTGGCATCTCCGTCATTGACAATGTAGTTGGCATGAATCTCGGATACCCGCGCTCCGCCGATATGCACGCCTTTCAGGCCAGCCTTGTCGATGAGGAATCCTGCAGAAGCCCCCGGTGGGTTTTTAAAGATGCTGCCGCTCGAGTAACCCTTCGGTTGATTGCGCCGCCTTTCCATAAAGGAGGCGATCTTGGCACGCACTTCATCTTTGTTGCTTGGTTTCAACATAAGGGTTGCCCTGATGACTACAGCCTGGGGAGGAAGATCGCACCTTCTGTAGGTGTAGGTTATATCTTGCCTTTGTAAGGAGCGCCTGCCTGCCTTATCCACCACATCGATGGAGCTGACAGCATCCATGAAGCCTTTTTCGTTTGTCCCCGCATTCATGCAGATCGCACCGCCCAGTGTCCCTGGTATGCCCGCCATGAATTCTACGCCGGACAAACCGGTTTCCCTGCAAAACATGAGTAGTGAATAAATTGGGGTGGCGGCCCCGACAGAGACCCTCTCACCCTCAACGCTGATGTAATCGAATGTCTTGCCCAGCTTGATGACCGGAGTGGTAATCAGGGTGTCTTCGAATATGGTGTTCGTCCCACCGCCGATGACGAGGAAAGCATCGAGTTTTTCCACCAAGCGTTCAAGTTCATCCATGTCCTCTGCCTCGAGGAGCTGCATTATCCTGCCCCCGCAGTGCATGGAGGTTATGGATTTTCCATCGGCCTGGCTTATCTTCATCGCTTGAGCCTATCGAGAAGCTTGAGCCCCTGCCTCCAGACGTCGCCTGCCCCGAGGAACACCACCATGTCCCCGGACCTCACATCCTTGATAAGGACATCAGGTAGGCTGTGCTTGTCTTCTACGTAGCTTACCTGCCTATGTCCATGCCCCTTCACCTCTTCAAAGAGGTGTTGTCCCGTTACCCCGGGTATCGGGACCTCGGATGCCGGGTATATCTCGGTTATATAGAGGGCCGATGCATCGTAGAAAGCAGTAATAAAATCTGGGAAGAGGTCGCGGGTTCTCGTATAGCGGTGGGGCTGGAAGACAGCGACGATCCGCTTGTCTGGAAAGCCGTTTTTGAGGCCTTTGAGCGTCATCTTGATCTCGGTCGGATGATGACCATAGTCGTCCATTACAAGCACCCCTGCTTCCTCGCCCCTGACATGACATCTCCTTTGGACACCCCTGTAGGATGCGAGTGCATCCTTGATTACCGGCAGATCGACGCCGATCTCCAAGGCAGTCGCCATAGCGCCGAGCGCATTGAGGCAGTTGTGTATCCCCGGCACGTTCAAGCTTATCTCGACCAGGGAAGATCCGTTCCGGTGCGCCTTAAACCTTGCGCCGAATCCCTTGAAGACGGGCTCGATGCACCGGTACATAGCCTGGATGTGTGAACCGTAGGTGATCACCTTTCGCTCGAGCCTGGGGAGTATGTGCTGGATGTTCTTGTCATCCAGACAGACCATGTTGAAGCCATAGAACGGGACCTTATTCAGGAACTTGACGTAGGTGTCGCGGATGTCATCGATATCCCGGTAGCAGTCCAAGTGCTCTTCCTCGATATTGGTAACTAAGGCGATGATGGGGGCGAGTTTCAGGAACGACCGGTCGCTCTCATCCGCCTCGGCCACCAGCAGATCGCCTTCCCCAAGCTTGGCATTGGAGTCGAAGATGTCAAGCTTGCCGCCGATGATGGCGGTAGGATCGAGCTTAGCTTTAGAGAGGATGGTAGCCAGCATGGATGTCGTGGTGGTCTTGCCGTGGGTGCCGGCTATGGCGATGGAGAATTTCATGCGCATGAGCTCGGAGAGCATCTCAGCCCGCGGGATGACAGGCAATCCTTTATCCTTGGCAGCAAGGCACTCCGGGTTATGGGCGGGGGCGACTGCGGAGGAGTAGACGACGACCTGGGCATCACCAAGGTTCTCAGCAGAGTGTCCTATGTGAATTCTTGCCCCGAGCGCTTTCAGTCGCTCAATGGTATCCGATGCGGAAACATCAGAACCAGAGACACAAAAGCCAAGATTGAGCAGGAGCTCCGCAATCCCGCTCATGCCGATGCCGCCGATGCCGACAAAATGGATCCTCTTTATGCCCCTGAACACTTGAGAATCTCCTCCGCAATCCTCTCCGCACCATCTCCAAGGTGCAGCGCCTGCATGCAATCGGAAGCTTTCACCAGACCTTCGACATTCCTGAGCCGGGAAACGATTTCCGCTGCCAATCGCCAGGGGGTAAGCGATTCCTCCGGAATGATCCACCCACCACCATTTGAGCTCACGTGCATGGCGTTGAACATCTGGTGGTTGTCCGCGGCTTGCGGAAAAGGGATCATGATCGCTGGGATGCCAAAGCGGGAGAGCTCCGAGAGTGTAATTCCCCCGGCCCTGCAGACAACGAGCCGAGCCCTCCGCAATATGGATGCCATATTGTTGATGAAGGCAAAAGCCTCACCCTGAATGCCTGTCTCTCTGTATGCATCCTTTACCCATGAGATGTCTGAAGCCCCTGTCTGATGGATGATCTCGATACCTTTCAGATCGTTCCTGCAGAGCTTCAACGCCTCGACTGCCGCCATGTTGATGCTGTGGGCCCCAAGGCTGCCCCCCATGATGACCAGCGCATTGCCGTTTTGCTTCTCATCTCTTGAAAATTCCTTTCTCAGCGGGTT
>Ga0315293_10004321_pt1 | contig 13534 bp, 11 predicted proteins | sample YL17G13_20_MG_FD_203071 | JGI IMG/M metagenome (GOLD analysis project Ga0315293, IMG submission 203071) | Sediment microbial communities from Yellowstone Lake, YNP, Wyoming, USA - YL17G13_20 | ecosystem: Environmental > Aquatic > Freshwater > Lake > Sediment | place: USA: Wyoming | collected... | reverse complement strand
TAGGTCCTGTAGGTCCTGTAGGTCCAGTAGGTCCAGTAGGTCCAGTAGGTCCTGTAGGTCCTGTAGGTCCTGTAGGTCCTGTAGGTCCTGTAGGTCCTGTAGGTCCTGTTGGTCCTGTTGGTCCTGTTGGTCCTGTTGGTCCTGTTGGTCCTGTAGGTCCAGTTGGTCCAGTTGGTCCAGTTGGTCCAGTGGGTCCAGTGGGTCCAGTTTCTCCTGTAGGTCCAGTAGGTCCGGTACAACATGGACCAGTTTCTCCTGTAGGTCCCGTAGGTCCAGTTTCTCCTGTAGGTCCGGTTGGTCCAGTTTCTCCTGTAGGTCCGGTTGGTCCAGTTTCTCCTGTTGGTCCGGTTGGTCCAGTTTCTCCTGTAGGTCCGGTTGGTCCAGTTTCTCCTGTAGGTCCTGTAGGTCCTGTTGGTCCAGTTGGTCCTGATGGTCCAGTTTCTCCTGTAGGTCCGGTTGGTCCAGTTTCTCCTGTAGGTCCTGTTGGTCCAGTTGGTCCTGATGGTCCAGTTTCTCCTGTAGGTCCGGTTGGTCCAGTTTCTCCTGTAGGTCCTGTTAGTCCAGTTGGTCCTGTTGGTCCAGTTGGTCCAGTTGGTCCAGTGGGTCCTGTAAGACCAGGGGAGGGAGAAGGAGAGGGAGAGGGAGAGGGAGTAGATGAAGAGGGGGGATCAAAAATTGAGATAATTTCAATATCTTTATTATGCGAACGTTTTGATGTATTATAATTTGTTTTAGATGATCTATCGGAATTATTTTTATTACATGATTTACATAATAAATCATTGCATGAAAATTTTAATGATCGTCCGTTATAATTTATTTGAGAATTGTGATTTGACATTTTATATTGATAATTTTAATTTACAATTAAAATTATATGAATAAATCAGTAAAAAAAAGTGCCTAATTCATGTCAATTTATATATATTTTTGGCTATTCGCTAGATATAAATTAAAAACTCTCTTTATTTGGAATGAATCAATATTAAAATAAAAAGATGAAAATATTATCATTTTGTTGGAACAGTAATGGAATTAATCTTTGTGAAACAATCAGCAATGCTTAAAAGAAAAATCAAGAACTGGAGTTAATGGAGTTTTTACTCAAAAATGCGATTTACAGATTTTTTACCAGATTTTATAAATCTTTTTAGTAGAAAAAAGAAAAAGATGAAAATCCAAAAACTAGAACGGAAACAAAATTACCAGTTATAGACATTTTTTGCATTGGATTTGAAAAATGATCCAAATACAGGAACATATTTTCATAGTAATTTATTACCAACAAGAATGAAGGATATTGGATATAAACATGTTTACAGAGAACAAAAATTAAATAAATTTTATAATCGCTTTATACAAATAATTTAAAAAATTATTAATTCTTAACGTTAAAGATTTTTGTCTTTTTTATACATTAGACCATTTATATTTTTAAAAAATATAAAAATTAAAAAGAAATTTTAAAGATTATTTGCAATAACATCCGTTCCACCAAAACCAGTATAACTAAACATTTTATATTGATAAATTTTTAAAGTTATAATAAAAGGATGATTCTCCTATTATTGAATATAAAGACGATTATATCAAAATTAATATGGTTTACATGGGACATTCTCAAAGAATAAAAAAATAATTATATTACAATAGGAGATGATTGGATCACAACAATTTTTAAAACAATCTATATAATAAGAGGACATTTACATATATAATATATTATATTTATTGTATTTTTACAAAATTAATATTTGTTTAGAAAATTTAAATAAATTTTCTATTTTAAAATCGCTTACAGTTATTATTATATTTTTTTTCACAAATTGAAAGAATTTCAAAATCTTTATTATCCGAACTACATGATTTATCCGAACTACATGATTTATCAGAATTACTTTTATTACATGAGCGGCATGATAAATTATTACACGACAAATGCGATGATCTATCAGAATTATTTTTATTACATGAGCGGCATGATAGATCTCCACATGAAAATCGTAATGATGGTTCATTATAATTCATTTTAGAATCGTGATTTGGAATTTTAAATTTTTTTTATCACAAAAACTTGACATTTTATATTAATAAAATTTAAAGTTATAATTTTAATTTAAAGTCATAATTTTATTTTGAACATTAAAATTATGTATATTATATTAAAGAGATGAAAATATTATCATTTTGTTGGAACAGTAATGGAATAAATCTTTGTGAAACGATCAGTAATGCTGAAAAAGAAAAATCGAGAACCGGAGTTAAGGGAGTTTTTACTCAAAATTGCGATTTACCAGATTTTTTACCAGATTTTATAAATCTTTTTAGTAGAGAAAAAACTGAAAAAGAAAAAAATGAAAATCCAAAAACTAGAACAGAAACAAAATTACCAGTTATAGACATTGTTTGTATTGGATTTGAAAATGATCCAAATACAGGAACATATTTTCATAGTAATTTATTACCAACAAGAATGAAGGATATTGGATATAAACAGGTTTATAGAGATACAAAAATTGGAGGTAAAATTGACACTAACGGATATGAACCTGGAGCATTAAGATTGTCAGTTTACGTTAAAAATAATATAAAAATTTCTGAAATTAATAAAAAATCTTCCAATTGTTGGAAAGGAACTGGTGCTATAAGTTCTACTTTTAAAGCAAACGGTGAAAAAATAACTATAATAAATTGTTTGATACCTTTTAACGCAGAAAGTATAAAATTATCAAAATTAAAAAAAGACCCAATAATTAGACAAGATTCTCTTAATATGTCTAATATATGTTTTAATGGTATTATTAGAGATATGGTTCATAAAGAAAACCCCAATCATGTTATTATAATGGGGGATCTTAATTATAGAATTGAACCATTAAGTATTACTGCTGATATTATGTCCAAATGTCCAAATTTTAATGACAAAGAATGTATAAAAGAATATTTTAAATTTGATGAACTTCATCAACAAATGAGAAAAAATAATATTTATACATATTTGGAAGGAGAAAATGGAGAAGGGCCCACATTTCCGCCAGTATGTAATATTAATAATAAATTTATAAAAGATTCTATTACACCTAGTTGGTGTAATAGAATTTTATACAAGAGTAATAAAATGAAATGTTGCACTTATGATAATTTTAATTTTGGTGAAGTAATACACAAATCAAAGAATTCAGCTGTTTATGCAATATTTTCAACAGATGGTGATTGTGAACCAAAAATTCCACCCAGAGGTTAAAAATAATTAATAATAAACTTTTAATTTATAATTAATAATAAACTTTTAATTTATAATTAAAAGTGTAAAAAATTTTATAATTTTTAATTTAAAATGAAAAAATACTCTACTAATATTGGAATAGCAAAATCATAACTAAAACTAGATTGGATCATTTAAAAAACCAATTTCCATACAAAAAGATCTTTTTTTTCGAAATTTATATTATCAATAAGACAAAAACTATATAAACAATATATTAACAATAATTCTAAAAAAATCTGTCATTATTTTATTTTTTTTATTGATTAATATTACACAACAAATTCTTATGATATAAAAATAAATTTCTTGATTTTATTAAAAATGAGTGATGTTAAAAATATAAATGGAAAAACATATAAAATTTATAATGAAATTAAACCTCATGTAAAAAACATTAAATTATATAATGCATGTAGAGAAGATATATCTAATTGCACAGAAATTACTTTAGTAGAATTTGATTTATCTAAAATTACAGAAGGAGAGTATGAAAGAAGAAAAAATGGGTATAAACTTTTAAATCAAAATAAACATCAAAATATATCAAAAATTTATAATAAAATTGAAAAAACACCAATTTATCTTTATTTAATAATGGAACATTATGATACAAATCTTATGTCTTTATTATACGATAAATCGTTTAAAATAAATGATACATTAGTTTTCCACATTTTTGAACAACTATTAGATGTTATAGGATTTTTACATAGCAAAAATATTGTTTATTTAGATATAAATCCTTATAATATTTTAATATCCAATGTAGAAACAATGGATATTGTTTTAGCTAATTATGGGTCATCAATGAATGAAAATTCAAATTTGACTAATTTTTTAGATTTTACTGGAATAAAATTATACATGCCTCCTGAAATATTAAATAAAGAATCATATGAAGGGAAGAAAGTTGATATTTGGTCAATAGGTATAATATTTTATTTACTTCTTGTTGACAAACTTCCATTTAAAAATATTAAAGAAATCAAAGAAAAAGAAATAGAGGAACCTCCTAGTAAATTATTATCAGATCTTTGTACTGATATTTTAAAATTAATGCTTAATAAAAATCCTTCAAACCGTCCATATGTTGAAGATATAAAAAAAAACAGATGTTATATAAATTTACATAATAATATGCAAAATTATATGCAAAAAAGAAATATTAATTTAGAGGATGAAATTGAAACAAGTGATGAAATTTTAAATAGTGAAAATAGCAATTTAAATACAAATGAAAGTTTAAGTGAAAATGATAACAATTTAAATAAAAATGATAGTTTAACAATTGAAGATAGTAATTTAAATACAAATGAAAGTTTAAGTGAAAATGAAAATGAAGATAGTAATTTAAATACAAATGAAAGTTTAAGTGAAAATGAAGATAGTAATTTAAATACAAATGAAAGTTTAAGTGAAAATGAAAATGAAGATAGTAATTTAAATACAAATGAAAGTTTAAGTGAAAATAAAAATGAAGATAGTAATTTAAATACAAATGAAAGTTTAAGTGAAAATGAAGATAGTAATTTAAATACAAATGAAAATATCAATGAAGATAATAATTTAAATACAAATGAAAGTTTAAGTGAAAATGAAAATGAAGATAGTAATTTAAATACAAATGAAAATATCAATGAAGATAATAATTTAAATACAAATGAAAATTTAAGTGAAAATGAAAATGAAGATAGTAATTTAAATACAAATGAAAGTTTAAGTGAAAATGAAAATGAAGATAGTAATTTAAATACAAATGAAAGTTTAAGTGAAAATGAAAATGAAGATAGTAATTTAAATACAAATGAAAGTTTAAGTGAAAGTGAAAATGAAAATGAAGATAGTAATTTAAATACAAATGAAAGTTTAAGTGAAGATAATAATTTAAATACAAATGAAAGTTTAAGTGAAGATAATAATTTAAATACAAATGAAAGTTTAAGTGAAAATGAAAATTTTAATGAAAATAGTAATTTAAATACAAATGAAAATAGTAATTTAAATACAAATGAAAGTTTAAGTGAAAATGAAAATAGTAATTTAAATACAAATGAAAGTTTAAGTGAAAATGAAAATAGTAATTTAAATACAAATGAAAGTTTAAGTGAAAATAGCAATGAATATAGTAATTTAAATGCAAATGAAAGTTTAAGTGAAAATAGCAATGAAGATATTAATGAAAGTTTAAGTGAAAATAAAGATACTAATTTAAATAAAAATGAAAATTTTAATAATTTGGAAGAAATGAAATTAAAAGAACTAAAATTTTTTGCAAAAGCGAATGGTTTTAAGAATTATTGCAAAAAGACAAAAAAGAACTTATTGGATTATATTAAAAAGACGTTAAATTGTTCCATAGAAGAAGATTTTAAAAATGAATAAATTCAAAAAAAAATGAATTAAAGTTTCTTTATTAATTAATCTTCTTTTCTGCATAAATTAACTATTAAAAATAGTTAATTATAATTTTATATTTACCAAAAATAGATTTTTGAACTCTTTTTCTAAAATCTTACCACTCTCCAAATTCTTGTTCAAAATTTTCTTTTATTTTTTGTTTTTCTTCTTTTCCAACTACAATATTAACGAAATTTTCTAATTCTTCTTCTGTATATTTATTTTTAATATTTTCTAATTCTTTTTTTGTTAATTTTGATACAGGGAGACAAGCATCACTATCTTTAATATAAATTAAATTATATGCTTTACAAAATTTTAATTTTTCATTACTTTCTTTATTATTTTCATCATCACCAACAATTCCGCCTCTTCTTTTACCAATTGCACGAGCTAATGTATTTTCAAGTGTTACATCTTTACTAGAAGTAGTTTTTATTATTTTTTTTTGTTCATTTTTATTTTTCAAATTCTTCCCTGCTCTAATTTGTTCCAAAAGATTTTCCGCTTTAATAAAATTATTATTATTTTTCTTTTCCTTTAAACTTAATTCCAAACTTTTTACGTCCTCTGGATGAACTTTTAATGGTGGTGGTAGTGGTATATTATTTGAAGGTCGAGGAGGTAAAGTTGGAGGTATATTTTTTTGAGATTTTGGTGAAAGAGGTGAAGCTATATTATTTGAAGGTCGAGGAGGTAAAGTTGGAGGTATATTTTTTTGAGATTTTGGTGAAAGAGGTGAAGCTATATTTTTTGTTGAAGGAACCAAAGATCTTACTTCCATTTTATGTGGTTTTTCTCCAAATTCTTGTTTATAAAGTTCATATTTAATAGGTTTATCTAATGGATATGCACTTCCATCACTTAAAACAACCGCAATAATTTTATTCATAGATTTATCTAAAACAATGCCCATAATATTTCCATGCATATTTAATGTTTTAGGAATTAAATCTTTATATATATTTTGTAATTCTGTAATACATTCAAATGCATTTTCCTGATTTTCTTTACATTTATTTAAATTATTTGGAATAAGATCTTTAAAATTTTCTGTTAAATTATTAACACATTTTATAGCTTCATTTTTATTACTTTTACAATTTTCCCAACTAATTCTATCTTTTTCTAATTGTTCCATATAATCTTTAAAATATTCAGTATCCATAATAGAATCATTAAATTTATTTTCCAATTCTTGAACGCACTTGGTAGATTCTTTTTTAGAAGAAGTACATTTTTCCCATTTTGGTGCAGTTGGTAATTTTCCTCTTCTTGCTGTTTTAATTTCTTTAGCAGGTAATGAATATATTTTTTGATTATTCGTGGGTATTTTTGGCAACGGTATTATGTCACCGTTTTTATTTCTTCTAATTTTTATTACATTATTTATTTCTTCTTTTAAAGATTTATTTGTAATTGAAGTTTTAATAAGAATTTTAATATATTCTTTTTTTAAAGAACCAGATTTAATATAAACGTCATTATCTTTTGCCAATTTTTTCAAATCTTCTACTCTCAAAAAATTTAATTTAATTTCTTCCTCTTTTGTCATTTTATAAAATACAATAAAAAATTTTTAATTCTTTAAATAAAAAACAATTTACGTTTTATAATATTTAAGCAATGACTTTTTGTAATTTATAATTACAAAATTAAATAAAATAATCAAATAATTTTCTTTTTTTTAATATTTTGTGTCTCAATTTGTTAAAAACTGTTATAATCATAGTTTTCAGCTCCTACATTTTCAAACATCTTTTTTGAATTAATTTTACCATAAATCTCATTTTCTCCTTTTTCTCCAAAAAATAAATTATTATCAAAAGTTTTGTTTGTAGTTTTATTTGAAGTTGTTTTATTAGTATTTATATTTTTATTTAAATTTGTTTTATCAGTATTTTTATTCACACTATTTTTATTCACACTGGTTTTATTCACACTATTTTTATTCACACTGGTTTTATTCACACTAGTTTTATTCGCAGCAGTTTTATCAGTATTTTTATTCACACTAGTTTTATCAGTATTTTTATTCGCAGTATTTTTATTCGCAGTATTTTTATTCGCAGTATTTTTATCAGTATTTTTATCAGTATTTTTATCAGTATTTTTATTCGTAGTAGTTTTATTTTTATTTTTATTCATAGTAGTTTTATTTTTATTCTTTTTTGAAGGTGCAATTGGATCTTTTAACAATGGATTAATAAAGTATCCTAATATTAAAATAATAAGTACTATAATGCCTAGAAATATTAAAATATTTCTATTTCTTCTTTGAATAGCATCTCTTCTTTGTTGTTCCTCTAATATCTCTTGTTGTTTGATGACATTTTCCCTGGCTGAGACCTGGTCGCATGGCAAAGTTTCGGTCTGTCCTGTTAATTCATTAACAATTGTGCAATTGGAAGTTGTACAAGTTTGATTTACATTTAATTGATTAAGATCAGATTGTGATATATCATATGTATTGTCTGAAAAAGTACAAGTACAACTTGATCCAGAATTAGGTGGTGAATTTGGTTGATCTGATGTATGACAATTCCCACACATTTGAGAAATATTAAGATCATTAATATCTGATCCTGATAAACTAATAGAAACATCATCAATAATACATATATCTTGATCACAATAAATAGTATTTCCATTATCGTCTGTAAGTGGAGTAACTGTTGTTCTGTTGCATTGTGGTGTACATTCAATATTAACTTGATATAAATTTACATATTTTTGATATTCTACATCTCTAAGATAACATCCACATAAATTGGCAATTGAAGGATTTGTTTCCAACTGAGAAGTTGTATATTGACCACATGTTTTTTTTAAAGTATCTTTAGCTAAAAAGGGAAAACGACAAAATAAATATTCTTGCATAAAATCTTGAAAAGGATTATAACCGGTAGTCCCAGGTAAAGATCCCAAAATAAAACCATCTTGTTGATATCTTAACATAGTATCACTGACGATTTGTTTTGCTATTGGTATTTTTGGATGGTCAGAAATTACCACAGGAGGGTCAGCACCTTGACATGTTTTTTGATTACTAGGTATAATATTTTGAGTGTAAATTAGTTCTGCAACTAACTGAGAGCAATTACCTGATGCATTACTACCACCTCCTGCATCTGATGGATAGCCTGGATATTGGGTTGATAAACTATATTCATCATCATCTATATAATATATATTTCTTAAAACAGCATAATAACAACCTTTTGGTACAGGTGTACCATCTGGTTTCATCCATCTATTAATCCATGAAGAATTACCAATATCAAGGTCACTTCCTGTACAATATTTCATTATCACGTCTTTACATGTATTTCTAGAGGTACAAGTTTTTTTAACATCAACAGCATAATAATTTGTATTTGAATCACTTGTTACATCTCTTAAACATGGTTCACATGCTCCACCGCAATCAATATTATATGAATTACAATAAGACCCACTTGAAGCTAATTTAGTAAAACAATTATTTGTTCCTTCTTGTTTGACGAAGCTAGTCTCTGAAGGACTTAAGTTACAACCAGTGTAATCGTTTAAACAACAATTAATATCAGTCCCAGTAAATTTATCTCTGGTACATGATGTACCTGCACCAGATTTTGCACTACAACCATGACAAGAACCATTAGCAGTTACGGAGTTATATGGTATACAAGAATCATATTTACAATTATCATTATTTTGACTAAGATAACTCCATTCTTTACTATTTTGTCCTACTCTAGAACACCAATCTTGTCTGTAAGTTTTCCCGGTATTACCTGAATAAGTACAAAAGTTATTAATTAAACTAACTTGTCCATTAGCAACACCGTTATATGAATACTGAATGTCAGTATAATCTCTGCTACAAATATTGTGAACAAATGCATTTTTTATTGAATCGCAATTATTATTTCCCATTTTTTATGTATCTAGCTTTTATAAAAATGGAAGATGTTGAAGAATGGTCAGCAAAAGATGATATTTTTATTTTAGCAAACGTGTATAAAATTGGTGAAACTGCAATTTATCCTAAAATGCAAGGTGATAAAATCACAAAAATCACAAAAAGGCCATGTATAAAGATTCCAAATGAAAAAAATGTTGATTGGAAATTTTTAAAAAAACAAAGACCTAAATTTTCAATTTTTATTTCTAGTGAAGAAGAGATAATAGTTAGCGATCATTATGAAAGAGAATTAGAATGTATTTTAAATTTAGATGATAAAGATAAAATTATTGAAGCGCTTTCAAATTTAGATTTTTGGATTATTAATTTTATATTTTCATTTCCCAAAAATAGATCTAAAGAACATTTTGATGTTTGGAAAAACAAAGAAATTAATAAAATAAATAATGGATGTTCATTATTTTGTCCTAATGAATATCAAAAACTTGTAAAAGAAAAAAATAAAATGTTAGTTAATGAAAAGTGGAAAAAAGAAATGATAAAAAATGTAAATAAGGTATCAACTAAATTTATTTGTTTTCAGACAATTACTTTAGCAAAAATCCCATCAAAAAAAAATAAAAACGAACAACCAATTGCAAATATCAAAAAATATCGTACTTAATAAGAGAAAATTATTAGTACAAATTAAATTAAAATAAAAATTGTTTATATTTTTATTTGAAATTAAAATTGAATAGTAATAAAATTATAATATAATTATAATTTTAATAAAATGGACATTGAATATAAAAAAGTTGATGTAGAATGTATGAAAAATGGATATTTTCTTTTTTTCATAGATAAAGTTGAAAATTGTGGAGAAGTCTTTTCAAAAATTAGTAACGAATGTGATCTCATTACTTTTGTTATAAAAACTGAGAATTGCGAATGCGATGATGAATGTCATGTTACATCCAGATGTGACATTTTCTTAAAAATTAATACTGTAAAAAGTTTTTATTTTAAGCGCAGAATTTATCATTTTAGTGAAAATTTTTCACCAATAGAAAGTGAAAATAGTGCTATAATGGATGTTTATAAAAAATATGGAGATTCTGGATTAATTATTATTCTTAATGCCAATAATTTAATTCAACATACATCAATATATAATATTTTAGAATTACAAGAAAAACTTTTAGATTTAAACTGTCCATCGATATGTCATCTTAGAAAAAAATTTTTCGATAAGGCTGTCCAAAAATTTAAAGAAATTTTTGATAATAAATTTCTTTGGAAAAATTATGGAAAAATTATTTGGAGTCATTTTTGTTTAGAATTATTAAGAACATCATATGAATGTTTTTATCCACTCGATTTAATTAAAATTATATCAAATGAATATGGAGTAATAGAATACGAGGGTTTTATAGAAATTTATGGTGATTGTTTTAGAATAGGCCTAATGTCAGACGTTGAGTTATCTGATTGTTTAGGACTTCCATATGTACCAGGTGAAAAAATTAATCTTCATAATAGAGTAATGAATGCGATTGAAAATCCTGAAATTATTTTAAAAAATGTTATTGAATGGAATAATGAACAATTAGAAATTTATAAAAAAGGTGTAAAAATGGCAGTTGAAATTGAACCAGTAGTTATAAATACTGAAAATTTAATTGGAGATCCTATAAATGAATATCCACCAGGGCAAATTTTTAGAACTTTTACTTCTAATGGAAAAATTTATCAATTTACTCTTAATGAAATTTTAAGAATAATAAAAAATTCTTCAAATCCGTATACGAGAGAACATATTAGCCTATTAGATTGTCTTTTTGTTGTAAAAGATAGACCAAAAGGACACAAAACTGGTACTATAATGAATATGATAAAATCTATCATTGAACCTGAATGTTTACCTTAAATTGAATATTAACATACTCTTAATGATTAAAAAACAACTTACTAAAATATAAAAATGTACTTAAGAGGTATTTATCTAATTCGACATGGACAAAGTTTCTCTAATATTGGATATCCTTTAATAAAGGATTCACCATTGACTGAAAAAGGAAAAAAACAAGCATCAGATCTTAATTTTAAGATAGATACTATTATTTGTTCACCAATGAGAAGGACTAAGGAAACGTTGAAATATTCAAAAATATTATATAAAAAAATGTTTATTCATAATACAGCAAGAGAGCTTATATGTGAACCTGGTGATTGTTTTAAATTTGAAGATTTTGAAATGGAAGATGTTACAAGTTTTAATAATCGAATGAGATTTTTTACAAATAAAATTTATTTATTATCACAACATACATCTTCAATAGGTATTATTACACATGGATGTGTAATAAAGGCTTTAATTGAAAAAAAAGTTGATAATTGTGAGATACATGTGCTTGAGACTGAACGATTAAAAAAAATTATGAGTGGAGCACATTTGACTAAAAATTATCAAATAGATGAATGGTAAATTAATAATCACATATTTTTTAAATTTAATTTAAAAAAAATTATTTATTTTAACCTTTAACATTAAACCATCAAGTTCTCCATATTCTGGGTTCCTTAGGAACCCGCACCGACGCCTTAAGGTGAGGGAGACTGAGTTTGATGGTTCACACTTTTTATATACCATTCTAAATTTCCATCACAATTTATTATTGCGGATAAATCATTTTTGATACCAATATTGTGTTCCATCACACATATGATGAAAGGTTATGTTCCTTGGGATCATTATTACGATATTTTTTACCATTTTCCCACCATTCTTGCATTCCATTACTATATATTACGGCAGGTAGATCGTTATTTCTATGTAATTTACCATCTTGATACCAAAATTGGTCTACTTCGCTATCTATTATGGCAGGTTGGTCATTATCACGATGTAATTGACCATTTCGATACCATATTTGTGTTCCATTACCAAGTATTACGGCAGGTAAATCATTATCACGATGTTTTTTTCCATTTTGATACCATTTTTGTCTTCCATTACTATATATTACTGCAGGTTGATCATTATCTCGATGTAATTGATCATTTTGATAACATCTTTGTGTTCCAGATTCATCTATTATTTGTTTAATTTTATCCATTGACTTTATTTTAATTTTATGTATACAATTTTTTTAAAATCAATTTAATATTTTAAATATTAATTTATTATTTTAACCTTTTATATAATCAGCATCAACTTCTCCATCTTCTTGTTTCACACCTTTTATATACCATTCTAAACTTCCGTCAATATTTATTATTGCAGGTTTATTATTTTCTCGATGTAAATTATCATTTTGATACCATTTTAAATCTCCTTTAAACTTTATTACTGCAGGTAAATCATTATTACGATGTAAATAATCATTTTGATACCATTTTAAATCTCCGTTAAACTTTATTACTGCAGGTAGATCATTATCACGATGTAAATTACCATTTTGAAACCATTTTTGCGTTCCATTACTTTTTATTAATGCAGGTAAATCATTATCTCGATGAATTATATGTGTATCATTATTTTTGTACCATTCTTTTGTTCCATCATTATAAATAGCATTAGGTTGATCATTATCTCTATATAATTTACCATTTTGATACCAATATTGTGGTCCATCACTAAGTATTATTGCAGGTAAATCATTATCACGATGTAATTCATCATTTTGATACCAAAATTGATCTCCATTGGTTTTAACTACAGCAGGTTTATCATTATCACGATGTAATAATCCATTTTTACACCATCTTTGTGTTCCATCTGTTTCAATTATCTGTTCCATTTTATATTAATTTATTAAACGATTTAAATATAATCAATTTTAAATTTATTATAATTTAACCTTTTATATAATCAGCATCAACTTCTCCATTTTCTTGTTTATGACCATTTTTATACCATTTTAATTTTCCGTTAGCTTTTATTATAGCAGGTTTGTTATTATCTCGATGTAATTCACCAT
>Ga0315293_10004319_pt1 | contig 13540 bp, 18 predicted proteins | sample YL17G13_20_MG_FD_203071 | JGI IMG/M metagenome (GOLD analysis project Ga0315293, IMG submission 203071) | Sediment microbial communities from Yellowstone Lake, YNP, Wyoming, USA - YL17G13_20 | ecosystem: Environmental > Aquatic > Freshwater > Lake > Sediment | place: USA: Wyoming | collected... | reverse complement strand
GCGCTCGATAAGTCCCATGAGAACCTCCTGATGAGTGGTTCGTCACGCTCCTCACCAGCGGATTCGAGGTAGCTCAGTCAGTTCCTACAGGGATAGGTCCTAAGGTACGGAGCCGGCTGAGCATCTCGCCCCGCCAGTCGCCTAGCTCCTTGATTCTCGCGTCTATCAGCTGAGAAGGAGACATGCTTTTCTGCGACCCGCTCTCCTTCATGCCCGTTTCGCTTCCTTAGTCCCGAGGCTTTGATAAATGGGGGTCACCGCCACCGCGCCGATTCTACCTGGAGCTGCGGTTGACCAAAAGCGCACTTCTGCGTCCTACCCCCAAAGCAGGCGCCGCGGGTCCTCTGGGACCGTGGTAGCGACGAGACTGTCAACTTCCGGCCTCAGCCCCCGAGAGACTCTTCTCTCCCACGCACCTCAAGCACGCCTAACGCTTCGCGCATAACCCGCGAGCGCCGCGAGTCGGGTTGATCCGCTTGTTCGGCGAGACCCCCACGTCAGTCGGCCCAGACTTCGAGTTCGAGACCGGGCACGCGCGAGAACTCGCGCACGTTTGCGGTGACCATGGTCAGCCCGTGGGCGACACAGGTGGCGGCCAACCAGAGGTCGTGAGGGCCGATCAGCGCACCGGCCTGGCGCAGATCGGCCCACAGCTGTGCATGTGCCCGCGCGCAAGCAAGGTCGACGGAGAGCAGCGGGAAGCGCTCCAGGAGACCCTCGACGAAGGCCGAGCGCCGGGCGCGAACGTCCGGCGCGGTCGCGCGATGCACGCCGTGGAGCAGCTCGCTGGCGGTCACCACGGAGAGGAACGCCTCCTCCTCGCCGTGACGCTTGACGTGCGGTTCGAGGTCGAGGCGCCCGCGCTCGGCTTCGATCAGGATGCTGGCGTCAATCAGGACTGCCATGCGTCGTGCACCTCGCCCAGATCACCCTGAGCCGCCGCCAGATCGTCGGCGAAGTCGCCGGCTTCGGCCTCCGTCAGACGCGGCAACGAGGCGATCAGGGACGGCAGCTCCGAAAGGCGAGCGCCGGCGGGCAACGGTCGCAACTCGGCAAGCGGCTTCTTGCCGCGAAGCAGCGTGAACGACTCACGGCGGTAGGCCACACGATTAACGTAGTCGGCGAAGTTGCGCGCCATCTGGGTGACGGTCACGTCTGACATCGAGCACCTCCTTGCGCTGATATCTGAGAATCAGACTACATGATTCCCGGCTGCCTGTCACGCTACGCCTGGGTTCCGCCGAACAATGATTATGCGATCTGTGTAAGACCTCTGACACAGCTATCCCTGTCTGCATAACACTCCGCGGCGCCCCGGTCCCCCGTGCGTGGTCACGCCTGTCGCGCCGCGCTTTGCTTGCACGCTATGCGGTCAGCATGACACCAGCCTCCGCGGCCCTCTGGGAGCGGCGATCCGCGGTGGCAATGCCGCTCACCTCGCCCCTCCTCGCCGCGCCGGACGCCTGCCCGGAGCTTTGGTCGCCCATACACAAGAGCGGCTCAGGGGGCAGAATGTTCCCGGCGCGCAAGAAGACCTCTGCCGCGGAACCTGACGGCGCGTCGATCGCGACGAGAGTCCCACGGCGATGGATGTGCCTTCCCGTGCCGCCGACTGGCCGCTCGCGTCGCGCTCGACGACTACATGGCCGCGGCCGTGTCCAGTCGCGAGACGGGAGCCGTCAAGCCCGCGCCGCGGATGTTCTCGACGCTGTTCGGGCTGCTCGACGTCGCGCCCGCGGATGCGGTGATGGTCGGCGACAGCGTGGAGGACGACGTCATAGGCGCCGTCGCCTGCGGCTGCCCGGCGATCCTGCTCGACCGCACCGGTCGGAGCCAGGGCCTCACGATCCCGCGCATCGAGTCGCTGGCCGAGTTGCCTGCGGCGCTCGGCCTCTAGGTAAAATATACTTGACATCATGTCGGCATCGCTTTACACTCCTCCATGTCAAACATTCCTGACATCACGGGCGGTCCGCACGGCGCGGACGGCTCGCAGCGAGGAGGCAGCCATGCCGTTCGAAGAGAAAGTGACGTGGGTCAGTCTGGTGGTCGCAGTGGTCGTCCCCGTGGCGTACTTCGCGATCATGCTGGGCCGGCTCGGTGACGTGTCCGCGGCCGACATCTCCTACCAGTGGCCGCTGCTCATCGCCATTGGCGCGTCGGTCGTTCTGACGATCGTCGGGTCGATCGTGGCGGGGATCGGCACCGGCATCTCGGCCGAGCTGCGCGGCAGGTCCGCCTCCGGCGACCTCGGCAAGGACGAGCGGGACGTCCGCATCTCCCGTCACGGCGACCTGATCGGCTTCTACGTCTCCTCCGTCGGCATGGTCGGCGTGCTCGCCCTCACCATGCTGGAGTACGAGTACTTCTGGATCGCCAGCGCACTCTACCTGTCGTTCGTGGCCGGGACGCTGGTCGCGTCGGCGGTCAAGATCGCCTCCTATCACAGGGGCTTCTAGCGATGGGCAAGCCGACCAGGGTGACCAACCGCATCCGGGCGCTTCGGTTTGCCGCCGGCGAGATGACGCAGGCCCAACTGGCGGACAGTGTGGGCGTCACGCGGCAGACCGTCATTGCTATCGAACAGGGCCGCTACTCGCCGTCGCTCGAGATGGCCTTCCAGATCGCACGCGTCTTCGGAGTGCCGCTCGACGACGTGTTCCAGTACCCGGACAGTGAAGGAATGACACCATGAAGGCGATCATCCAAGGAGACGATGCCATGCCTGCGCAGCAGACCGTTCTTCTCATCGGCGGCACTGGGCGCACCGGACGGCGCGTCCTGGAGCAGCTTCTGAGCCGCGGCATCAACGTCCGCGCCATCGTGCGATCCGCCGAGAAGCTCCACGCGGGCGTCGCCGAGCGACCTGACCTGAGCGTGGTCGAGGCCGATCTGCTGGCCCTCAGCGATGAGGAGCTCCTGCGCCACGTGCGCGGCTGCGACGCCGTCGTCTCGTGCCTCGGTCACACTCTCAGCTTGAGGGGCATCTTCGGGCCGCCGCGCGACCTCGTCACCCGGTCGGTCGAGAGGGTGTACCGGGCGACCCGGGAGCTGCGGCCCGCGCAGCCCGTGAAGCTCATCCTCATGAGCAGCGTCTCGGTGAACCGCCCCGGAGGCCTGGACACGCGTCGCGGGCGCTTCGAGAGGGCGGTCGTCTGGACGCTGCGCGGCCTCGTCCCTCCGGCGAGGGACAATCAGCGCGCCGCGGACTTCCTCCATGACGTCATCGAGGCCGCCGATCCGTACGCGCAGTGGGTGGCCGTCCGTCCCGACACGCTGAAGGAGGGCGACGTCACGGAGTGCGCGCTGCACGAAGGACTGGTGGACAGCCTGTTCCGCCCCGGCGAGACCAACATGGCCAACGTCGCGCACTTCATGTGCGAGCTGGCGACGGACCCTGAGGTGTGGGCGGCGTGGCAGGGCAAGCTGCCGGTGATCGTGAACGCTACGCCTGCGTGACCGCGGCGAGGCTCAGGCCAGCGTCGCCTCCACGCTCAGCTCCACGTTCCCCTCACATTCGAGACAGGAGTCAGACGATGTCTGTTGATGACGCACCCCAAGATGTCACTTCAGCGACCAGCGAAGTGTGGAGCAATCACGTCCCCGTTCCAGGAACACCAGAGGGATCTACGGCTCGCACCACCTATCCCACGAATCCTGACGGGGTCGAGGTCATGCTCGAGCGCTGGCAGGCGGGCACCGAAGAGCCGCCTCACTCACACCCAGGCGATGATATGACGGTCGTCGTAGAAGGAAAGATGGCGGTCCAGTTCTATCGCGAGGAAGCGCGCACGTTGGTCCCCGATGGAGAGAGGATCTTCCTCAACAAGGGCGATGTCGGATACATCCGCGCAGGCCGAGTCCACGACGCCGAATGCATCGCAGCTTGCCAGCTCGTGTATGTCCACAATAAGGCCTTTGCCTTCCATCTCGCGGATGCCAAGGTCGGCTGAGCAGGCTGGGCTTCTCTCGTACTAACTTCCCTTGCGCATAAGTGAACTTCGTGGCCGCCGCGCCGCGCCGGGCTCGACCTATCCTGCGGGGCGAGTCGGCTCGTCAGCGGGTGCAATCATTCTGCAACCCAAATGTCCGGTCCGCGATGGGCTTCGTAGGGACGCCTTGGGAAACCGGCCCCTGGTTTCCGCTGCAAATGGCCACACTTCTTGTGACTGCCTGTGACGTGCTGGGCCTCCTTGGGCCAAGATGGGCCGCCTATTAGGCCTGCCTGACAAGGAAGAGGTCCCTGGTTCGAATCCAGGTGCGCCCACCGGTGATTTGCAGGGAAATCGTGCGCTGCGAGCCGTCCGGAAGACCCCCGAAACAGCCGTCTGTAACCCGCTTGCAACCCAAATCCGTGCGTTTGGATGGCAGCGGCTGGGGCGCGGCTGGGCAGAGCTGACGCGGCGTTTCCCTGAGCTGTCGGCGTAGGACCCAGCCCACGACTTCTCGGGAGCCCTCGCGACCGCATGGGGTTAGCTCGACGCCCTCTGCAACCCCCTTGCAGCCAAGATCCGTGCGCCTGGATGGGAGCAGTTGGGCTCAACGGCGTTGGTAGGGACGGACGCTCGTCGCCCCCTGAACGTTTCCGATCACGCGCCCCACTGACTCTCTCCTCGCGCAGCAAAGCGGCAGTCAGCGCCGTCTCCACCACGTCCGAGAAGCGGCGATCAGCCCAACAGGACGTCGGCCATGCGCCCGGCCATGATCAGAGCCGCCTCGCGGACTGCCTGGGAGCTCTGCGCTTCTCCAACGGCGTCGGCATGGCCGGTGGCCACGACGACGGGCGGGTGGCTTGGCGCAATGAGGTCAAGGTAGCGGCGCATGGCCTCGATGGTCGAGGTGAAGACGTGTACCCCGATGGCCAGGAGACCGACGGTCTTCGGGGTGAGCCACTGCTCGTTCATGTAGCGATCGTTGGTGGCGTCCATGAACGCCTTCATCTGCGCGCTTACATTGGAGAAATGGATGGGCGTGGCCAAGATGAGGCCATCGGCAGCCCACACCCTGTCGAGCACCGCCTCCACCTGTTCCTCTGCGCTGGCCCGCGTCCGCTGGCCCGCCTCATGATCAGCGAGGCTGATGGGCAGGTCGCAGAGCAGGACCGTCTCGCAGCGCACGCCGCGGCGCTCAAGCTCTTGTGTGGCCACGCCGACCGCGAACACCGTGTTGCCGTGGCGGCGCGGGCTGCCGACCAGTGCTACAACCCTCGGATCCGAATTCAAGTCACGTCCTCCTTGAAGGCGACTACGGGGCGGTCTGACTCCTCCGAGCAGTGCTGAGAACATCCGATCGTGTTGCTTCTCGTCTGACACGATCCGCTGTGGCAGCTTCGTCCTCACATCGTCATGACGGTTCTTCGCAACGCTGATGATGTGCATGACCGGACCCCATTCATCGGTTCACTTCCTATGTTAGTCCCAGGGCCACCTCCCGTGTGAACGACGGAGGCCCGTAGTCGGCCAGTGAGAAGCCCGGAAGGCGATCGTCTCCGGTGCCGGCAGTTGAGTCCCGTAATGTGGTGTACAAGCTCCGGGCCTGAGAGCTGACCAAGCATCGGCCACCAGGAGCTCGTGACCGACCTGGAAGAAGCGCGTCGCCGTCTCGTCGAGTACTCGCTGCCGCGCGAGGTCGCGCGCATGCAGAGCCTCGGGCGTCCCGGCAGCCTGAGGGGAAAATACCCTGCCGCTAGGCGACCTCCTGCAGGGTCACACTGTGGCCGAGCCGTTCGAGCTGGGCGATGAGGCGCCTGGTCTGGCGTTCGGGGTCTCGGCGACGGAAGTAGTCCCCGCCGAGGTCGCGGTAGACCTCGCCGGTCGAGAGCATGTGCCAGCAGGCGCAGATGATCGAGTGCTTGACGGCGCCGATCGCGCGGGCGTGGCCGACCTTGGGACGCAGTCGTAGGTAGAGCGCCTGGAGGTAGCTGTCAGTGGTGCGGGCAGCGGCCATGGCGGCGTTCTTGAGCGCCTCGTTCAGCCACTTGGAGCCCTTGCGGGTGTGCCCGGAACGGCGCTTGCCGGCGGACTCGTGGTTGCCGGGGCACTGCCCAGCCCAGGAGGCGAGGTGGGCGGCGCTGGGAAACACGCTCATATCGACGCCGATCTCGGCGAGGATGTTCTCGGCGCCGCGTTGCGCGACGCCGGGGATCGTACACACCAGCTCAACCGCCGGCCCGAAAGGGGCCAACTGCACCTCGATGGCATCCGAGAGGCGCTCGATCTGTTCATCGAGGAAGTCCAGGTGGGCGAGGATGGCGCCGATCAGCAGAGCGTGGACGGGCTCGAAGCGTCCCTCGAGCGCCTCGCGCGGCGCGGGGATCTTGGCGCGCAGGCGACCGTGGGCCAGATCGGCCAGGACGCTCGGGTCGGTTGTGCCGCAGGTGAGCGCCTCGAGCATCGCGCGTCCGGACACACCGAGGATGTCGGTGGCGACGCAGTCGAGCTTGATCCCGGTGTCCTCCAGGGCCTTGTGCAGGCGGTTGGCCTCACGCTGGCGCTCCCCGATCTGCGCCTTGCGATAACGGGTGAGCAGGCGCAGCGCACGGATCGGCTTGGGCGGCACCAAGCTCGCGCGCAGGAGCCCCGCCTCGGCCAGCTGACACAACCAGGCAGCGTCGCAGACGTCGGTCTTGCGGCCGGGGACCTGCTTGACGTGCCGGGCGTTGACGAGCACGAGCTCGAAGTCGTCCTCCAGCACGTGGAAGACCGGCTTCGGAGTAGACGCCTGTGGCCTCCATGGTGACCTGCGTGACCCCGTGCGCCTTGAGCCAGTCGCGCAGAACCAAGAGGCCGCGCACCGTGGTCTTGAACTGCTCCACGTGTGCGACCCGCTGCCCACCTTCGTGCGGAACCCGAACACACGCTGTCACCTGCGCCTTGTGGACATCGAGCGCTCCGGGGCGCTCCACGATCACATCCATCACGACCTCCCACTCGAGAACGACACGATTGTCGCCCACCAGGGACCTCGAAAGCTGACGAGTCTGAGGAGCGTGCTCTATAGGCAACAGTCCCGGGGTCCGGGCGAGGTCCCCGCACCAAACTGATTACGGGCTCAAAGGCACCACAGGTAAACGGGGCGTCAGCGGACGACACGAACATCATCCCTCATTTTCACCGGCCGCGGGTGGCGTTGTGCCCGCCAGGGAAACTGATCTGCATCTCCTCGAGCACTGACCTCGCGTCGCTCATGGCTCACGTCCCTTCTGCTACGCCTGCTATGCGCTCACGTCTCCCTGCTCGTCGAGCCTGCCCCCGCGCATCAGCTCGAGGTTGATCCCCGTGATGCGGTCCGCTATCTGCAGCAGGCGGTGATACTGCTCGACGCCGTTCCGCACCGCGCTCACCTGGCTCCTCTGCACGTAGTGCTGCCCCGGCCTGCCCGCGCTCCTCAGGGCCACGTAGGCCCGCGGCCCGTGGCGCTTTCCCTGGTGGCAGGCGCAGCCGCTACGGCTGCAGGTCGAGTAACGCTCGAAGTAGGACCCGTGGATGAGCAGGGAGAGCCGCGACAGCTCCTCCAGCAGCTTCGCTCGCTGCGAGCGCAGGGACGCGGCCTGCGAATCAGACAGAGTTGACATGTGCTCAGTATAGCATACATTACTAATGCTATACACGTTGCGATCGAAAGCAGCGCCCCGAACAGCGCCAGGAGAAACCGGGTCAGCTTGACGTCGAGCTAGTCAAGCTCAAGCGCGATGAGGTCAGGCCGGGAGGGAAATACAGGCAAGACTGCCGTGAGGGGTGGGGAAAGTGGGGCGTAGGGCCGGGCGGCTGTACCGCCGCTTGGGGTCTGAAGCCCGACATGGTCACGATGGGCAAGCCGCTCGGCAGCGGGCTGCCCTGCGCTGTCTATGGGTTCGGTGACCTGGTCGCGGATCCCGTGCACGCCGACTGGGACTACCACGCGGCCGACGTCTGCGGCGTGGGCGGCACCTTGTCGGGCAATGCCCTGCAGCTGGCGGCGATGCGGGCGACCCTCCAGGAGGTCCTCACGGCCGAGGCGTTCGCGCACACCATCCCGCTGGCACGGCGCTGGGCCGACGGTGTGCAGGGCGTCATCGACGACCACTCCCTGCCGTGGGTGGTCGTGCGCCTGGGCTGCCGGGCCGAATACTGGCCGCGACCCGTACCGCCGGTGAACGGGGGCGCTGCGGCCGAGGCCGAAGACCCCGTCGTCGACGAGTACCTCCACCTCTTCGCGCTGAATCGCGGCATCCTCATGACGCCGTTCCACAACATGGCCCTGATGGCGCCCGCCACGACCGTCGCGGACGTGGATCGCCACACTGGAGTGTTCCGCGAGGCGGTGGCGGCCATGGTGGCCGGATAGCAGGTCAAGCGGCCCGAGGGCGGGTGGCGCTGCGCCGCCCGCCCTCGGGCCCTTTGATAGACTCGCCCGGACACGCGCGGGCAGCGTCCGCGGCATCGTCAGGAGGTCCTCGACGTGGGTTACAATTTCGGCGTCGGCCGCGAAGCGCCGACCTTCACCATCAGCGCCGTCGACGGCAGCGAGATCAACCTCAAGCAGTACCGCGGCGACTGGTTCGCAGTGCTCGTGTTCGTCCCCACGCACGCCGCCGCGACCGCCGCCGCGCTCACGCAGCTCAGCGCGGCGGCCGGCACTCTCTGGGGTCTGCGCGGCCAGCTGCTCGCCATCTGCGACGCCGGTCGCGACGAGGTGACGAAGCTTGCCGCGGAGATCGAGGGCCTCTCGTTCCCGCTGCTCCCCGACGACGGCCGCGTGGCACAGGCCTACGGCGCCCTCAAGAAGGACGGCAAGACGCGGCAGATGGCGTTCATCGTCGACCGCGCCGGCAAGATCGTGTGGACCGGCGAGGGCGCGTCCGCGCTCGAGCCGCCCACGCTGGTGGCCGCGTTTCGGCAGGTGGCCCGCTGACCTTTCGTTCCGATCTGCGCTCAGCGGGGAACACAGGACGGGCAGCACCCGAGAAGGAGCGCCCCCGATGATCGTCGGTCAGACTATGTTCAGCGTCCTCAAAGGCACGGAACATCGTGCCGAGGCCGCCCTCCAGGAGCTCGCCGGCTGGGTCGGCGATGCCCCCGGTCACAGCAGCCACCGTATCCTGCGTTCGTTCGGGATGTCCCCGCTCGCCAGCGCCCTTCACGACGAGGGTCGTGAGGCCGCCCTCGGCGACGTCCACTTCGTCTTCGAGACGCAGTGGGAGTCGCTTGAAGCCCACGATGACTTCTACGGTGGCGAGCCCGTGCAGCGCGTCTACGGGACGCTGCACTCGATCCTCACCAGCGGCCCGTTCGAAGTGCTCTACTACGGCGTCGTCGAGCAGCCTCGGCACGACAATGTGGCCATTTAGCGGAAGGCGCGCGGGCGGCGCAGCCGGACCAGCGTCGGTGCCCACCATCGCTGTCAACGAGGCGTTCACGCGCAGCAAGCGCGGCGCCAAGCTCATCGACGTGCGTTCGGCGCGCGAGTACGCGCACAGCGGGCACCCCCAGGGCGCGAGGAGCGTGCCTCCCGACCTCATCAAGAAGGACGACACGGGGCTCGGGCGAGACGACGAACTGCTCGTGATCTGCCTGAGCGGTCACCGCAGCCCGCGCCAGGCGAAGCGCCTTGCGGGCATGGGCTACACGAATGTGACCAATGTGCACGGCGGCCTGATGGCCTGGAAGAAGGCGGGCCTGCCGCTCAAGAAGTGAGGCGAGGGCGCGACACGCGCGCCGGGGTCAAACGCGTCAGCCACCCCCGGCGGCGACGCGCACAGACCCGTCCTCCTCGACGATCGCCGGCACCATCATGCTCCCGAAGGTCAGCTCGGCGAGCCGCTCTTGGGCCCCGGGCGTGGTGGAAACGTCGATCTCCTCGTACTCGGCGCCGCGGGCGATGAGCTCGTTGCGGGCAGTCAAACAGTACGGGCATCCGGGCTTGGTGTAGATAACAACCGTCACGATCCCTCCTTCAACGACGAAACAATCGTAACCCATTCGCAGTCACGAGGAGCGACGTGCCCATGTCGGCGAACACCGCCAGCCAGAGGCTGACGAGACCGAGCGGGGCGAGCACCAGGAAGAGCGCCTTGATGACGATCGAGAAGACGATGTTCTGCCAGATGATGCGCGTGGTGCGCCGTGCCAGGCGGATCGTGTCCGGCACGGCGGAGAGGTCGTCGCCCATGAGGGCGATGTCGGCGGTCTCGAGGGCGGCGTCGGTGCCGGCGGCGCCCATGGCGATGCCGAGGGTGGCGGCCGCGAGCGCCGGCGCGTCGTTGACGCCGTCGCCGACCATCGCGACGGCGCCGTAACGGTCGCGCAGCTCGGCGACGGCGGCGACCTTCTGGGCCGGCAGGAGGCCGGCGCGCACGTCGTCGATGCCGGCCTGCGCGCCCACGACGCCCGCCGTCTCAGGGTTGTCGCCGGTGAGCATGGCCACGTGCGTGACGCCGAGCTCGCGCAGGGCGGCGATCGACGCAGCGGCATCGGCACGCAGCGGGTCGCTCACTGCCAGGACCCCGAGCGCGCCGTCTTCGTCGCCGACCACGACCGCCGTCTTGCCCTCGCGCTCAAGGCGCGTCACTGCCGCCTGCAGGGCCAGGTCGGCGGCATGGACGCCCAGGAGCTCCGGCCGCCCGACGAAGAAGAGGCGGCCGTCGATCTCGCCGCGCACGCCCGTCCCGGGGATGGCGCGGAAGCGCTCGACATCTGGTCCCGGCGCTGCGGCCGGGGCGGCTTCGCAGCCGGCCTCGCCGCATTCGCAGGCGTCGTACGCAGGCTCCGGATGTGCGCTTGCGGCATGCTCGATGATCGCGCGCGCCAGCGGGTGTTCGCTGAGGCGCTCGAGGGCAGCGGCGATCTCGAGGACCCGACCTTGCGAAGTTTCCCGCAGCCCGACCACATCGGTGACCTGCGGTCTGCCCGCGGTGAGCGTGCCCGTCTTGTCGAAGGCCACGGCCCCGAGCTTGGCCATCTGCTCCAGGTAGACGCCGCCCTTGATGAGCACGCCGTTGCGGGTGGCGTTGGCAAGTGCGGCCAGGATGCTCACCGGCGTGGAGATCACCAGCGCGCACGGGCAACTGATGATGAGGAGGGCGAGGCCCCGGTAGAACCACATTTCGAAGGAGGCGCCGAGAAGCGGCGCGACGAAGGCGACGGCCGCCGCCAGGGCGACCACGATCGGCGTGTACCACGCGGCGAAACGGTCGACGATGCTCTGGGCGGGGGCGCGCTGCGCCTGCGCCTCCTCCACCAGGTGGACGATCTTGGCGATGGTGTTGTCGGCGGCGGCGGTCGTGGCGCGAAGGCGCAAGGAGCCGCCCTCGACGATCGAGCCGGCGAACACCTGGTCGCCGGGAGCTTTGGCGACCGGGTGCGATTCGCCGGTCACCGGGGCCTGGTTCGCCGCCGCGTGCCCTTCCAGCACCACTCCATCGACGGCCACCCGCTCGCCGGGGCGGATGAGGACGATGTCGCCCGCCGCGATCTCGGCGGCCGGCACCGTGACTTCGGCGCCGCCGCGCAGGACCACGGCCTCGGGGGGAGTGAGCGCCATGAGTCCGCTGATGGCGCGCCGCGTGCGCTCGAGCGTGGCGACCTGGAGCCACGTGCCGAGGCCGAACAAGAAGACGACCAGCGCGGCCTCGGACCACTGACCGATGGCGGCCGCGCCGACGGCGGCTAGCGTCATGAGGACGTTCATGTCGACCTGGCGAGCGCGGAAGCTGAAGAAGGCGGCGCGAGCGACGTAGACGCCGCCGGCGACCATCGCCGCGGCGAACAGCCACGGCGATGCGGCAGGCGCCAGCGCTCCGGCGACGAAGCCGGCGATCACCAGCGCGCCAGAGAGCAGCGTGAGGAGCGCGCGGCGCTCGCGGAACCATGGGACCGGGCGCGCGCCGGCCGCATGGGTCGCCGCCGTGCCGCCCGCCGTCCCCGGGGCCGCCGCCGCGGTCCTCCGCTCCACCGTGTCGTAGCCCAGGCGTCGCACGGCGGTGAACACGCCGCCGAGGTCGGCCGCGGCCGGGTCGATGGCGACGGACAGGGTGGCGGCGCCGAAGTTGACGTCGGCGGCGCGCACCCCGCGCTCTTTGCGCAACGCGCCCTGCAGCTTGATGGCGCAGTCGGCGCAATCCATGCCGGTGACGTGCAGCACGCGGCGTTGGGAGCCGTCCTCCCCGGGGAGAGGCGCCAGCAGATCGAGCTGCCCGTGGTCGTGGACCGCGACGGGGCAATGGTCGGCGCAGTGCGCCTGGGCGCCGGCGCGGCGCGCGAAGGTGCGCACCTCGTCGGCGCCGAGGGACGCCTCGTCGAAGCGGATGTTGAGCAGGCCGCGAGGGACGTCCGCCTCGACGGCGTGCACGCCGTCGAGGCGGCCCAGCTCGCGGCCGACCTCGTCCACGCACTTGCCGCACTCCGCCTCGCGCGGCAGCAGCATCGCCAGCTCGAGGGTCTGCTCGGTCATGGCGTCTCGCGCCCGTGGCGCACGTGCTCGCGGGTGATGTCGAGAAGCACGCGGATGTGCGCGTCGTCGGGGGAGTAGAACACCATCTTGCCCTCGCGCCGGGCGCTCACCAGACCGTGCGCGCGCAGCACGCGCAGGTGGTGGCTCACGTTGGATTCGCTCATCTCGACGGTCGCCGCGAGGTCGCAGACGCAGAGCTCGCCGGCCTCGATGATCGCCGCGACGAGTCGGCAGCGGCTCGGATCGGCGAGCACCTTGAAGACGTCCGCCATCTGCTCCGTCTCGGCGGCCGTCACCAGGCGCTTGCGCACGGAGCGCACGCGCTCCGGGTTCACCACGTGCACGTCGCAGTGGTCGAGCACGTCTTCATCGCCCTTGCCGCAGATCGTCGCGTCCGGCACGAGTCCTCCAATCCCTGAACGTATGAACAGGCATTCATATGATACCCGCACCGCCTGCTTCCGACAAGTGCTCCCGTTGGTCGGCTACGATGTGGTCGGCAGATCGTCTCCGCCGTGCCGATGAGGAGGTGCGATGAGCGTCATCACGCTCTACGGCGTCGTGGCCGTGACGTTCATGATGGTCATGTACGCGCTCGAGGGTCGCGGCCGCGGGTTCATCCTGGCGTTCGCCGCCGGATGCCTGCTGTCGAGCCTGTACGGATTCCTCTCGGGCGCCTGGCCGTTCGGCGTCGTCGAGTTCATCTGGGCGGGAGTCGCGGTTCGCCGCTACCTGGCCGCCGGCAGCGGCAGCGGTGTTGACACCAACTTATCTTGATGTATTCTTGCATCGAAGGAACTTGATACGAAGTGCGCTGAGCGCACCGAAGGGAGCCCAGATGAGCGACACGACGACCGACGAAGGCCTGAGAGAGCAGATCCGCGAGCACTACGCCGAGCGCGCGGTCGCGGCTAGCCAGGCGCAGCCGTGCAGCTGCGGCTGCAGCTGCGGCCCTGCCGCTGCGGTCGAGCCGCAGGACGAATGCGCCCGCGGCCTGTACGCCCTCGACGAGACCCGGGATCTGCCGGCCGAGGCGGTCCTCGCCAGCCTCGGCTGCGGCAACCCTACGGCGCTCGCCGACCTGCGGCTGGGCGAGATCGTGCTCGACCTG
>Ga0315293_10004316_pt1 | contig 13545 bp, 10 predicted proteins | sample YL17G13_20_MG_FD_203071 | JGI IMG/M metagenome (GOLD analysis project Ga0315293, IMG submission 203071) | Sediment microbial communities from Yellowstone Lake, YNP, Wyoming, USA - YL17G13_20 | ecosystem: Environmental > Aquatic > Freshwater > Lake > Sediment | place: USA: Wyoming | collected... | reverse complement strand
CGCGCGGGCGCGCCCCCCCCCCCACCCCCCGCGGCCCCAGCGCCCGCCCCGCCCCCCCCCCCCCCCCCGCTCTCCCCTCTCCCCACCACCTTGCGCGTGATCGTGCGCTGCTGCTCCCCCTGCACGCACGCCAGCAGGCCGGCCTTGACCTCGGCCTGGGCGGCGGGGGTGAGCGCGGGCCAGAGCGACGGGTTGTCGCGGGTGAGGACCTGGGGGCGGCGCGGGGGTCCGGCGGTCGGCCGTCGGCGCGAGGTGGACCGCGCCGCCGCGCGCCGCCCGGCAAGGGCCGGCCGCGGCCCGCCCCCATCGGGGCCAGCCCATTGGCGGTGCCCCCGGCGGCCGCCCGGCGCGGCGCGACTGGCGCGGGCCGCAGCAGCCGCCGCATCGCCGGCCGCGCACGGACCGCGGCGCAGGCGCGGGCGCCTTCCCTCCTCCCTCTCACCTTGCGCAGCAGCACCGCGCAAAACGCGCGCGCGTCCAGGGCGGGCGACCCGCGCAAGACGGTTAGCGCGCCGCGCGCAAGCGCGTCGGGCGCCGCCTTTGCGGCCGCGAGGCGCGCCTCGCCCGCCGCGCGAACCGAGTTGTCGGGCGAAAGCAGGGCCTGCACGAGCGCCTCGAATTCGGCGTTGGGGGGGGGAGGAGCGGTCATCGTGGCGGACGGGTCGCCGCCGCGAGAGTGACGCGGGCGGGCGGAGAGACCTCCCCTCCACCGCCACCGCCGCCGCCACCCTCCGACGCGGTGGATCACACGCGCGCTGTGGCGGCGCCCCCATCACCCCCACCTCCTCCCTCACTCACGACTTGCCGCCGGAGGCGCCGCCGCGCCGGCGGCGGGGCGGCTCCTTCCACTCGCCGCCCTCGCCGCCCGTGTTCCCCACGGACGGCAACTTGGACGCCTCGTCCGAGGCCGGCGCGGCGGCCTCGTCGCTCGCGCAAGGCGACGGCGGCGCCGACGGTGGCGTCGCCGCACGCGCGGGCGCCGCAGGCGGCGACGCACGCGCGGCCGCCACGTCGCGCGTGAGCCCAAACTGGGCCGCGGGGGGGTGCTGCTGGCGGCGCGGGCCCGCCTTGGGCGTCTTGGGGCGCGACTGCTGGCGCGCGGGCGGCACGGGCGCGGCAGCGGGCGTCGCCGCGACGAACGCGCACTCGCGCAGGCCGGCCGCCCACGGGGGCAGCTCGTTGAGCGAGCCCCAGGTCGGCGCCGGGGGCGCCGGCCCAGCGTCGGGCGCGCCGCTAAAGCCGGGCGGCTTGAAACGTTCGCCGGCGTCAGCGGCGCGAGGCGCAGCCTCCTCATTCGCCATCACGCGCGGCGCGTTTTCCTCCTCGCCCACCTGGGCGCGCAGGGCGGCCAGCGCCGACAGCGCGTCGGCCGCCGCGCGGCGGTCGGCGGCGGCCACCGCGTGCGCGGCCGCCGCGTCGGCGCGCGCCGCGTCGACCGCGCCGCGCGCCGCCGCCAGCCCCGCTTCCGCCTCGACCAGCGCCATGCGCGCGGCAGCCGCATGTTTGGCCGCCGAGCGCCTGTCGCCGGCCGCGGCCGCCGCGTCTGCGGCTGGCGCGGGCGCGCGCCGCTCCGAGGCGGCTGCCATGTCCAGCAGGGACCGTTGTTCAGCGGCAATGGCGTCCAAGGACCTCATGAACTCGGCGGCCTAAGCGAAGGAGAAGATATAAGAAGAAAGGGGGGTTGGTGTCGCGCCACGAGAGCCACGGAGGAAAAAACGGTCGCCCCCGAACTCCCGCCCACCCCCTACCCAATCCTACCGCGTTCATGCGCACCGCTTCCGCGCTGAAGCGCAGCGCAAGGTCGGCGGGCGACCGCGGGGGGAGCACCGCCGCCGCGGCGTCGAGTGGGTCGCCGCCCCAGGCGTAGGGGGGGGGGGCGGGCATCCCCCCTTCGGCGAAGAGCGCCACGGGCGGGCCCTGCATCGGGTTTCGGGGGGCGCGGGGCGTCCAGCGGCCCTCTTGCGCGCAGCCCGAGCGCCGGTCCGACGGCTGGCGACGGCCCTGGGCGGGCGACTGATCGGTCGGATCCATGGATGGAGGAATGAGGAGTATGTGCGCGGGGCGGGCGCGGCGGGTCGGCGGGCGGAAACTGACGCGGAGTGGCGCGGCGCGCGCGTCGCTTACAGCAGACTCGCTGGGCGCCTCCAGCGCGCCCAGCATGCTGCGCCGCGCGGCACGCCTGCTGTTTCATCCCGGCTTCGTCCGCTCGGGCGCCGACGCCGCCGCATGGCGCGCGCCGCCGCGCTGGCCACGAACGCGCTGCGCGCCGTGGGCGCGCCCCTCGTCGGCGACTGTAGCCGTCGATGGAGACGCTCAATCTAAAACCCGTGGGGGCGAGGTATCGACGTCGGCCGGCGGGGAGAGCGGCGCCGGCGACGCCGGCCTCCCGCCGCGCGCGCGCCCCGCCGAGCTGGCCGCCGTCTTCACTTGCAACGTGTGCGGTGAGATTGAGGAGAGATTGGAGAGGGGAACCGGCGGGGCGGCGGTCGTCGCCCGAGCAGACGCGCCGCCCCTCTCTCCCTCCAGACCACCGCGGCGCCAAAGGGTTCTCCCGGGCCGCCTACACGCGCGGCGTCGTCATCGTGACGTGCGACGGGTGCGAGGCCCGCCACCTGCTCGCCGACCGCCTCGGCTGGTTTGGCGCGCCGGGCGCGGTCGACGACTTCCTGGCGTCCCCCGAAGCGTTTCGCGCGCGCGCCGTCGCCCCACTGGACGGCGCACGGGCGCCCGGGGGCGTGCTGGAGCTGTTGGCCGAAGATTTGGACGGGTGGGGGGGGGGGGGCGGGGGGGGGGGTGGGGGGGGGGGTTGGGGGGGGCGGCGGGGGGGGGGGGGGGCGGCCCCCCCCCCCCGCCGGCGGATAGGGAGGAGACGGGGCGCGATTGAGGCCCGCGCTCCCCCTCGCCCCGCCGCCGCGATGCAAACACTCCTGAGAGAGCAGTGCCCGCCTTGCACGCCGGGCCGAGCCTCACTCACTCACTTACCCTCGCCCCCCCCCCCTTTTTTGGCCGCCGCTTTGCGCACCGCGTCGCGCACCGCGGGGTCGTCCGCGTCCACGCCCGGCAGCGACGCGACGACGGAGGACACGTAGGCCTCGTCGCCAGGGGCGGACGGCGCGGCGGGGGCGGAGGAGCCGCCGGCGTCGGCGACCGAGAGCGCGAGCGCGCGCGCGAGCTCCGCGTCCTCGTCCGCCTCCGCGCCCTCGTCCATCGCCTCACCGCCGCCCCCGCCCCCGCCGTGCCGCCCCGCCATGGACATGGCGAGCGCCTGCTGGAGCAGGGCGTCCTCGTCCATGGGCGCCGCGCCGCCCGCGTCGGCGGCGGCTGCGGGCGCGGGCGCGGCCGCCGCCGCGTCGCCGCTCCCGCCGCCACCCCCGGCCGCGGCGTCGGCCGCGGCCTGGCGCGCGCGCTCCTCCTCCATGGACACCCGCAGCGCCATGGCGAGCTCGGGATCGAGCGAGGGGTCGACGCCAAACTCGAAGCCGCCGCCGCCGCCGCCGCCCGCCGCGGCGCCGCCGCCCCCACCGCCCCCGCCGCCGCCAAACCCGTCGTCGTCGACGCCCGCGAAGATGGGCGTGCCAAACAGGCAGTCGGCCAGGATGGCGCCCGCGGGGACGGCGACGAGGTGCGAGTTGCCGCCCGAGTCGGCCGCCGCGCGAAACGCCTCCATCTTGGCCTCGGCGTCCGCCCCCCCCTCCCCCCCAAACAGGACGACGTCCACCGCCACGTTGTTCTTCTTCAGCTTCTTGGCGATGCGCACGAGGGCGGCTTCGTCTTCCGAGACGGGCGACCCGCAAAACACGACGATGCGCTGCCGCTGGTGCTTGTTGGCGCGGTGCTTCAACGCCAGTTGCGCCACCTGCACCGAGGCCGCCAGGTTGGCCGCGCCCTCGACCGGGACGCCCTGCATGGCGTTGAGCACTTTGCCGAGGTCGGGCGTCGGCGTGACCAGCACGCGCGGCGCGACGCCGGCGGACGTGAGGACGCCCACCGCGTTCTCGGGGTGGGCCTGCGTCTTGGCGCCGGCGAGCAGGTTGACGGCGTCGGCCTGGGCCTGGGGAGGAGGGGGGGAGGGGGTGGGCGGCCGGTCGCGGCGCGGCGCGCGCGATCGCACGGCGCGCCGGGGCGCGCTCGCGCGCCCCGCGCCAATGCCGGCGCCGGTGCCACGACCCTCGATACCGCGCTGGGCGGGCCGGGCGAGGCGCCGCAGCAGGCACGCGCCGCGCCGACCGCGCGCGCCCATCCCTTCCTCACCTGCCACCGCGTCGGCGGAAAGTCGCCGTTGCGCGTCCACTCGCTGTTGTCCACGACGACAACGGTGGCCTCCATGCTGGGGGAGAAGGGAGGTGGAGAGGGTGAGGGCGCGCCGCGGCGCGCCGCGCGCGCATCGCTGCCGCGAGGCGGCCGCCGCCCCTTCCAGCCCGCGGGCGGGGGCGACGCACGCGGCGGCCGTGCGCGGGCGGCGCACCTGGCGGCGGGAGGCGGGCGCGGGGAGTGGCAGTGAACCCGTTCTCAACACGCCGCCCCCGTCTCTCCTCCCCGCCTCACTCGACGCCCGGCACCGCGCCAAACGAGGGCCCCGACAGGGGCGTCCCCAGGTCCGGCAGGCGGCCGACGCCGCCGTCAAACCAGGGGTTGGCCGAGCCGGGCGGGGCGGGGGCGCCGCCGGCAAACGCGGCCGTCCGCGCGGCGACCGTCGCCTCGTCGCCCCCCGCCAGCACCCCCTTCGCGTCCCACCCAAAGCCCGCGATGAACGGATCCGCGTACGGCGTCGCGCCCTCGGCGGCGAGCAACGCGCGCACGTCGGCGCCCGACATCTCTTCGCGCTCCAAGAGCGCGGCGGCCAGCGCGTGGAACGCGCCCCAGTTGGCCACGATGCCCGCCGTCGCCTTGGCCTCGCCGGCCTCGAGCAAGGCTTCGACTTCGGCCACCGCTGCCGCGGCGGTCGCGGTGCCGAGGCCCGCGATCGAGGGCTCGGTGTCGGCGCGGCCAAAGACCGCGTCCGTGTCCATCAGGGAGAGCGGGCCGAGGGACCGGCCCAGCCCCGCCCGGGTGACCAGGTCGCGCGCGACCGAGGTGGCGGCCATGACGTCGCCCGCGGACGCGGTGGAGAGGCCGCCGTCGCCGAGCGTCAGTTTCTCGGCCGCGCGCCCCGCCATCCGCGCGACAATCAGCGACTCCAGGTAGCCGCGCGTCATGACGCCCGTCTCCAGGTGTTCTTCGAGGGGGACGAAGTGGGCAAACCCGGTGGGGGCGCCCCCGGGGCAGCAGACGACCTTGGCGAGTTCTTCGTAGCGCGGCAGCAGGCACCCCACGAGCGCCCGCCCCGCCTCGTACAGGGCCACCGCCTTCTTGGTGCGGGGCGCGAGCGCATCGTCCGTGTCCAGGGCGCGCCCGTCGGCGCCGCCCTTGTTGTAAAAGCCGTCCTCCATCGCTTGAAAGATGTCGGCCTCCGCGACCGCCGTCCCGCCCCGGCGCACGGCGACGATGGCGGCCGAGTTCATGAGGTTCATGAGCATGGCGCCCGTGAAGCCGGCGGCGGCGCGCGCGACGCGGTCGAAATCGACCGCGCGCTCGACGCGTTTGCCGCGCGCGTGCACGCGCAGAATGGCGGCCCGCCCCACGGCGTCGGGCAGGGGGAGGACGACCATGCGGTCGAACCGGCCGGGGCGGGTGAGGGCGGCGTCCAGGGACGCGGGGCGGTTGGTCGCGGCCATCACGACGACGCCCGTGTTGTCGTCAAAGCCGTCCATCTCGGTGAGCAGCTGGTTGATGGTTTGAACGGAATCTGTGGGGAGGGGGAGGGGGGGGTCGGACAGAGCGGAAAACGACCCAGGAAGGCGAAAAGAAAAGAAAAAAGGCTCGGTTCAAGAAATTCAACCATTCATTCTATCGCTGTCCCCACCCCCGGTGTCAAAGCCGGGTCGGAAGCGCGGATAGTGCGGTCGTCATCGCCAATCAAGAAAAGGGGGGGTTCGGGGGGCCACCCCCCTCTTCTCCTCCCCCCTCGCACCTTCGTTGCCGCCTGTCGCGCCCGACCGCGCCTGCCCCACGCCGTCGAATTCGTCGATGAACAGGATGCAGGGCGCGGCCGCGCGCGCGGTCTCGAACGCGGCGCGCACGCGGGACGCGCCGATGCCGACGAGCGACTCGAGAAAGTCGGAGCCAGAGGTCGAGAAGAAGGGCACCCCCGCCTCGCCCGCCACCGCGCGCGCAAGCAGCGTCTTGCCGGTGCCGGGCGCTCCCACCAGGAGGACGCCGGCGGGGGAGCGGGCGCCGAGGGACAGGAAGCGGGTCGGGTTTTTGAGAAACGCGACGATCTCCATAATCTCATCCTTGACCGCATCCACGCCCGCCACGTCCCTGAAATCGACGCCGACGGCCGCGCCATCGAGCCGGTTGAGCCTGGCCGTCGACGTCGCCTTGCGGGTGCGGCCGGCGCCGAGGCGGTAGGCCGCGCGGACCGCGACGCCGAGGAAGGCAAACGGCGCGACGCCGCGCAGCAGGATCCAGGCCGCGTGGCTCGCCCACCCGCCGCGCACGGCGGTCACGCGCACGCCGTGGGCGAGCAGGTGGTCGAGGAAGGGGGGGTCGTAGGGGAGGCCGACGGTTTCGGTGCGCACGCCGCCGGGGGCCGACGCCTTGGTCAGGACATCCACCGTCGCCCCGCCCGGCGCAAACGACACCGTGTCCACGTGCTTCTCCCGCACCAGGTTCCAGAGCTGGGTGTAGGAGAGGCGGCGCGCCATGTCGTGCGGGCCCGCGGTCGCGGGCGCGCGGCGGCGCACGCCCGCGTCGCCCGGGCCGGGCACGCCGAAACCGGCCTCGCGCTCGCCGGCGTCGGCTTGGGGCCAGTCGGCGGGGTCGGGCACGATCGAGCCGGTGCGCTTGGGCGGGCGCATCTGCCAGGCTAGGAGGAAAGCAGGGGAAAGGGGAAGGGGGAAGGGTCGGCGGCGGGTCGCCCGCACTCGCCACACCACCCCCAAAACCCCTACCAACCACCCCTCCACCACGCACGCTGCGCCCCAAGCCGCCGCTTGTTGATCTTGCGGTCCAGGGCGCGCTCCACGCCCTCGCGCGCCGCGCGCTTGTCCTGGCGCCGCGACCCGGCTTCGCCGTCGGCCACGCCGCGCACCAGGCGGGGGCCGGACAGTGTGTCGGTTTGCGTGGTGGGCTCGGCAGGGCTGAAAAGAGGGCGGAACGGGGTCGGGCGAGGTCCGACGGCTGCCGCGTCGCCCACCCCTCCTCCCTTTCTCTCACCTGGGCGCCGCTGTCGGCGGCGCGGCGGCCGCCGCTTTGGGTGCGGCCAGGCTGACGGCGAGGGAGCCGAGGAGGAGCAGGGAGGCGCCCAATGCGCGGGCGAAGGGGCGGCGGCGCGGTGGCGCGGACGGCGGCGAGGCATCCGCGTCGCCCGCCGAAGCGCGCACGACGAAAGAGGGAAGAGTCGCACGCCTGATGAGCAACAGCGGCGGCACGCGACCAGCGGCCGCCCCTCGCAGCGCCAGCGGCGGTCGCCGCGCCGCAACGGCGCGCGGGTGCGACGGCCTCAGGCGGGCGGCTGCGACCTGCATGGCGCGCGAAAGCGGCGCGCGGTCCAGGGGGGGCCGCGTCGCGCAATGCGGAACAGTGGCGGCCGCGGCGGCCGGCGCCCGGCGTCGGCCGGCTCGCCGGTGCACAGCGCCCCCGATGGCGGGCGCCGGCGCGTGCCCGTGCGTCACGCAGCTGCCCGACGACTGCCTGTCCCTCATCCTGGCCTCGCTTCCCGCGGCCGACGTGGCGTCGGCAGCGCGCGCGTGCGGGCGTCTCGCGTCAGTCGCCGGCGCCGACGCGGCCGTGTGGCGGCTCAAGTCGATCGCTGTTTTCGGTGGCGTGACGAATCCTGACGCGTGGCGGCGGCGCGGGGGCGGGGCGGACGCGTCGCCGGGGGCTCGCGGCAGCGTGCCGGCTGCGCGCTACGTGCCCGTGGCGCGCCCCCCGCGCTCGCCGGCCGCGGTCGAGGACGACGATGACGGCGACCGGTGTCGCGACTACAGGTGGGAGGGAGGAGATGGCCTCGCCGCCTCCTCCTGAGGGAATGGGCGGGGGAGCCAGTTTTTCCGTTCTCAAGTCGGCCCCTCACCCTTCCCCCTCTTTTCCTCTCTAGGTCTGTCTACCGCCTGCTGAGCCGCCTCGCCCGCGTCGTCGGCCTGTGGCACGATGACGGCGACCCGCAGTCCTTGGTCCGGTTCTCGTGGCGGCCGACCTTGGTCTTGGTCGAGCGCCTGTCGTTCGCATCCGTGCCGCCCGGCGCGCCGCCCGACGCGACGCCGCTGACGAATCTCGGCTCTTGGGAAGTAGGTTCGTCCGTGGCCGACGTCATCGACGCGTCCCGCTGCGTGCTCTCGCAACGCCGCCCCGCGCGGCGCCACCCTCTGCCCGGATCGTCTCCTGCCGCCGAGGCCGCTGCTGCCGTCGCGGTGGGGTCCTTCGATGCCGAACTGGGCTCCAGTCCTTCAGGGTCTTTCGAGTCGGAGATGCTGCGCTTCTTCCGGGGGAGAGTCGGCGGCGACCCGCGCGCGCGCCGCCGCGCGCGCGCGCGCTCGGCCGTGCCGGTGACGCACCTGACCCGCATCCCCACGCCGGCCATCAGTGGTCGGCCGCCGTCCCCACTGGCCGCGGACGCGCCCCGCGCCCGGCGCCTCGCGGGCCTGTGGCGCGGCGCCCCCCCCTCCGACGGCGGCGAGCCGCCCATCCTCCTCCTCTCGTACGACACCGCCGGCCCCGCCGCACGGGTGACCGCAACCCGGGTCGCGGGTGGCGCCAGTCCCGCGGGCGGCGCGGCGTGGACGGCGGCCGCAGCGCCGTTGGTGGAGCCGTGGCCGGTCGAAGACGCTGCCCTCGTCGGCCTGCGCTGGCTGCTCGCCGGCGGCGGCGACGACCACCAAAGGGGTGGAGGGGGAGCCCCTCCGGCCCCTGCGCGGGAGGTCGTCGCCATCCACCGCGCGCGCTCCGCGCCCGCCGCGGGCGGCGCTCGCGCCGACGCGCGCCTCTGGCGCTACGCCGACGGCGGCCTCGCATTCGTCACCCTGCCAGCCAGCGCGGGGGCGGAGGGCGCGCCGGAGGCGGTGGAGGAGTTCGAGCCCGTGCCGGGGGAGCACGTGGGGTGGTGAGGTGAGGGTCGTGTTTTTCGTGTCTGTTTTCCCCGACCTCTGATTCTGGCGCCGCTTTTAGTTGTGCTTGAGTTACCCGTGCCGCGTTGCAATGCTCTGTGTGTCTGCGTCCCTGTTTAAGCACTTCCTCCTTTACCTCTCTTGACTCACGCGACCGGCGGCGGCGGCCCGTCTTGCCCCCCGGAGTCGGCGACGCGCCACGCGACGTCGAGCCCCGGCCGCGCCGCCCGCAAGCCCGCCACCAGCCCCTCCATGCCGTCGTCTTCCGTCGCCGGGTTACCGCCCAGGACGAGGGTGTGGAGGGACGGGGCGGCGCCGGCTGTGATGGCGGCGGCGAGCGCGGCGGCGCCGTCGGCGCAGAGAGCGCACGCGGCCAGGTCGAGGGAGCGCAGCTCCGCCGCCGATGACAGCGCCACCGCGATCGCAACACCACCATCGTCGTTGAGCGGGTTGCCGGACAGGGTGAGCGCCGTGAGGCCGGGCGCGGCCGCGAGCGCAGCCGCGCCGGCGGCGCGCATGCGCGCGGCGCCCACATCGAGAGAGCGCAGGCTCGATCCGCCCGCCAGCGCGGCAGCTAGAGCGAGAGCGCCTTCGTCGCCCACAACGGCCAGCGGCGGGCTGTCTGTCTCGCCACGCGCGTCGGCGTCTGCGTCGGTCGAGCCGCGCAGGAAAAGAGACTCGAGCGCGCACCCCTCCTGCGCCAGCGCGCCCGCGAGCGACGCCGCGCCGGCGGCGCCGATGCCGCACCCGCAGAGGTCCAGGTCGAGCAAGGAGCAGAGAGGGAGGGCGGCGGCGAGGGAGGCCGCGCCCGCGTCGGCGACGCGCGCGCAGCCCGCAAGCGAGAGCGAGGCGAGCGCGGGGGCGGCGGACAGCGCGTCCGCCAGAGCCGCGACACCGGCCGGCGTCACGTCCGGATTCGCGCCCAGAACGAGCCGGGCGAGCGAGGGCGCCCCCGCGAGCGCGGCCGCGAGCGCCGACACCCCCGCGTCGCCCACGCCGCACCCCGACACGTCGACCGCTGCCAGCCACCGCATCCCAGGCACCAATGCGGTCGCACCCGCGCAGCCGAGCGGGTTCCGGGCGAGGCGCAGGGTGCGCAGCGAGGGGGCGACCGCGTCCGCAAGCGCTGCCGCGAGCGCCGCCACCCCCGCCGCGCCCACGCCGCGCAGCTCCAGGTCGGCCTCGATGACGCCCGCCGCCAGGCCGGCCGCCAGGGCGGCGACGCCGGCGCACGCGAGGCTGGCGTCGCCGACGGAGAGCAACGCGAGCGGCGTGCCACGCTCAACCAGCGCGGCCGCCAGCGCGGTGCCGCCGCCGGCCGGCAGCGGGCGCCCGCCCAGGTGAAGCTCGCGCAGAGCCGCGTTGCGGGCGAGGGCGGTGGCTAGGGAGGCCGCGTCGGCCGACGCAAACCGCCGCGCGGGGAGCAACGCGAGCGCGGTGAGGCTGGGGTCGTCCGCCGCGAGGCGGGCGACGAGGTCGTCGATCGGCTGGCTGCCGCGCGCGGCGCCCCAGGCCATTGGGGAGAGGAGGAGACCGGCGGCGGCGGGGTGTGAGGCGGTCGGGGGACTGTGCCTCCACTCCCCGGCCCGCGGCTGCCCCAACCGCCGCCGCGCGTCCCCAATGCGCCCCTCCCGCGCCGCGTGACCGCGCGCCGGGGCCCTCCAGCTATCGATGGCGTCCCCTCCGGACGTCCCCGCCCTGCTGCGCGCGCTGCGGGCGGCCGGCCTGCAAGAGTCGGCCGCGTCGCTGGCGCGCGAGGCGGGCGAACGCGGCCTGCTGGCGGGCGACGACTCGCCGCCCGCGGGCGGCGAGGCGCGCCGCGATGGGCCGGCCACGCCGCCGCCCGGCGCGTGGGCGGGGGACGTGGGGGGGGCGGTGCCGCCCCCGCGCAGGTGCCGGGAGAGGGAGGGGTGGGAGGAGGGCGGGTGGTCGCTCGGCGACGGCCCGACCCGACCCGAGGTGGGCGCGCCTTTCCCCACCTTCCCCCACCACCACCCTGCACACCACAGATCGACCGACGCGCCCGGCTTCAGCCACCCCCGCCGCCGCTCCCTGGACGGCCCGCCCGGCATGGCGGGGTCGTCCTCGCCCTCGCCCTCGCTGTCGCCGTCGCCGCCGCCGGGGGTGGCACACAACGCCGCCCCGCCCCTCCTCCCCGCCGCCGACGACGAATACGAAAACGATGACGACCCTGGCTACGTGCGGGAGCCGGCGGAGGACCAGGAGCCGGCGCTGGCGGCGGAGCTCGCGCGTGCGGGGTCGGCGCCGCGCGACGAGGGCGCGGTCGCGCACGAGCTCTATCGCGCCGCCCAAGCAGCTGCATCCGCTGGCCATATCGCGGGTAGCGTGTTCAGCGACGGCGGCGCGAGCTCCCCCCCGTCGCGCGAGTCCGGGCGCTGGCGTGGCGACGGCGGCGGGTCGGGCGCGGCGACGCCGGTGCGGAGGGGCGAGGTGCGGCTGGCGGCGCCAGTGCTGTCGTCGTCGTCGCTGTCCGCGCTGGCGGGGTCGCCGGGGCGGCTGTCGGGGTTGCCCCGTCCGCCAAGTAGCGGCGCGCTCGCGCCGAGGCCCGCCGCGGCGGCCGCCGACGCCGCCCTGCGCCGGCGCTCGATGGACGCCGCGCTGGCGCCCACGCTGGGGCTGTGGCCGGCGTCGTTGGACCGGGCGTCGCCGCCGCCGCGCGGCGCGAGCCCGCCCGCGGTGCCGCGGCCGCCGCCGCCGCGGTCGCCGCCGCCGCCAGCGGCGGCCGACCCGGCCAGCCCGACGCTGGCGCAGTTGGTCACCGACGTGCCGCCGGCGGGCGCCGCCCGGGCGCCGGGATTCTCGTTCCCGGTCACCCCCCCGCCCGGCGCCGGCCCCGCCCCCGCCGCCGTCTTTGGCTCCTGGACCTCCCTGCGCCGCAACAAGTCCGTAGCATCCTCTGCCTGGTCCCTGGACGCGCCCAGCGCGGGCGACTCGGACGGCGAGTCGGGCGGCGAGCGCGGTGGGGCGCGCGGCGGGCCCGCGCGCGCGGGGCGCAGGTTTGCGGTCGGGTCGGCGCGGTGGGCGCCCGCGCCGCGGTCGCCCAGATCTGCCACCGACGGCGAAGGAGGCCCCGGGTCGGCCTGCGGCGCGTTTCGCTCCCCCGCCCCGCCGCCCGCGCTGTGCCGCGCGTCGCCGCCGCCGCCGCCGCCCTCCCGCTTCGACGCCGCGGCCTTTGCCGACCGGTACGACGAGATGGCGCTCCGCGTGGTTGCGCTGAAACAATCCGCAGGCCCTGAACGGGGAAGGGGCCTTGCCTTGGCGCCCAACGAGCTCGTCGCGGGGCGCTACGTGATCCTCGCCCGCCTCGCGCCGTCCGCGTCGTCCACCGCCCTGCAAGCGCTCGACACAAAAACGGGGTCCTTGGTCTGTTTAAAATCGGTCAAGGGTGGCGGCGGGGGTCTCGACGCCGGCCTCGATGAAGCGCGCGCGCTCCGCGCCGTCGCGGCCGCCGACCCGTCCTCCACCTCCGGCGTCGTGCGCCTGCTCGACTTTTTCTACTACCGCGAGCATTTCTTCCTCGTCACCGAGCTCCTGCGCGCCAACCTGCACCAGGTGGGGGCGGCGGCGCGCGCGCGGGGGTCGCCCTACTTCACCCCAGACCGCGCGCGGTCGGTCGCGCGCCAGCTCCTGCGCTCGCTGTCCTTCATGCACTCGCTGCGCATGATCCACGGCGACGTCAAACCCGAGAACGTCCTCCTCAAAAGTCACGCGGCGTGCGAGGTGGCGCTCATCGACCTAGGGTCGGTCACGTACGCCGGCGACCCCCCCTCTGCCTACATCCAGTCCCGCGCCTACCGCGCCCCGGAGGTCGTGCTCGGCCTGCCGTACGACGGGCGCATCGACGTGTGGTCGGTGGGGTGCGTCGTGGCGGAGCTGGTGAGCGGGCGCGTCCTGTTCCACGCAGACTCGGCCGCGGGCCTCCTCGCCCGCGTGGCGGGCATCCTGGGCCCCCCACCCCCCTGGATGCGCGCCCGCGGCCGGGCCGCCCCGCGCTTCTACACGCCCTCTGGCGCCCTGTACGAGCGGTCGCCGCGGTCGGGGCGCGCCGCGCTCCTGCGCCCCAAGCGCACCACGCTGGCCGCGCGCGTGCCGGGGGCGGACGCGGGCGCGCTCGCGTTCTTGGCGGGCGTGCTCGTCGTGGACGCCGCGCTGCGGCCGACGGCGGAGGAAGCGTTGGGGCACCCGTGGCTCGCCGAGGGCGGCGGCGGCGGCGGGGGCGCGGCGGCGCCGCCGGCGCCGGCCTCGCCCGCGGGGGGGGCGCGCGGGGGCGGCGGCTTTGTCGTGGTCGACTGACGGGGGTGACAGAGGAGACGGGAGGAGAGGGGGCGCGAGGGGGGCGGGCCGCGGCGCCGGCGCTCGGCCCGAGCGAGCGGGCGGC
>Ga0315293_10004315_pt1 | contig 13546 bp, 10 predicted proteins | sample YL17G13_20_MG_FD_203071 | JGI IMG/M metagenome (GOLD analysis project Ga0315293, IMG submission 203071) | Sediment microbial communities from Yellowstone Lake, YNP, Wyoming, USA - YL17G13_20 | ecosystem: Environmental > Aquatic > Freshwater > Lake > Sediment | place: USA: Wyoming | collected... | reverse complement strand
TGCGGACACCGAGCCAGCACAAGGCCTTCGGCGTAGAGCGCGCCGGTGGCTTGACCGAGGTGATCACGCGCGGGCTGGCCCTGGACCAGGCCGTGCGCAACGGCAACAGCTCTCCGGTGCCCCTTCTGACGTCCGGGCGCCATGCGAGCCACCCGACCGGGGTTCTCAGCGCCCCGGGGCTCCGCACGGCCCTCGAAGGCCTCCGTTCAAGGTACGGCTGGGTGATCGTGGACGGTCCGCCCACAACGGTTTACAGCGACGCCGGCATCCTCGCCCCGCTGGTGGACGGCGTGGTCCTGGTCGTCCAGGCCGAGAAGACCCGATGGCAGGTGGCCGAGCAGGCCAAGCGGACTCTCGAGGAGTCGGGCGCTCGGTTGCTTGGGGCGGTGCTCAGCCGGCGGCAATTCCACATTCCGAAAGCGTTGTACGGGTTGCTCTAGGAGACGCGAATGGCTACGGGGCGGCGTAAAGGAGATCGGTCATGCAGCCTCTGAGGCGACGGCTGCTGCTCGACGCCTTCCGCGTGGCGGACCTGTGCGTCATGAGTGCGGCCTTCGGCCTGGCACTGCTGGTGTCGGCCGACATCGCGAGCCCGAACAACCCGGCCGAGTTCCTCGCCGTCAGGATCAAGCTCTCGAATGTGCTCCTGTTCATGGGGTTCGCGGTCCTCTGGCACGTGCTCTTCAGGGCGCGCGGCCTCTACCGATCGCGGCGCATCGGGCTCCTGGTATCGGAGTGGTGGGACGTCGCGAAGGCTGTCGTGCTGGGTACGCTCATTCTGGCCGGACTGGCTGTGGTCCTTCGACTCATAGCGGTGGACCGCCGCTTTCTGGCCGTCTTTTTCGCTGCGGGCCTCCTCGGCACGGTCCTCACGCGCAGTGTCCTTCGCCTGGTCCTGGGCGAAGTCCGGCGGAAAGGGCGGAACCTCCGCAACCTCGTTATCGTAGGATGCGGGCCGCGAGGCGCGCGGCTAGGGGCCGAGATCTGGAAAAGGCCCGAGCTCGGCTACCTCCTGCTGGGCTACATTGACGACATTCCCCCTCCTAGGAGTTCACTCCACGGCCAACCGGAGAAGCTCCTGGGCGGGCTGAAGGACGCTGCGAGGCTCTTGGGCACCATGGAAGTGGACGAGGTGATGATCTGCCTCCCGCTGCGCTCACAGTACGAGACGATCGCACGGATCATCGCCGTGGCAACCGAGATGGGGCTCATCGTCCGGATGCCCGCGGACTTCTTCGAGCTGAAGCTGGCGCACGCCGAGGTCGAGCACCTGGACAAGATTCCGACTGTCACCCTCGCCGAGCCGGCTCCATCGTCGCTGGGCCTTGTTGTGAAGCGGGCGCTGGACGTGGTTGGCGCCGCCGTAGCCCTTGTTCTACTCCTCCCGCTGTTCCTCATCACTGCGATCGCCATCAAGCTGGAGTCTTCCGGTCCAGTCTATTTCGGTCAGGAGCGGGTAGGCCTTGGGCGAAGGAAGTTCCGGATGTGGAAGTTCCGGAGCATGGTTAGGGACGCCGAGGCTCAACTTCCAGCACTCGAGATGCTAAACGAAGTGCAGGGAGCGGCGTTCAAGATCAAGAAGGATCCTCGCGTGACTCGCGTGGGTCGAATCCTACGGAAGTTGAGCTTGGACGAACTACCTCAGTTGTTCAACGTGCTCATCGGGGAGATGAGCCTGGTCGGACCCCGACCTCTTCCTTTGAGGGACGTGGAGAGGATCCCCAACGGTTGGCAACTCCGCCGCTTTTCGATGAAGCCGGGGCTTACATGCCTCTGGCAGGTTAACGGTCGCCACGAGATCAACTTCGACCACTGGATGGAGCTCGACCTGCAGTACATCGATAGCTGGTCGCTCGGGCTGGATTTGGAGATCGTCCTCAAAACGATCCCGGCTGTGCTCCGGGGCGCCGGGGCGAGCTAGTGCGAGGAAAGCAACCTCGAGCGCGTTTCCCAGGTGCCCCAGGTCGTTTCCGCGCCCGTGGCCGGGGGGACCTGTTAGCCCTTAAGCTCAACTCGCCGGGGCCTGCGCATCCCGTTCAAGAGCGACGGAGGCTGAACAAGCGGGGGTTTCGCCTGTACAAGTTCCAGACCAGGTCGCTGACAACGACGCCCGTCAGGCTCAACTCGAACCAATGAACGCGGTCGCCCGCCCGGCGCGCAGGAACAGGAACGAACCCCGAAGCACCCGCACGGGCAGATTCTTGCGGAAGACGAGTCTCGATGAGTTGCCGCAGTTGTTCAACGTGCTCGCGGGCGACATGAGTGTCACCGGGACTCGATATGGGGATTCTTGCGATGACGACCCCCGCGGTCTTGAAAGACTCAGGGGCCGCCTAATGAAGATCTCAAATCAAGCGCAAACCCTCAATTCCACAACCGAGGCAACTGGGGCGCGTGCCTGACGGCATTATGACAACACCTGGCCAGCCCAACTGGATTCAAGCAGGTATCAGTCTTGCGTCAGGGGCAACTAAGCAGAAGGGAATCCTCGCACTCGCCGACCAAGCTGTCGCCAGTGCAAACAACTTCTTGACCGGCATCATAATTGCGAGGTCCTGTACAAAGGAGGAGTTCGGCCTTTATATGCTTGGCTTCAGCATAGTGTTATTCATGATAGACGTACAAGGCTCTCTCATTTCGACACCTTATATGGTTTACAGTCCTCGTTTGAAGGGCAGCGAACATTCCCTATACACGGGTAGCACTCTGATCCATCAATTTGCCCTCTCTGCCCTGACGATGCTCCTCTTGGTGATGGGGGCTCTAGTGATCCCGCACAGGATAGGACCTCCCCATTTGGCCGGGGTCGTGTGGACGTTGGCTGGGGTCATAGCATTTCTCATGCTTCGAGAATATGCTCGGCGTGTCTGTTTCGCTGGTTTGCGGATGGGGACCGCGCTCTTAGTTGATTCCTCTGTTGCACTCATCCAGATCAGTGCGCTTGCACTCTTCGCTCGCTTTGGCCAACTATCTGCCAGCACGGTTTATTGGGTAGTTGGCATTGCCTGCGCCGTTCCTGCGGTGGGATGGGTTATTTCGAGCCATGACGTCTTCACCCTGCGTCTTGAACAAGCTTTCCTCGACTTTGGCCGCAACTGGTCATTCTCAAAATGGGTTTTCGTGGATAGCCTGCTGTGGACTTTCGGCATGAACCTTTATCCGTGGATGTTAGCTGCGTTCCGGGGGGTTGCTTCGGCCGGAGTGTGGGCGGCGTGTCTTGGCATTGCGGGCCTTGGCTATCCCGTACTCAGTGGATTGCAGAATCTATTTGGCCCTAAGATAGCGCATTCATATGCCGCCGCGGGCCATGATGGTCTGCGTCAATGTGTGTTAAGGGCAAGCGCAGCCCTCTCCATTGCAATGGTTCCATTGTTCTTGGGCCTTCTCTTCTTTGGCGACCGGTTAGTGACCATGCTGTACGGGGCCAACTATGCTGGCAACGGCGCTACCGTATCTTTGCTGGGCCTCAATCTGATTTTTTCTGGCGTGTCATTAGGGTACTCGGGCGGACTATTTGCCATGGAGCGAGCTGATCTCAACTTAAAGGTGACAACCGTGACCCTGTTCGTTTTCTTCACACTTGGCTTCTGGTTGGTACGATCCTTGGGTCCCCTTGGCGCAGCGTCAGGACTTTTGATAGCCAACATTGCATCCTCTTCACTTCGCGTCATACTTTTCACCAAATTCAGCGGTTCTCGAGTCTGCGCGGTCACCCGACAAGGCATGATCTAGCATGCTAATTCTCCTCGGTTAACGATGAGCACCAAAGCGACCTGGCTAGCCATCGGATTCCTTTCGGCTATATTTTTCCTGCACGGCCACAGCTTTTTCAGATCCAGAGAACAAGGGGAAGGTTCCTTTTCGGCGGAGGTGGTCGCCACCTACGTGGAACAGGGAAGTCCCGAGCGCAAGGGGGCGATGCTTCTGCTGGGGGCCTATGGCCTTGTTGGCCTATTTCAGAGACACCGTAATCGCCTCACACTACATGGGCGTTTGGGAACTGCGATTGTTCTGTTCCTACTCTGGGCACTTGCCAGCATTTTCTGGACGGACGATCTTGCCCTCACAACAAGGAGACTGATTCTCCTGGCAATGCTTTGGCTGGGAGCACTTGGAACCGCTACGCGATTGTCGTATCGCCAGATAATGGTTTTGGCCTTTTCTGTTTCATCGGTGTTCCTATGTGGCGGAATATGTGCTGAGCTATTCTTGGGAACCTTCCGCCCGTTCCAGAGTGGCATTTTGTTTGCTGGAGTAGAAACTGGTTACCGCTTTTGCGGCACTATCGACCCTAATGCTGGTGCGTGGGAATTGGGCATCATGTTGATTAGCGCGTTCTTCCTGGCTTTCAACATCGAGCGATACCAGCGCCCCCTATTCGCGGCCGGGATCACTGCGTTGTGTTTCTTGGTATTGAGCAAAACGAGAACCAGTTTTGCTGCGGCGATGATCTCTCTAATTGCTGCTTGGAGTCTTGTTACCTCAAAGAAACGAATTGGGTTTGTACTATTGTGCGCGGTGTCGGTCATTTGTGCCTCATACCTTGCTTTTGGTGATAGTTTCGTGAAATATGCGCAAACCTCAATGCTGCTTGGCAGGGAGGATAGCGATCCAGCTACCGTGTCAACACTCACCGGGCGCATTCCGTTTTGGACAGATCTCGTTTCCACGTATGTTGTAAAGCGTCCCCTGGCTGGTTACGGTTTTGGCGCTTTCTGGACCCCTAGCCGTTTGCTTGAGTTCCCGCATATGGACACGACCGCTCTTAATGGATATATAGACATCACGCTGGATCTAGGTCTTGTCGGTGCGGGGGCGTATGTACTAATGCTGGCCCTGGGAGCCATGAAATCCGTTGCACTGTACAGGCGTTCAGGGGATGTCGATTATGTGTTTATCTTTAGTATTTTGATATTCTATGCAATAGTAATGGTCAATGAGTCGATTAACCTTATAGTCTGTTTCCCAACATTTATCGTCGTTTGTTTACTAGCAAAGCTGGGATTTGTTAAGGCGTCTGCGACCCGAATACCTTCAGGTCCGTAACTTGTCGCACTCTTGGAGGGGTCCATATATATTAATAGCTCCTTAGTGTTGCGGAGGATAACGCGAGGTTATGGGGTCGGGTTTGCGACCGGACGTAGGATGATGCTATGGAGCTTGGGACATATGAGAGGCTGAATTCCAGGAGCTGTGGCGGAATCGGGCTACTGCGAAGTCGCGGTGGCCGGAAGGACGAAGGTCGTGTGCGGGATTGTCGGTTTTGTTGATTATCGGCGACGATTCTCGGCGGCGACGTTGAGCAGTATGCGTCGAGTGCTGGCTCATCGCGGACCCGACGACGAGGGAAGCTACACGGACGCGGACGGTGCGGTCGCTCTCGGTCATCAACGCCTGGCCATTCTCGACCTTTCGTCGAGGGGGCGCCAGCCGATGTCCACGCCGGATGGGCGCTTGACGATTGTTTTCAACGGTGAGATCTACAACTATCTGGAATTGCGGGACGACCTACAAGGGTACGGCATCGAATTCCAGACCAGCAGCGATACCGAAGTGCTCCTGCGTGCTTACGAAACTTGGGGGGTCGGGGCACTCGATCGTCTTTTGGGTATGTTCGCCTTCGCCATCTGGGACCGTCAGGACCAGTCGCTGGTGCTGGCGCGTGACCGGGTTGGGAAAAAACCGCTTATCTATTTCTCGGATGGGGCCGCGTTGGCATTTGCCTCTGAACTAAAAGCGTTACTTGCCTTTCCTCAATGCACCGCACGCCTGGATCCCGAGGGCGTGCAACTCTATCTGGCTCTCGGTTACATACCGGCACCGTTCAGCATTTTCCGCAATGTACGGAAGCTGCAGCCCGGGCATTATCTCCGGTTCCGCAGCGGCCGACTCGAAATCCACCGTTACTGGTTTCCCGAACAGGCCAATGTATGTTCGCCGGGGCCGCCTGGTGCTCGCATTGAGGAACTGCGTGGCATTTTTCGCGAGGCTGTGCGGATTCGGTTGCGCTCGGATGTGCCAATCGCGCTTTTTCTAAGTGGCGGCATCGATTCGGCTGCTGTCGCGGCGGAGTGTTGCGAGCAGGGCCACAAAGTACGTGCCTTTACCGCCACTTTCGACTATGACTCCATAGATCTGCCTTACGCCACCGCCGTCGCCCAGCATCTTGGCCTCGAGCAGGAAACCATTCACTTGGATGGCAGTGGGATCGGGGACGAAATCCACCGCATTATCTGGTACTACGATGAGCCGTTCGCCGATACATCCAATATACCTTCTTACTATATTGCCAAAGCAGCCCAAGAGTTCAAGGTGGTGTTGAACGGAGATGGCGGGGACGAGGCTTTCGGCGGATACGCGCATTATGAATACGTCGGCCCAAAACAGAAGTTGAATTCGGTGGCAGCCAGGATTGGCTTCAAAGACGGACGGAGCGGCGACAGGTGGCAGGTGTACTTCCAATCGAAATCACTCTTCCGACGGCGTAGCCGCGTTGCGTTGCTCAAAGGGCGAGCCGGTTCCGACTGCGCGGTAACCCGGTTCATCGATGAAGATCCTTTTCTGCGTGCCTGCCCGCCCTGCGGTGCCCTCCACCGTGCACTCTGGGCCGACCGCCACGTTTACCTGGCACACGATCTACTCTTCAAGATGGACATCGCGCTGATGGCGCATTCTATCGAGGGCCGGTCACCCTTCCTCGATCACCGGCTTTTGGAATGGGCCCAATCTTTGCCCGCCGAGGAACTGGTAGCTGGGAGCCAAAAGAAAGTGCTATTGCGCCGCGCTTTCCGAAAACGGCTGCCTGCCCATGTCCTGGATCGGACCAAGCACGGATTCGGTTCTCCGATAGTTTCCTGGCTAGCCGGTCCATGGAATGAGCTCTGCAACGAGTATCTGCCCACTCCTCTTCTTGAAAGAGCCCCTCAGGAGTTGACGCTGGCTCGCTTCCGCGCAACCGGGAGAAGAGCAGGCGCCTTACAATCCTGGACGTCAGACGCTATGCAATTGTGGACGCTCCTAATGTTCTCGCTCTGGGCCCGCCGGTGGAAGGCTGACTGGTAGAGGAGATGATACACAAAGGCGCCAACGCAACTCCCGGTCCCCGCGTATCGGTGCTCATGGCAGTCTACAACGAGCGCCCGGCATACCTCGACCGGGCGATCGCCTCGATTCTCGATCAAACTCTTTCTGATTTCGAGATGATTATCGAGGATGATGGCTCTGAAGACGAAGGAACGGTTCGCGCCCTCAACTGCTGGGCGTCCCGGGACAAGCGAATTCGCCTCTTTCACGAACCGCACCGGGGAACGACGTCCGCGCTCAATCGGGGATTATCGCGCTGCTGCGGGCAATTCGTTTGCCGCCAGGACTCTGATGACTGGTCCGAGCGGGATCGGATCGCGAAACAGGTCGAATTTCTCAAGAGCGAAGAAACGGTCGCGATTGTTGGCACGTACGTCCGCTGCTGGCGCGAGGACGGTTCCGTCTTGTGGACGTGGGTTCTGCCAACCGCTCCAGCCGATGTTAGGAAAATGTTTCCCCGCACCAGCCCCTTTGCCCACGGCGCCGTGTGCTTCCGCAAAGAGGCGATCGAGGCTGTTGGGGGCTATCGTGAGGGAATGGTGAGCTGTCAAGACTACGATTGTTTTTGGCGACTGTGTGATCGATTCGCAGGCGCGAATATCCCGGAAGTGCTATACAACTATCGTTTCACCGGTGCTTCGATCTCCGCCCGCTTCTGGTACGATCAAACCAAGGCAAAGGCAGCCGCCCGGAAACTGGCAGAGGCACGGCGGAACCACCAGCCGGAGGATGTCGAAGACGCGCTCCGCCAAGCCGACATATTACTGTCTGGTACCGATGTCCCATACTGGACGCTGCTACGGACCGCAGATCACAATCTATTTGCCGGCCTCTACAAAAAGGCCTTTGGAGACTATTTCCGCGCCGTCGAGAGGCGTCCACTCAGATCAGCGGCATGGTTGAAGCTCGGCCGGGCCGGCGTGTTCTTGGCCTTGCCATGCCTGCGTCAACGGTTGTTTGGCCACCAACTCTGGGCGCTGGCGCCCAAGTGGTTAACATGGATGACGCCGCCCGGCTCCTAAGCGGCGGGGGATAAATGCCTGGAGTCAATCTTCAAAGCGCAACAAGCCTGCGCGCTGGAGCAGCACGCGCCACAAGAACAGCGGATTGCCAATGAGATACCGCCGCCACAAGCGGCGCGGCTCAATGAGAAGGCGCGCCAGCCACTCCAGGCCGTGATCCCTCATCCAGCGCGGGCCGCGCGGCGTTGCGCCAGCCATGTAGTCGAGCGCCGCCCCCACCGGAAGGGCCACGTTGCCGTCAAGGCGTTTCCAGTTTTCCAAGAGCCACTTTTCCTGGAGCGGCATCCCAAAGCCGACCAGCAGAACGTTGGGGCGGGCGGCATTGATCGCTCGCACCACTGCGTCGTTCTCCACGCAGCCGAGGGTCTTATCAAATTCGCCATGCTGGGTGCCGACGATTTTCAAGGTGGGAAATTGCGCCTGCAACCGAACGGCGGCCGCGGCGGCCACTCCGGGGCGGCTGCCGACAAAGAAGAACGTCAGGCCGTGCTGCGCGGCAAGCTCCGCCAACCGGGGCAACCAATCCGGGGGCGTAAAGCGCTCCGGCAAGCGCGCCCCGAGCAGGCGCGCGCCCCACTTGACGCCAAACCCGTCGCAAAACACTACTTCGCTCTGATTGAAGAAGGCACGGAACCAGCTCGCCTCGCAGGCAAGATTCATGGCGTGGACGTTGACGTAGGCGACAATCGCGCGCTCTTGGTGGACACTCACGTGCAGAATGAGGCCCAACAATTGCTCAAGCGAGAGCGCATGAATCCGGACGCCGAGCACAGAGACAGTGCGGAGAGCCGTGAGGCGGGGCGGCTCGGTTTTCACTTTGAACTCACTCGCTCTCTGCGAAACGCTGTTTCCACTGCGCGTCGATAAAAAGCTTCCATGCCTCCCGCCGCCTGCGCCGGACTCCAGTGGGTCGCCGTTCGCCGCGCGGCCGCGCCGAACCGGGCCGAGCGCTCCGGGTCCTGGAGCAGTTCAACAATGCGCCGCGCCAGCGCCGCCGGATCTGCAGGCGGCGCGAAAAGGCCCGTCACGTTCTCCTCGACCAACTCGACCAACCCCCCCACCCGTGTAGCAACTACCGGTCGCCCCGCCGCCATCGCTTCGGCGACCGACAACGAGAAATTTTCCGTGAGCGACGGCGCGACGACAACGTCCATCGCCTCGATGACTAACGGGCCGTCGGCCCGCGCGCCGACAAAATGGACGCGCTCGGCCACGCCCAACCGCCGGGCCTCGTGTTGCAACGCCGCGCGCTCCACGCCGTCGCCGACGATCAGCGCGTGCGCCGCGGGGGCCGCGCGAAATACGTCCGGTAAAGCGGCCAGGAGATCGCCAACTCCCTTTTCCGGAGCTAGACGCCCGATGTAGCCGACCACCGGGCCTGCCGCCGCGCCGACAAGTTCCTGCCGCAGGCGCGCCGCCACCACCGGAGCAGGTGGAGTTGGCTCCGGCCCAATCTGGATTACGCTAATCCGTTCTGGCAGCGCGGCATACACCCGCACCAAGTGTTCGCGAAGGGCAAGAGTGGGAACGCAAACCCACGGGGCCAGCCAGAGGCGCGCCATCCCGCTCCAGTTCGTCTTGAACTCATGGACCGTACACACCAGCGGCACGCGCGCCAGCCAGGCCACCCCCCGCCCCACCAGGGTCGTAAACCGGTGATGGCTATGCAGAATCTCGATTTGCTCGCGGCGCACGAGGCGAGCCAGTTGCGCTACGGCCAGCAAGAGCTTGTGCGGCGACGAGGGGTACAGTGATGCGTGATGAACGGAGGGAAAGCGCGCCACCCAGTCGCCGCCGCTCGTCGCCACGCTGACCGAGTGACCGCGCGCTTCGAGCGCCTCTGCCAGCAGAAGCATATGCCGGCTGACGCCCCCCATTTCCACCTGCGGCCGCATAAAGAGGATTTTCATTCAATAAGCCCGCCGGGCCCCTCAGCACCACGCCCACCGTCTTCCACAAAATCACAATATCGAACCAAAGCGAGTAACTGCACATTTACTATAGATCAAGATGCGCTTTCAAATGCATCGGCAGATCGCTGCGCCCGTTCACCTGCCACCAGCCGCTAAGGCCCGGCGGCAGGGCGAGACGCTGGCGCTGCTTCTCGTGTAAGGCGCGCGGGACGTGCCCTACCTGCGCGGCCAAGCGTGCGGCGGGGCTCGCGCTATCGGCGCGAGCTACAGCGGGATCGAGACCTACTAGGAAGAGGTCGGATCGCGCTTGGTGAGCTACGGGCACAAGGGCCTGGCCTGCTGCCGACCGCATTTGCCGCCACGCAACGCGGACTTCCGCGGTCTCACCCCTGTTTTCAGCCCCTGCGTGAGTGGCAGGCACGGCGAGATCTTCTCCCATACGCTCCTCTCAACTCTGGGCGTCACGCGCCATTCCTTCGACATCGTGCAGTTCCACGCCCTTGGACCGGCGCCCTTCTTCGGCCTGCCTCGCCCTCGGGGGTTGTGCACGGCCACCTCAATTTGTGGCCTCGACTGGCAACGTGAGAAGTGGGGTACGGTGGCTCGGCGAATCCTTGAGTTCTGCGAGTCGATCTCGTACCGCCTGCCCGACGCCACCCACGTGGTATCCCGCACGCTCCAGCAGTGCAACCGTGAGCGCTGCGGAGTCGAGGTCACAAATATACCGAATGGCGTGAACCTCGAGACGGTACCGCCTCACAAGGAGATACACGCGCTAGGCTTTCAGGGAGCGAACTACTTCCTCTTCATGGGAGGAATCTCGCCGGAGAAAGGCTGTAAGGAGATGATAGAGGCGTTCCGCTCTCTCGGTTCGAGGCCGACGAAGCTCGTAGTGACGGAACGGCAGCGCAAGCCTTTGACTACCCGCACGCGGGCGGCACAGTGCCGGCAACGTGGGGTGAGAGGACAGCTTCTCTCTTGCCACCAGCCGGGAATTGACGTCAGGCCGCGCTTCCCACTGCGACAAGAGCGTCAATGTTCTTCTTTGGGCAAGTACTGTTTGCCCGAGCTTCCCACCCAGCAGGGCTGCTCAGGGCCGGGCGGGGGGCCAAAACCCGACGGACGCGACGCCGCACAGGTGCCCCGGCACCAGGTCGGTATCGGCTCGGAGTTGTCGTCGGGGTCGGTGCGCGCGTCGCCGTCGGTGTGAAGGTGAAGGTCAACGTCGGTGGTAGCCCTGGGGTCATGGTCAGGGTCGGTGTCGAGCGTGACGGTCCCGTCTCTGACAGGGGGCACGTGGGCCCCGATTTCCGACCCCTGATCTGCATTGAACTGGTGGCCAGCGCCCAAATTGCCAGGTCACGATCAACCTGGCATGACGGTCATGCCCTGGAAACCCAAGGGATCTGCGCCCGTGCCGCGGTACCGGGAAGTTATCAACAGGGTGAAGTGTTTCTCCTGGGGCCCGCAGTCAGCACTTCCATTCCTCTACCACGCTCCCTTGCGCGCAGGGCATGCCACCTCCCAGGCACATGCCGACATGATGTTCCCAATCGCTCGCCCTTGCGCCGTTGGGCGAGTAGGTGTAATTTCGGAGTCGTCCTATGGACGGCTCATCACCCAATTCTGAAGGTTCGCAAAGCAGCGCCTCCGAATCCTCGCCCCACCGTTACTGGCGACGTGTCCGGCACTTTGCGCTTTTGGGCCTCGTGCTTGGAAGTGCACTTGGGGCGCGCATCTACCGCATCGGGCAGCCACCCCTTGATTTCGCCCCCACGCGACAGTACTTTGCAGCGCTGCAGGCGCGATGCTTCTACCTCGAGCACGCTCCAGCCATTCCCAAGTGGCGGAAGGTGCTTGCAGTTCAAAACAGCCCGAAAACGCTTGAGTTCCCACTGCTACAGCGGCTTGCAGCGCTGGGCTACCGGCTGCACGGTGGTGAGGATCTGCAGATCCCGCGCCTGCTGTCGGTGTTCGCGTGGTTTGTAGGCGGCATCCTCATGTACTGCGCGGCGCGGCGTCTGGCCTCTCCCAGCGCCGCACTGGTCGCATCTGCTTTCTTCCTGCTCTGCCCGTTCGGGGTGGCGGCCAGTCGATCCTTTCAGCCAGACCCACTTATGGTCACGCTGCTTATCCTTACCTACCTGACTCTCTTGGAGTACGGTGCGCGGGGCGGTCCCTCGAGGCTGTTTGCGGCTGCCACGAGCGGTGGCCTCGCCGTGCTGGTGAAACCGATGGTCCTCTTCCAGGTGGTGGCCGGTTTCCTGGCGGTCTGGTACACGCGCCGAGGCAGGGGCCGTGATCGTTCAGTACTGCATTTGGGGATTTTCGTGGCGGTGGTTGCGGCGCTGGGTGCCGGCTACTACCTCCACGAGTGGTTCGCTCCGACCCGAGTGAGGAGTTGGACCCAGCAGGCATTCCTGCCTCACCTGCTCCTGACTGCCAAATTCTGGCAGGGATGGCTGGCCCAGAGCTGGAAGGTGGTGGGCTTTTTGGCGCCAGTGGCCGCCCTGATGGGGTTCTTGTCCTTGCACAAGGGTGTGGCCCGAAGGTTCGTCGTGGGGCTTGCTGGTGGCTACGTGGCGTTCGGACTTTTCTTCAACTACCACTGTTTCACTCACGACTACTACCACCTCCAACTCATCCCTTTGGTCGCGCTCGCCCTGGCGCCCTTCACCGACCGTGTGACCGCCAGCCTAAGGGAGGCTCGCCTGGTTGCACGGGTGTCCACCGATGTCGTTTTGCTTCTTATGTTTGTTGCGGCCGTGCTGGATCTCGCTGTGGTTTCCTTTTACCGCGAATGGCGCGCGAATTTCGGCGACGAGGTCGCGACTTATCGCGAAGTTGGTGGACTTGTGGGGCATGAGGCCAATAACGTGCTGCTTGCAAGTTACTACGGTCAACCGCTTGAGTATTACGGGGAGATCGGTGGTGTTTCGTGGCCGTACCCGCCTGATCTTCGGCTTGAAGGACTAATGGGTATGCCTGCGCGGAGCGCCGAGGAGCGGCTTGCGGCAATGGTAGCCGTGCACGACCCGCGATACTTCATCGCCACCGATCTACCTGAGTTGCACGCGCAGCAGGGGCTTGAACGCTTCCTAGCGCTGAACTTCGAGGTGAAGGCCAAGACCGACCGCTACGTGATCTACGATCTCAAAGCTCCCCGACTCCCCTCGGCGCCACCGCCAAGCCCTCCCGGTGGCCCACGATGACGTGGCGTTTGGACTGCTAGACTAGGCCCACGCCCCCACCTTTGCCGGGCCGCGCCGTGGACGATGCTTCTATCTCGCATTTTTCTCCCGGCTAGGTCGCGCTTGCCACTAGGTTCACCCGTCTCGAGAGTCAGCCAGGCTCGCAGGCACCTAAGGGACGGCGACCGGGGGTACCCTCACGCTGGCCCTCTCCCACCCGCGTTCGACAGTTGTAGGCAAAGGCGAGGCGCAACGGTATTGTTGTGAGTGAGTTTCGTGGATGGGCTCGTCCGTGTAGTGGCTACTGGTTTTGGGGTTTTGGCGCGAGTTTCCGGAC
>Ga0315293_10004313_pt1 | contig 13553 bp, 16 predicted proteins | sample YL17G13_20_MG_FD_203071 | JGI IMG/M metagenome (GOLD analysis project Ga0315293, IMG submission 203071) | Sediment microbial communities from Yellowstone Lake, YNP, Wyoming, USA - YL17G13_20 | ecosystem: Environmental > Aquatic > Freshwater > Lake > Sediment | place: USA: Wyoming | collected... | reverse complement strand
GCCACCAGCTCTTGCCTCCCCTGTGGTACTATGCTTTGCGTCATGGCCTGCCTACCTTTCACTTAGCTATGTTTGGCTGATAACAGCACTTATCAGAAGCATACACTAAGCCTAGTCCGTTGTCAAGCACAGGCTAGGACGGGCATATGGGCAGGCCCACGCAAGAGCCTATGCGGGGCGAAAAGGCATGGCCCAGATAGAGGCTAAACACAACGAGAAAAGAGGGAGGTGCTCAATGGCCGAGCTCACGATCAATGAGGCCGCCGCTGCCCTACACCTGGCCCCGGACACTATCAGGCGGCGAATTCTGAGGGGCGAGCTACAGGCCCGCCAGGACGTGCGCGGCCGCTACCTGGTGGAGGTGGACGTGGAGCCCCCGGCGCCTGTAAGCGAGGACTCGGCGCTGCTGGCCTCGGAGCTGGAGGCCGCAAAGGCCCTGCTGGAGGAGGTGCGCCATAGCAGAGACGGGCTGGAGGAGGCCCTGGCAGCGGCTAGACAGGGCGAGGCTGAGCTTAGGCGGCTGCTCTCTCAGGCTATGCGTGCCCTCCCGGCAGGCCCGGAGACGCCCGAGGAGCAGCCCCCTACGCCCACGGCCCCTAAGCGGCGGTGGCGGTGGCCGTGGGGGAGGTAGGGAACTGCCAAGAGGCGTAATCTTTTCACCCGATCCTTGACTTCCGTCTTAACACGGGTATAATTGGGCGTGACAATTGCTGTAAGGAGGCGCGGACCGTGAATGACGAGCCATTGCTAAGCCTGACCGGCGCCGCCTCGATACTAGGTTGTACTCGGCAGACGATCCACAACTACCTGAACAAGGGGCTTCTGCCAAGCATCCGCACGCTTTATGGCCGAGGCATTCCCCGGGAGGCCGTTGTGAAACTAGCGGAGGAGCGGACCACCGCGGCCGGCAAGAAGTAGCACAAAAACGACGGTGCCCGGCGGTGGCTGCCGCTGGGCACCCGGTAGGAGGCGAGCATGAACGGCGCAGGCCTCAGTTACCTCATAATAGCACGTAGGTTGCACAGCGTCAAGCCCTGTCGCTGCCCTCTTTGCGGCGAGCTGGTGGCCAAGGAGGGGCAGGCGCTATGGCTGCCAATCTAGAGCCCGGCACTCGCTACCTGCACGCCCTCTTCGCCGACCTCAACGGCGCCTTCGTTGAGCTGAGAGCCATCAAAGGGGGGCGAGCCCGCCCCTCGTTCTACAACAACCTGGTGGCCCTCGCCCGCACCGCCTCCACCCTGGCCGCCACCCATGACGTGTATCTGGGCGTCGCCGCCCGCCGTGACAGCAGCAATGGGACCAAGGCCAACCTGGCCTGGGCCGGCGCCCTCTTCGCCGAGGTGGACGTGGGCGAGGGCAAGCCCTACACCACGCTAGCGGCGGCCCAGGAGGCCGTGCGCACCTTCGCCCTGCGCCCCTCTATGGTGGTGGAGTCGGGGCGCGGCCTTCACCTCTACTGGCTTTTGAGGGAACCCTGGCCGCTGGACAACGCCGAGGACCTCGCCGCCTTCGAGGCCGTGACCAACGGCCTCGCCATCGCCCTACAGGGCGACGCTGCCTGGGACGCCTCCCGCGTCCTACGCCTGCCGGGCACCCTGTGGCATAAGGAAGAGCCCGCCCGTGTGGTGGAGCTGGCTGAGCTCGACGCCGACCTGCGCTATAACCTGAGCGACTTTGAGCCCTGGGCCCTACCGCCTCAGCGGGGGGAGGCCGTCGCCTTCACCGACGCCGAGGGGGCCGACGCCGAGGAGGCCATGAGCAAGGCCGAGGCCCACAACCTACCAGCTCGGACTTGGCGGCTCATCACCGAGGGGCACCCGGACGGCGCCGACCGCTCCCGCGGGGACTTCGCCGCCTGCTGTGCCCTGCTGCGCGCCGGCCTGAATGACGCCGAGATCCGCGCCGTCTTTGCCCGCTACCCCATCGGCGAGAAATATCGCGAGCCCGACGCCGGCGACCGCTATCTCGGCCTCACCATCGGCCGGGCCCGGGCCAACGTAGACAACGGCGACGCCCCTCCCGCCGGCAAGCCCACACCTTTTCTCCCCGAGGCCCTAGACGCCCTGCTGGCCGCCCCCGACGAGGCGCTGGACGCCATTATCGGCGACGGCGGCGAGGGCGCCGTTCTCACCCGCGGCGGCAAAGGGTTTGTCGCCGGCCCCACTGGAGTGGGCAAAACGAACTTACTCCTACGGCTCAGCCGGTCGCTGTGCGAGGGCTCGCCCTTCCTGGACCTGCCCATAACCTGCCCGCACACCGTCCTATACCTGGCCCTGGAGGGCTCACGCGGCAGCATGCGAAAGAGGCTGCGCAAGGTGTGGACTGACGCCGACCCCGAAGCTCGGCAACGCTTCAGTATGGCCTTTATCCGCCTCAACCTCGCCAACGAGAGCGACCTCCTCGGGCTGGAGGCTATGCTGACAGAGGTTCGCCCCGACGTGCTCATTATCGACCCGCTGCGGAACGCGCACCCGTGGGACGAGAACGCCTCGCAGGAGGCGGCCCGGCTCACCGCCCTACTGGACGCCCTCATAGACGGTTACGGCTGCGCCCTCGTCCTCGCCCACCACGACCGTAAGCGGCCGCCATTCGTCCGCCGCGACGCCGGCACAGACAAGGTGCGGGGTAGCACGGCCCTCGTGGGGTGGCTTCAATTTTGCCTGAGCCTTGACGCCGACCCCAAGACGCCGGACGTGGTGCTGGCCGAGTGGGCAAAGACCCGCGACGCCGAGCTGCTGCTGCCGCCCCTAGTCCTGGACTTCGACCGCGCCACGCTGGACTTTTCCCCTAGCGACCGTGCCCCAGGAGGCAAGGTGTCCGACGATGCGATCCTGAACGCCGTCTACCTGAACGGCGGGAGTTACCGCGGCCCCGATCTGGTGGCGGGACTTATGGAGGGCAGCGGCGCAAGTGACCGCTGGGTGCGTGAGCGCCTGCGCGTCCTCGTCAAGGATGGCAGCCTCATTCAGTACGTGGCCCCTGCCGACAGCAAGTGCCGTGCCCTTACCTACGGCCTGCCCGATAGAGAACCTGTGGAGGTGGAGTCATGACGGTAGGAAGGCTTCCTACCGTGACTTCCTACCGACGCTCGCAAATAGCCTTTGACGGTAGGAACTCACGTCGGTCGCCCCCTAAAGGGGGTAGCGACTTCCTACCGTCGCTACCACCCTCCTCAGGATGGCGATGTGCAGACTTCCTACCGTGACTTCCTACCGACCCAAAAGAGGGCACAGGAGGGGCAATGACTGAGCTGGCAAAGGCGGGCGACCTTGTTAGCACCGTCCCCCCTGCCGCCCTCTGTGCCCATCGGCCGCCGGGGGAGGTGGAGGATCGCTGGGCACACGGCGACGGCGGCGCCGACCCTCACGTCTGCGGCTGCTGTGGGGCCCCGGTGTCGTCCGACCTGTGGACGGACGGCCTCTGCCTCGTCTGCCGCGTCGGGCAGCCCGTCAAGGACGGCGCCGGCCACCTAGCCCGCCTGGCCCGGGACCTGGCGACGCATGGAGTGAAGGAGGAAGAGGTTATGACTAGGAGACGTTCAAAGGCCCAGTCTGTGCCTGTTGTGATAGCCCGCTGGTCCCTGAGTGGCCGGGCGACGGCGCGGGGGGAAGTGGAGCCCATCCAGAAGATCCTCCCGGCGCGGCCCCACTGCGCCGCCTGTGGCCAGCCCACGCTGCCCGGCCTTCTAGCCGGTGGCGAGTGCCCCCCGTGTGCGTTCCTCAGGAAGGCGGCAGGCGGCCGCGGTGCCTGAGCTGGAGAAGCGTTTGGCTGAGCTAGAGAAGATGCTGGGGGAGGCGCCGCCGGCGCCGGTGCCGTCCTGGCGCGACTATCTCCAGGATGGCGAGGTCGAGAACTCGCCCGAGGGCAGGGCGTTCGGGGTCCTAAGGCAGGTCTACCGTCAGGCTCTCGCCGAGCTGGGGGAGGTGAGAGCGGAGGAAATTTGCTGGGCCGTTTTCATAGAGGCGGACTACAAGCTCAGGCACGACGAATGGGGGCCAACGTTTGCCGATGAGCCCGAGGACCTGCGCCGTTACATCGACCTGGGCAAGGGCCTCTGGGAGGCGGGGGCGGAAGGTAAGGGATGCTAGACGGTGCTGGGGCCGTGGTAGGTCCTGCTTGTAGCGCTACTCGGCGCGACGGCTGGCCGTGCAAGGCTACTGCCGGGCCCGATGGGAAATGCTTCGGCCACTCCGAAGGTTTGAGAGAGAAGGCCCAGGCGGCCAGGAGGCGAGGCGGCCAGAACCGGGCCACCTCCGCCCGCCTGGCCAAGATGCTCCCCCAGCGGCTCATGCCCATTTACGACCTCCTGGAGCAAGTCCTGGGGGAGCTGCACAAGGGGACGGTGACGCCCCAGGTCGGCGGAGCCATGGCGGCAGTGGCTGGGCAGATGGTCAAGCTGCTCACGTCCGGCGAGCTGGAGCAACGAGTCCGGCAATTGGAGGAGCGGCAGGCCAGCGCCAATGGCGCTGGCCGCGAGGGGGCCGCTTCGCTGGAGAAGACGCAGCAGGGGAGGTGAGAACTGATGCCTAGAAGATACCAGTTGAAAGAGGTCGCCGGCTCGAGCAAGGAGGCCCAGAACCCCGGGCCCAGCCCGCAATACAGATATGGCGCGAAGGTGACAGGGTTCGAGACGACGCCGGCGGCGCCGTCCTGGGCGGACTTCCTAGAGGAGCTGGACCTGCCCGAGAACCTGCGCGAGATCCTGCGCGCCGGCTGGCGCTGGGACTGGATCGAGCCAGGTGGCGGCATGAGGACGCTCGACTCCGAGCTCCTGAACGAGCGTACCGACGACGAGCTCCTGAGCATCCCGGGTATGAATATGGCGCGGCTGCGGCAAGTCCGGGCGGCCGTGCTCAACGACCCCGGGATCGGCGCCGTCGCCGCCATTATCTCTATCCGGCCCGTACCTTGAAGCGGGCCATAATTCGGCGAGCCTGGGCTGGGCGGGGTCGGAGGATTTGGCTTGTGGGGGCTCTGGTGGCAGAACCTGCGTGCAGATTGGGGGCTGCTCCCCCCTCGGGCAGCCCCCGCTCCTGCCCGGGATGGTAGCGGGGGCTGGCAGCGGCTGGAGGGCGCGACCGGCGAGCCCAGATGTAGGATGAGCAAGGATGGGTACGTCGGCAGGCATCGGTGCGATGGGGGCCGAGAGGCCCCAAACGTGCCAGGAGCACATCGGCGGGGGTTAGGATGGGGGCTTCTTGACAGTCCTTGACCAAGAGGCTAGAATCTGCGGTAGACAGGCAGACAGCGGGCTAGACAGTCAGAAAGAAGGAAGGAAAGATGGCAGACAGAGAGACCATTACCATCTACGTGCGCCTCGGTCCCAACGACGACGAAAGCCAGCGGCTCCTCAGTTTCAAGCGGCCAGCCAGCATTCCCTCTTCTGAGCTTCTGGAACTAGGCTTGGCCATCGACGGAAACCAGGTCGTCTCCTGTGTTTCCGAGATGGAGAACCATGAGGGCTTCACAGGGCCACTCCAGGCCGGATGGGGGAGTGTCCTCATGGATGCCTTGTTGGAAGAGGAGAAGGCTCTGGCTGCGTGGCTTGACCGCCACGGTTACGACGTAGAGTTCGCCTAGAAGTAGTGCCCCGCTGCCTGCCTGTCTATGGATTGCCCTCAGAGGCCCCAGAATGGCCAAGGTTGCGCCAGGTGTGCAAATCCTTAACTGCTCTTGTACCTGCCAGTAACGGCCAAGCCAGCGTGCTGGCACGGCGGCTGGGCGGGAGCTATTCGCCCTCCTCCCACTCCACCAACTGCTCCGGCTTAATATCCAGGGCCTTAGCTAATCTACGTATCGTCTGCATCGTTGGCTGGTGGCGGCCCGTTTCTGCCCGCACGATAGTGGTGTATGCCACGCCAGCCCTCTCGGCCAGCGCCCTCACGGTGAGAAATCGCTGCCGGCGCCACTCTCTTAGATGGAGATGCATTACCGCCTACTCCCCTCCTCAGATATTATACCACCAAAGGACTCTCTTGCAAACACCTTGCTACCCCCTTGACACCAATCCAGCATTGTGGTAGCATGATGGTAGCGAGAGAGATAGAGGGAGCGGGAAAGGGGCAAGATAATGGCAGCGATAACATTCAGCCCCGCGAGCAGTTGGGTGTGTGCCTGCGGCCAGTGGAACCTCAAAGGTATAACTGTCTGCCGCGATTGCGGGAAGCCGAGGTTCTAGATGGCAGCGACGGTCGGAGAGGAAAGGCCTTGCACGTTAAATGGCTGTGGCCGGCCGGGGAAAGTGATCGTGGTAGTGGGGGACTGGGCGCCGGCGATCTGCGGCGCCTGCCAAGCCAGGGCAGTGCACTTTTGGAGATCCCTGGAGGCGCAGGAGGCCCGCCGGCGGGAGAGGCTGCAGCGGAAGAAGGAGCGGGCGCTCATAGGGCTAGCGGCAACACGGGCGGCAATGATATCAGCCAGGGGCTGAAGGAGATAAAGAGCATGAACGAGGTCGAGTGTGAACTCCTTGACCAATTTCCCCTGCCCTTTTGTGATGGAGAGGGCAACGAACTGGATAACGGCTACGGGTTCGCCTTCGCATTGAGCCGCTTCGCCGGCGACGCCGACCCTCACTTAGCACGGCCACGGCTCAATCTGGCGTTCCTAGATGAGGAAGGCGAGTGCCTTGCGGCCGGCAGTCTATCGCTGGAGAAGTTGGACGAACTGATTCCTTGGCTCATGACTGTTCGGGCACGTCTTACATAGGGAGTGAGGGGCTGAATGCCAAGGGCACAATGGCTGGAGCGGGCGCTGGAGCGCTTGGGCGCTGAGGCCTGGGAGGCGCTGGCCCTGAACGTAGAGAGCAAGGAGGCCGACAAGCTGCTGGCCGCGATGTAGGAGGCACGCTGAGTGTGGCATTGCACCGCGCTCCCGTGCTAGACTGTGGCAAAAGAAAAGGGCCCACTGCCGTCTAAACGGCCGGGGGTTGACACCACTGGTAGCATGCTGTAGGATCTAGGGCGAGTAGGTAGTCCGACTAACTGAATAATGGAGCTGAAGCGCTCCTTTTCCGTCGCCAGAATCCGGCCAGAGAGCCGTGCGGCGGGGAAGGAGCCTTTTTCGTTTGGAGGTGCAGCAAGATGGCGGGCGAGCGCATTGTATTAACGGTTGAGGAGGCCGCCAAGGCTATTGGGTTGTCTCGCGGCTCCGCCTACGCCGCGGTTCGGCGAGGTGAACTCCCGACCATCCGCATTGGCCGCCGGATCCTGGTGTCCCGCGATGGGCTAGAGCGCCTGCTGGCATCGGCTGGTAAGGGCCAGTCCGATGAGGACGCCGCCGCTGGCGGCCTGCAGTTTGTCGTGAAGGAGGCTGGGAATCCGGGCGGCGGCGCTGGCGCAAGGGGGAGGTCATAGCCATGGCGACGAAGAGGAAGAAAGCACAACCCGCGAGCCCTGAGCCCCCGGCCGCTGAGCCGAAGGCTGCGGTCAATAAGGACCTGGACCCCGGTCGGGGCCTGGAAATACTCCGACTGAGCGATATCATCCCCGATGGCCGGCCCGTGGATATAGTGGACGAGGCCAATCCTGACGGGCGGCGCTACACGCTGCACCACCCCGGAGCGCTCACTCTGTATACCACCGCCATAGTAGATCGCCTCCGCGCTCGCTGGGCGATATTATTCCGAAAATGGAACGCCAACGAGTGCTCGCAGCAGGAATCCGATGAGCTGGACGAGGCCGCCTGCCAGCTCGTGCCGTCGATCAGCGACGTGCCGGAGGAGACGGCCAGAGCCTGGACCTGGAGAACACGGGTGCAACTTATTACCTTGCACTTCGGCTATATCGCAGAAATCTTGCCCACTCTAGCCCCAAATCTGAGAGCGGCGGCGCCACCGAACAGGGCGGCCCGTCGGGCGCTGGCGAAGAAGGTGAAGGACGCGGTTGGGGAAGGCTAATCACCCAAGTCGGCTAGGGGAGTAGCTGGTAGATGGCCACAAACTTAGGATCTGCCATCCTCGAGTTGCAAATCGACCCTGGGAAGCTGCATGCGGGGATGCAGGCGGCCGAGAAGGATGTCTCGGGTAGCATGGGGAAAATGGGGCAATCCTCTAATACCCTGAGCGCCCAACTGAAGGATGCCGAGAAATCTTCTGGCGGCCTGAGCAACCAACTGAAAACCCTCGCCCTTGCGGCCGTCGGGGCCGTCGGGGCGTTCGTTAGTATCAAGACCGTTGTATCTGCCCTCAGCGCGACTCAGGACCTTGCACAGAGCATTGCCAAGTTGGGGCGAGAGACGGGGTTGACGGCGGAGGAATCCTCAAAGCTCATCTTCGCCTTCCATCACTACGGCCTCAGTTCTGACGACGCCAGCCGGTCGCTCGGTATCCTCGCCAAGAAGTTGAAGGGCGTACAGGACGAGGAGACGGGTGTAACCACAGGCGGCAAGTCCACGGCCGAAGTCCTCGCCGATATCGGCGTCAAGTCCCTCACCGCAACTGGCCAACTCGCACCGATGGGCGTCATCATGCCCCAAATCGCTGATGTCTTCAAGAGCATGCCCGATGGCGTGGAGAAGACCGGCCTAGCGATGCAGTTATTCGGCAGAAGCGGGAAGGACATGATCCCAGTCCTGAATCAAGGGTCGGAGGGCCTGAAGGCGCTGGGCATCGATGCCGAGAATCTTGGCGTGGTGATGGACCAGAAGGCCGTCGTCGCCGCCAAGAACCTCACCTACGCCCAACGCGATCTAGGTGAAGCTTTTACGGGACTCCAGCTCGTCGTCGGCACGGCGATTATACCTTCCCTGACCGACCTGGCGACCTGGTTTACCAATGTACTGGTGTCCGTGCGTCCGCTGGTAGAGGAGGGCCTACAGAAGCTAGGCGATTTCCTGACGACCCATGAGGAGGATATTAGGAACTTCGGCAAAGGCCTGGTAGATCTTGGGGAACAGGGCTTCCAACGCCTCACTGAACTCGGCCCGCCTCTTCTGGACGTCATGGCTAGCCTTACTCAGGTATTCCAAGACGTGGCGGCAAACCTTGTACCCCTGCTCGCTGGCGCGTTAAGTAACGTGGCCGGCCTTCTCCAGGACCACCCCGCCCTCGTCTATACCATCATCGCAGCCTGGGCCTCCTTCCAGATAGGCGGTTTCGTTCAGGACCTGGTAGGTCTCGCATCCGGCCTCTTTGGCGTAGCGACTGCATCAGGTGTTGCGACTGGCGGCCTCTTAACCCTTAAGGCTGCCCTGATCACAACTGGCATCGGCGCGCTCATCGTCGGTCTGGCGACGGCGGCCTATCTGGTCTACACGAACTGGAGCTGGATTTGGCCTAATCTACAGAACTTCGTGATCGATACCTACAACGTCACCGTGCCCTACATCAATGCCCTCATCAATGGAATAGAGGCGTTGTCACTTGGGCTTCTCGACTTGCCGGAAGCGCAAACGAAAGCAGGCGTTGGCTCTGAAAAGATGCGCGAAGAGATGGCAAAGGCGGGCCACATTATAGACAACGTGGCCCAGAGTTGCCGCGAGACGACTCCTGCTTTGGGGGCCCTGTGGTGGGAGATGGAGGGCAAGTATCAACCAGCGGCTGAAGGGGCTGGCGAGGCTACTCAAAAACTGGTAGGCCCTATCCAGAGCCTAGCTCCCGCTGCCGACCTTGCTATTCCTCCCGTCCTCGACCTTGGCGCGGGGTTCCATGTCGCGGCTAGTGGTGCTGATGACGCGGCCGCGGCTACAAAGGCCGCTGCAGAAGCCCTCAAGGTATTGCGCCAGGAGATGGAGTGGGCGGTAGAGACCGCTCTGGACCCGCTGAACGCCAAGATCGCCGAGGAGGAGCAGGTCCTGGCCGACCTAGACGAGGCGACCAAGCAGATCACCGAGTCACAGCAGGCATGGGCAGATGGGGTGGACCGGCTAGGCGGGCTCCTGGATGATGCCAATGAGAGCCTACGGAAATTCACTGACGCACAGATCCAGGGGACGGGCGCCTACGACGACGCGCTGTTCAACCTCGGGATCCAGATGGACAAGCTGAACCTCAAGATCAACGACCTGAAGCAGAAGAGGCTTGGCCTGGATGACGAGTCGAGCAAGGCGAAAGCCCTGGACAAGAGCATCGAGGACCTTGAGGAGCAGGTGGACGCGTTGGGGCTGAAGGCTGACGAGCTCCGGCTGGAGGAGCGGATCAAGTTCGACCCGCTCCAGCGCAAGATAGACAAGCTGACCGACACGACGGAGGAGATGTCGTTCGAGGACATCATCGCCGGCATTACCGGCACGCAGTCCGTGATCGAGGACTTGACCACAGCCCTGGCCGGAGCGACGAGCCAGGTAGAGGCGCACGATGCCATCCTGAAGGTGCTGAGTAAGTCGCAGGAGTATCACCAGGAGATCCTGGACGGGGTGAAGGAGAAGTATGACGAGCTGAGGGCCGCTCTGGAGAAGATTGTCCCTGACCTCGTGGATATAGCTGATGGCATGGGCGAGGGCTATGCCGAGGCGCTAAACCAGGCGTTCAAGGCGATGGAGTCGGGGAATCTGCAAACAGCAGATGATGCCCTGGCCGCTGCCCAAACGTTGTTCGACGACCTGGAGGACCTGCTCCAGGGCTCTGGCCAGGAGCAGCTGCTGAAGCCGCTTGGCGACGTGCTGACCGATGCTAAGGCGTTGTTCGCCGGCACGTTCCAGATCGAGATACCGGCGGCGGTGACGGCAGGCGAGGCGCCACTAAAGAAGGCCGGTGAGACAGTCGCCGTCGCTCTCACGGGGGGCTTCATTGACGCTATGGGTGGCGCGGCAGTTCAGCTCGCGGACGCCGGCCTGGCAGCCGCCTCCGGCCTCGTGACAGGGTTCCGTGGCGGCATGCCCGATATCCTGGCCGTCACGCAGGAGTGCCTGGAGACGTTCGTCGATAACATGGGCGGCACCGAGGCCATCGCTAAGCTGGGCGGCGTAGGCGAGGCCTGGCTTCAGGAAATGGGGGCCTGTCTCGACTCGGTACGCACCGCTGCGGCCACGGGCGGCACCGACGCAGCCATCGACTACGTCGAGAACCTCATCACCTATTTCGGGGATAGCGCGCCCGCCGCGACCGATGCGCTCAAGGTGCTGCTCGAGCAGCTCAAGCAGGTTGACGCCGCTGAAGATGCGGGGGCGGCAACCGGTCAGGCGCTGACAGACGGGCTGGGGGCTGCAATTGAGACAGCGGCTCCGGCGCTAGCCACATCGGTGGGCACGATAATCGACGGGGTGAGAGAAGAACTCGAGAGAAGGATGGGGGAGATCGCCCTCTGGGCCGGCCTGGTTGCCACGGAGATCAACGCGCCGCTCATGCAGACGCTGAACCAGATGGCGACGGACCTCGGCGCTGGCAATGCCATGGCGATCGAGGAGGGCTGCGCCGCCCTTGCCGGCTACATCAACTGGCTGGAGATGAACGGCTACCAAGGCACGGCGGACGCCCTGCAGAAGATCATGCTGCTGTACAAGACGGCGGCCGATGACATGGTCATTGCCGGCGAGCAAGGCGTCACCGGCCTGGCTGATGCTTTGACCGGCGGCCTGCCAGGAGTGACAGACGCTGCGGGTAAGGTGATCGGCGCTGCTGTGGGCGAGGTGAAGGCTGCGGGCGAGGCGGGCATGCCCCCGGCTGCCAACGCGACGATGGAGGCCTTGCGGCAGGGGATGTACGCCTTCCAGACGGAGGCCGGGCAGTGGGGCGCCACGACGATGGCCTGGGTCTGCGCCGGGATGTACACGTACATGGCGAAGGATGGCAAGACGTATGCCCAGGCTACGGGCAGGACTTTCATAGATGGAATTATCGAAGGGCTTAATCAGGAAGAGGGCAGCCTGTACGACCGGATCGCCGAGATCATCGAGGCCGCAATCGCCGCTGCCAACGCGGCGGCCGGCGCAGCGTCGCCTGCCAAGAGGTTCATAGAGATGGGCGCGAACTTCGCTGCCAGCCTACAGGCTGGGTGGGGGCAACCCCATCTGAACTTCGGCGTTGCCAATCTGGGGGCTCTTGGCGGCCGGCAGATGACCAATACGTTTGCCTCTAGCATCTCCGTGTATCCACAGAGTGGCAACCCGGCGGACATAGCCAGCGAGGTGGAGCGGGCCACGAGGAGGGCCTTCGGCTCCATGGTGCAGCGGATGCAGGCGATGGAGCCAACGCTAGGAGCCTAAGATGGCAAACCGTTTATGGTGCTGCGGCTTTGAGCTGGGGACTGGCGCTGACATCAGCCCGGCCTGCCCTGAGTTTCTGCTGTCGGCCGCCCAGGCGTGTTAAAATAGAAGGGGCCAGTCGTCTTCCTGGTCCCACTCCTCTCACAGCCACGGCCCGCCCGGGTCTCCACCCAGGCGGGCCGCTCTTCTTACGCGCGAGCGCGAGGGCGCTAGGCGAGGCCGAGGGAGCCTAGCCTGCCACTAGGAGCCGCGTCAGAATTGGCCTGTGGTGGCTCTCAGAGCAGTTTCTAGCAGCCATCCTACAAAACGGGCAGCGGGGGCACCGCCGCCCGGAGCTCGCCCAGGTCTAGGTGGTCCACATAGCGCTGTGTCGTGACTATGCTGGCATGGCCCAGGAGCTTCGAGACGGCCATCACGTTACCCCCATGCCTGAGGCAGCGCAGGGCGTAGGTGTGGCGTAGGGCGTGAGGTGAGACTTTCTTGGCCTGTATGCCGGCGCCGGCGGCGCAACGGGCCACGACGGCCCCCACGGCGCGGCTGCTAAGCCTGCTGCGCTGTCGCCGGGCCGCCCCCCTGTCGTGGGAGCGAAAGAGCGGCCCAGCGCTGCCCAAGAGACGGCCGCCGTCTGCTAGGTAACGACGCACGATAGCTGCCACCTCGCCCCGGACGGGCACCGTCCTGTCCTTACGGCCCTTGCCCTGGCGGACGTATAGCACCGTGCCGCCGGCGCCGTCCTCGCGCACGGCCGCAACGTCTAGGGCCACGGCCTCGGAGACTCGCAGGCCGCCGCCCAGGAGGACGGCCAGGAGCGCCGAGTCTCTCACCGTAGGGGCAGCGGCGAGGAGGGCGCCGATCTCGGGCTCGGAGAGGGCGCTGTAGGGGCGCTGGACGGAGCCTGTAGGGGTGCGTAGGGCCGTGCGTATGACTTCGCCGGGGAGCCTATGCGCGCCCATGCTGCCTGCCCAGGTTAGAAAGCTGCGCACCGCCGCGAGGGCCTGGGCCTGAGACGACGGGGAGAGCCCGTCAGTCGTGGCCTGTGCCCGGTAGGCGGCGAGATCCGCGCCCGTCAAGTCTGCGAGGCTGGCCCTGCCAATGAGCGCGAAGGCGTCGCGCAGGTGGCGGCCGTAGGCCCGGCGGGTGTTTGGGCTGTCCACCGCGGCGGCCAGGTAAGCCTCCACCACCACCACCCAGGGCGTCGCCGCCACCAGCTCTTGCCTCCCCTGTGGTACTATGCTTTGCGTCATGGCCTGCCTACCTTTCACTTAGCTATGTTTGGCTGATAACAGCACTTATCAGAAGCATACACTAAGCCTAGTCCGTTGTCAAGTACAGGCTAGGACGGGCATATGGGCAGGCCCACGCAAGAGCCTATGCGGGGCGAAAAGGCATGGCCCAGATAGAGGCTAAACACAACG
>Ga0315293_10004312_pt1 | contig 13555 bp, 20 predicted proteins | sample YL17G13_20_MG_FD_203071 | JGI IMG/M metagenome (GOLD analysis project Ga0315293, IMG submission 203071) | Sediment microbial communities from Yellowstone Lake, YNP, Wyoming, USA - YL17G13_20 | ecosystem: Environmental > Aquatic > Freshwater > Lake > Sediment | place: USA: Wyoming | collected... | reverse complement strand
AAATATGCAGGAAAGTCCTTGACAAGACAGTCGAATGAGTCCACACTCGCGCTGATAATCTGGATAAAAGATATTATGAGCTGCGAAATCCTCCGTATAATTAGCGCTCGACGATTGGCGCTTGCTGAATTGAGCGTTGCTGTTCGAGCTTTTCCAGCGCATTCACAAACTCCATCGGCGTTAGTTGCTTTGCATGGTAGGCGTTCATAAGACTCGCTTCCTCCTTGGACCATCCTCCTTCAAACTCCACTGCCGGTGAGTTGAGAAGGCCTAACGGTCCGTTTGGTAGTCGTGCAGCCTGTTCGTCGAATATGTCTTGGAGCTGAGGGTTGTCGTACCAGCTCCTCATCACTCCGCCCTGACTGGCATCGTGTCCCATCATGTACGCTGTAGCCGGTATGCTCAGTCCGGCTTTCCTTGAGGTCGTGGCTACCCAGTGACGCAAATCACTCGGGCAGAGGTCTGGCAATTGCCATCTCTTCTTCAGCCGTTCCCAGTGCACGAGGTATTCACCGTACATCTGCTCCCTCGAACGCTCCAACCTACCTGTAACGCTTTTCCAAGGCAAGATTGGTTCGTTGGGAGAAACCTTCTCGACCTCCTCGGCCTCCTTTTTCCACTGCTGTAGAGCCTCCACAACATCAGGAGCTAGTCGCACAGCCACAGGAGAGCACGTTTTGAACTTCTCCTTCGTTCCGGATGCTACGATTGCTACGGGTTTCCCCTTGACATCGTACTGAACGTTCCTCCACTTGATGTGACATACGTGGCTTGGTCGCCATCCGTGTTGACCGGTGAAAAGCCAGACGAGTCGAAGGTATGCGTCTTTCTCGTTTGCCAGAGCTTTTGCCCAAGCCTTAACGTCGGTGTCGGGTGGACTCTCTCTTCGCTCCACTCTTGGAAACGGCGCCAAGTCTCGCTTGCTATCAACCGGCCACGGAAGGGTTAAGCCGTTGACCCACACGGGTTTCAACGCCGCCACGACATAACGGCGCGAAGGCTCTGGAATCTTGTCCAGATGGTCTATTATCAGCGTTCTGCCCTTTGGACCGCTGCTCAGTTGCTTCCGCGAATACGATTCGAGGTTGACGCCCTTAGCGAACCGCCTGAACACTGCTGCGTACTGCTCAGCAGAATCGGGTCTCAGCCTGAGTTTCGTTGCTTGTCTGAAACGCTCTATCACTTCGGCAATTCTCAGAGGCAAGTCATCTGCCGCTTCGAATGCCTTGGTGATGTCTCCACTACCGTCCGTCCCTGTCGGGTGTTTACAGGGTTCACTTTCTCTCACATCCGATACTCTGTTTTCCCCATCCAGAGTACCATTACCATATATGTTTGAACCGTCATAACACCTAGGTCGCAGGTTCTTAAAATCCTCGTTGGAACTGTTGAGGGTTGATACTGGTTTCTCGGTCATTCTTGCCCCCTCCCAACGTTCTCGCGGAGTGCATCCTGTTGTTCGTTGGGCAATCTGCCAAGCCAATCCGAATGCTTCTCGGCATCCCCAATTACGCTTCGCCCGACGTTCTTCACGTCCTCTTTGGACAGGTTCGGTGGTGGGTTCAGAAAATATCCTACCTTCACGCGCCAACGGTCTTCTTCTGTTTGTCCTGGCCGATTGTCGGTGTAGGGCACTTTCGAGCTTACCTTCCACCTATTGGCTGACCCAATAGGTTTCTCGAAAACCGCTTTGGGAGGTTCTGTGTTTCCGGCCTTCTGCTTGGCTTCGAGTTCTCTTATCACTCTATCCAATGCAGCGAGTTCTGCTCTTGCGGCCTTCCTCTTGTCTGTGAGGAGTGGTAGGCCTAATTCGGCGTCATAATCAATAGCAAAATCGACTATCCGCCTAACAACTTCAGCGACGGCCATATGGTGCTCTTTTGCGAGCTTCCCGACCAACTTCCATTGGAAGTCTGAGAACGATATCGTGTGAGGCGCTGTGTCAAGCATCTCATTCCCCTCCTCCACCATTCGATGCCTGAGTCGTTCTTTTCCTAATAATTGGACCAATTATGAGGTAGTTTGGCGGTATTGCATCGTTTTTGACTGATGATGATTGATTGATGATTGATTGATTGAGTCGAGAGAGAGGAGAGAGGAGAGAGGGTCGAGACCCCGTAAAAGAAGCGGTCATGGCCTCTCCTCCCTCTTCGACTCCTCCGACGACCAAGGCACCTCAACTACCTTCAAAAATCCAACGGATGCGTGTGAGGCGACGAGGATGACCCCGTGCCCCGCAAAACACTTCTTGAGGTCGGCCTTAAGTGCGGGTAGCGTTTCGAGCGTGGTTCTCAGAACAATCGCATACGCTATCTTGGTAGGTTTCAGTTCGCCAAGCTCTAATTCTTCGTTCGACTTTTCCTGCTCGTATTCTGCCTTCGCATATCGTACGTTCGACTCGTCTGGCTCCAATTCATTTGTCCTTCCCTCCGATTTCTTAGCCGCGCGTGGTTAGGTTAGGGTAGTGCGGTGACTCTCCACACGAAAGGGTTTGGAAGGGGGTTGGCCAAGAGAGGAACTATGGAACCTCTCTTGGTTTCCATCAAGAGTTATGTCCGCAGCTTACATAAGAGTGTGCATCAGGGCGTCGGTTGGATTTTCACCATCAACTCCTTCGCGCAAGTTGGACATTTCACTTCGTTCTGCCAAGTCGTCAGCTTATTCACTCCATCAATGACGGGGGTGCAATCTGGCGGTTCTCTGAGAAGCCCTGGGAAGACCTCTATGCCGATTCTGAGCGCCTTTTCGAGGATGCTGTCTGTAAGTTTACCGTTACAGTACGGACATTCATAACCGCCTAGCTTGCGATTGAAGAGAGCATGCTTACCGTCGATGGTCACTCTGACGGGGCAGTAGTGGCGTTCCAAGCCGAACACTTTCACGAGGACCAAATTCCGTTTGGTTTCGGCGGCACGCCGGACGTTGTCTTCCTCCTCCGCGTGCTTCTTCCGCTGTTCCTCTTGCTCGTTTTCGAGCTTCGCGGCTTTTTCAGCCTCTTGAGCTTTGAACTTCTCTAATGCGAACTTCGCCTCATCGAGGTCTTTACATCCGTGCGAAAGGGCGAAGTCGATTAACTCTCTATCATGCTTGTCAAGGGAACGCATCTGCTCTCCTCCGTTTCCTTTGCTCGGCGAGTTTTTCCTGTATGAGTGCCTGTATGGTTGCCTCGCTAGTCTTCATAGCTTCGAGCGATTCCTCTTGCATCATTGCTGTTAAGATTTTTCGTCTGCCCATCATCATCCCTCGGTTCAAATGGCGCTGAGCCCCCTCTGCGTCCTCTCTTTAGCGAGTTCTTTTTGGATTCGTATTCGCTCCACAGTTTTCTGCACTGCCGGTGCTGGTTGTACTTCTACACACTTTCCAGCCGCTTCGTTCCACTCCATTTCTGGTGGGCATTCGGGCCCCTCGTTCGACGCTGGCGTGGGTGCAACGTTCTTTCGAACATTGGCTGCTATTGCGTCTTCGACGACTTTCAGCCTCGCGGCGATTTGGTGGCAGATGTCTAAGAGTTCATCGTTGTTCACCGGACATCACCACCTAGTGCTCTTTCGAGGATGTGCTGAATAGCTGTGCTACGCTTCACCAACGGGTATGCGATTCTAATATTCTCAATGACGTTTTCGTCAAGTGTTATGCATACAGTTTTCTTCATGGGTTGTTCTCCCCATAAGAATAACGCAGATGAAGGAATTTTCAATATGAATATATAACACACATAGGTTGGAGCAAAGAAACCGCCGTTGATGCAAATGAAGGAAACAACAATACTCACACATAGGTTTGGCCTGTGGTTTCGTCGGCCACTCCGGGACGGATACACAGGGAACGCAGGCTGAGTTCCTCGACTGGTGAGATTCATGGCCGCACTCACCTACGCTCGGAAAAACCCATAAGGGAGGAAAGTCTTTCGAGGCCCAAGCCCAAGGCAGAGGAGATGTAATTGGCCAACCTTAATGAGGTTCTTCAAAACGAACTCTTCTTGGTGATTGTTACTGGGTTGGTAGCATTCGTCGGCGGCTATGCTTTACGCTGGCTTCAAACGCGCAAGGAGGATTTGAAGGAAGACCTCGACAAGGTCTACATTCCAATCCACAGATTGCTGAAGCAAGAACTCGATGCCATGGAATTCCGACTGAATCGACCTGAAGTTCCATCATACTATGGTCTCGACAGCAGCCTCGAAGATTATGTCGAGCATCGTTTGTTGCCCCGGGTTTTCAAGAGGTTCCGGAATCATCTACTAGACTTGGTTCGATTGTCGAGGGACGCAGGTTCAAAGGACAAGGCTCTCGACGAGATGGTCAAGAAGGAACTGAGTGCCAACGTTGACAGGATGAGAAAGAACCCCGTTCAATCGGGTTTGTTGAATCCAGCGCTCCTTCAGACACTGGAATACCGGCTTCTATTTCCCTTGTGCAAAGATTCCGTTGAAGATGTTAAGAGCCTGATTAAGGAGATTAAGGAAAACAATGCTGTAACAGGGGATAAGGACCTATTCGGGACGAAGGCAGAGGAACTGTTCTACTTGATTGAGCCGAAAATCAAAGAGGCGCGTGATGTTTACTTGAAATCAGCTAGAGATTATTTCGCACGCCTAGAATCTGTTCAATCTCGATTGACTAGACGTCTGGCGAAACGTGCGCGGTATTAATGCAGAGTTGGCAAGATAAGAGATGAAGGAAGGGGGGTTCGGAGGATTGGTGGTTTGCGTTAGTCGTTGGTCATGGAGTTTGGTTCGGTCCAGAGAGAGCATCACCCGTGGTATACAGCCTAACGTTGTGTGAATAGGACTCTCCAAACCTCCCGACAACATTGCTATGAACTTGTGAGCAACATATCTCTCACCAACGCATCCCGGTAGGGTTTAAGAACCCTACCGGGACAGAACACAGACATCACACACGGAGGAGAAGAGGCTGGAACGACAACGTAGAATCACCAATCATCCACTATGGAGAAGAAGCTTTCATCATCGTTAGCTGTTTGGTTGGCTGTTTTCTGCATGTTTCCTCTCTCCACCCCATATGGGTCCTCCGGAGGTTAGGACCCATATGGGGCAACTCTGCGATTTTACGCTGTTTTCCGCGCGTTTCCTGCTGTTCCTCCGCTGGAACAGCACGATAAAACGCGGGTTCCAGCGCAGAACGAGCGTGGAAAACCCTGATAATTGAATTTATACGTGGGCGCGCTTCCACCTCTCTAGAACCTTGTTCCTTTAGTTCTCCTTGAAGGGAGGCGTTGGATGACATCTTTGTACTACACGACTTAGAACTCATGGGAGAACTAAAGTCTTGCGTAGGGAGATTGAAGTCCCCAAGAGGGGGCTGGTCTTTTTTTGGGTTGATACTACTCTGACAACTCTACACCCCCAATTCAAACCGCCAACAACGAACTCTAACAACGACACGACAAAACCCCAACCGAACGCTAACGAAACACTCGTAAACAACTTCGTTTGAGATGACTTGTATTGACCATCATATACATCATATAGTCCATAGGCCGGTCAGACATCGACGGCTGGAAATGGAGTGTCGCTCGAATGCCTTCGTTCTCACAGAGAAAAGGATTGATGCCGCTCAAGAAGCAAATGCAATTGGATGCCATTGATGACGAGCTCAAGAATAGGCTGTGGAATGTGTTTGATCTGTGCTACCTCACAACGGCAAAGGTTGACCCCAACAAGGGGTGGGTTCCACCAGACCCCGTGTTCGATGAATTGCTGTTACGACTGTGGCACAGTCACTACAAATTGACTATCGACTCTCTAGAGGATTACCGCCCACGTAACATTGAGTCACTGCGGAGTCGGTTCTTTGCCGCGAAGTGGAATAGAATACTTGATTTCATTGAGTTTGTTGCAGAGAACTATAAGACAGAAGCGATGAACAAGAAATTCATGGGTCTCTGCAATGCTGTTTTTGAAGAGGAATCTGCTGGATACCGGTTTGTGAGTGGTAAGATCACGGAAATCACTTCTAGAACCGAGATTGAGGAGATAGAGAAAGCCCAAGAATCACCTCTAGAGCCGATGAACACTCACTTCCGAAGATCCCTTGAGCTCCTCAGTGACAGAAAGAATCCTGACTACAGGAATTCCATCAAAGAGTCGGTTCTTGCTTTGGAAGCGTTGTTCAAGGTCTTGAGCGGTCAACCCAGTAGTACCCTGGGCGAAGCCCTAAAGAGTATCCCTTCAGACTTTTGTATTCATCCTGCTCTTCTGAAGGCATTCTCATCATTGTATGGGTACACGAGCTCTTCGGAAGGCATCCGTCATGCTATGCTCGACGCAGATAAGGTGAAGCCTGAGGATGCAAGATACTTCCTAATCACTTGTTCTGCATTCGCCAACTATATGATCTCCAAGGCTGCTGGAACAGGCTTCAAATTCACAAGGTAAGTACCGTTGTGGGGGTAGAAGAGCATCCAGAAGATGGTTGAAGGGAATGACCAAGAATGAGACGATCAACCACGTTGAGATTAGAGACTTGAGCCGGCAGCTCTTCGATGGACAGACGCGCCAGTCTTTCTTGAAGATCGCTTTGCAGGTCTCTGTCATCACGAAGACCAAAGCATGGACGTCAGGCTATCATGCTAGTGTCGAACCTGTCAGAGATTCCATTCTTCACATTGACAATGCAATTGGGGGGGTCGGCATTGACCGGCTTCTTGTCCCTACTTCACACGGATACACCGCCAATCTCCCGATAGACGAAAGGCCAATTCATAGGCCTCTCCAGTACGCCCTAGGGGCAATACTTGTCACCAATTGGCCAAGAACTGCAGTTCAGATGAGCTGCCAGCACATTGAAGGCATCCTGAAGAAGAAGTATGAAGGAATAATACCGGGTATTGACCATAGCCCTCTGGGTTCAATCGTCCGACAAATCAAATCGATGGAACTTCTGGGAGTTGAGACTATCCAGCAACTCGAGAAGGTTGCCCACATTCTGAACATTGCGAAGCATGAATATGGCTCAGATGCAATTCGAATACCGAATTCGTTGCGCCGAACCGAGTCTCAGGTCTTCAACATCCACGAAGCTGTCACAATGTATTTCATATGCAGAAAGTTGGGAGTCCAACTTCTGGCCGACTACTGAACGCTTCAATTACGAGAGAAATGAAAGGGGTTTGAGCCTCGGAAAAGCCCATAGGGGAGGAAAGGCGATACGGACGGTCGTGGAAAATGACGGACTGGGAATTCTGGGGTAGCAGGAAGTCCTGGATGGCAATGGGCGTTGCAGCATTGTTGATGGTCGTGGGTCTGGTCATTTTTGTGCTAGGTTATTTGATTGGTTTAGCACTGATCCTGGTGGGGGCAGTGGTGTTTTTGGCTGTAGCGTACTATCTCGTTTATTATGAGAACTGGGTGCTGCTCCAACAGAAGAAAGGGGCCTAGGGCGTCGCCTCGGAAAAGCCCATAGGGGAGGAAAGTAAAGAATCGCCCTCGAAAACTCCAAACAGGTGATTGCCCATCCCTCCCCGTGGAAATGGTCGAACCGAAGTTCAAGACTTGGGATATTGAGACGAGTTACTTCAACAACCTAGTTGTTGCCGGCGAGTTCAACAAGAGGGTATCTATCTGGAACGCAACGACGGGAGAGAGGATTTCCGAAATCGAAACCTTGTTCGATTTCGGGGGCCGAAGGTTTGCGATTTCCCCTAGAGGAGATAGTGTTGCAGCGGGGGCGTACGATGGAAGCTATCTCAATGACAAGAAGAGGTATGGCGGAGCAGTAGCCCTATACAATCTAAACGACGGTAGTGAAATCTGGAAGAGGAAGGACATCAAGCGAATACAGAGCATCAAGTTCGGAGGAAGCACCTATCGAGACAGAATACTCACCTTCTTCAGCGATCAAGCCTGCCAGATACTGAGGGTTTCTGATGGAGCCACTGAGAAGAAGATAAGAAACACTGAATGGATAGTGGAATCACTTCAGGGCGATCTCCAGTACATACAGGGTCATTACTCATACAGAGTTCTCGACACGGCAACAGGCAAGAAGCTGCTACATCGTGACTACTTCTGCACGGTAACACCAGATTTTGCGGCTTTCACGAATGAAGGTGTCGTGACAATGGATGTTCGAGAGGGCGATGAAATAGGTGCGATGCGTATAAAGGCCCTCCTGACGGCTGAAGAGTGGGACAAAGCGGAGATTGACCACAGGTGGGTTCCTGAACACAGATATTGGGAACGGCGCCATCCTCAGGAAGCTATCGCACTCTATTTGTTGGATGGTATGGATGAGAAATGGCGATTCAAGATGCCGAATGAAGAGGTGGTCAAGTGGAAATCTGTGCCGTTCTTGTACAGAGTTGGGGGATTTGTTGACCTCGGCTATTGCGAGAAGACTAGAGAGATCGTGTGCGTCTATCGAAAAATGCGACCTGATGCATTTGTCGGTCAAAGCCTCGTATATCTTGATGAGAGAGACGGTAGACAAACTCGGGAGATAACACTGGAGAAGGCCAACGGACAGTTGGGGTCGCATCTGACGACTCGGTTTGCCTCTGGAGACAAGCTGCTTGTCGCAAATGACGGTTCTGTCTACGATGTGGCTTCCGGAGAGAAAGTCCGAACGCTTCCCTTTCAGGAAATCAGAAATATCCCGTAGCAGCCTGTCGAATCGATTTGCCCGCCGCTTCGTACCCCAAGTGGGCAATTTGTAAAGAAGAATGAAAGGGTTTGGATCATCTCTCGCCTCCTCGGCAATGAGATTTCCGAGAATGGAAATTCTTAACTGTCAGCCAGTCGGCCTGACCCGCCCTAATCCGGTTGGGCCCACTCAGACCTTACGATCAAGAAGAACGCGATTTCGCCTCGAAAAAGCCCATAGGGAGGAAAGACAATCACGTCAAGGAATAACATGACAGGGGGCATAGATAGGGGAAATCTTAGGCCGGCTGAGACCGTCGGCGAAGTAGCGCGCCTGGAACAAAGGAGCCTTCACCTCCCTTCTGGAGATGCTGCGAACTCGCTCGAATATGACCCCAAAAGAGCTTTCATCTACAGACTCATCGGCATCATGCTCATAGCGCTCTTTGTCTGGTTCATTTTGTTGGTGCTCATGCTGCCGGAATAGAGTCGTCGAGAAAAGGAAGGGTTTGAGCCTCAGAAAAGCCCATAGGGGAGGAAAGGCGAGCTGAATCAGACATCAGGAGAACCTGAACCAGTCACGGAAGTAGAAACTCTGTGGACTGTCGGGGTTGACTACAAGCACGACCTCGTCTCCTACCTTGAAAGGGGACTTGGGAAACCATCTGATAGGAATCTTCCTGGTGACCCGGAAATCCTGACCTCGGAAATTGAACGCGAGGTCTGTCGCATGGTGACCTGACTTGCGACTGCCAACATGCTCGAATCTCACGATGAGCGCCTTCACCTGTTCTCCTGTCTGTTGTGGGCGGCTCACTTTTGAGCGCCCTTGCTTCTGCATTCGCCCGATGCGAAGGGCGTATCGGCTTGGGTTGTTTGGGTCAACTACAAGAGTAACCTCGTCGCCCTCTTTTAACGGTCCCAAGCTTGTGGGACCGGTCTCTGACACCCGGGCCTCATATGTCGTATCCAGCACACGGTAGGATAGTGTCACGAAAAGCGTTGCAACGGTGTACATACTCCCGGGCATGAACTCCCTCTTCACCACAGGCGCCCTCACATTCATTCCGTTTTCAAGGAGCGAGGACGCACCTCTTACACGGTGAAACATCACCACAACAGGGAGCAGAACCATCAACAGAAAGACTACAAGGTAGCCGAATAGCCGATATGCTGATCCTTCCGCCAACCAGAATGGAGCTAGAATTGCCAAAAGAACAACACCGAGCACAAGTATGGCAAGAGCAGGGGAAGCTATGTCATCGTCTAGGATCACTCGAAACGCGGGTACTCTAGTAGTATCTGGGCCTGAGTCCTTTTGCATAGAGTCATCTCTGTCTATGGAGTTTGCCGGTAATGAAGGCTTTCAAGGGCTTCCTCATCGCCAAAAGACTTGCGTCGCGAAGCGCCCTCGAAGAGAAAGAAGTTGGTCTAGCTCCGAGCTCAACCACCCGCTGATTGAAATCAGAAAAATCGTGTCTGGCTCGGAACAGGTGCGCGGCCGCCGGGCCGCGCTCAATCCGCATTTCGTTCCTCGGAAAAGGCCATAGGGGAGGAAAGGCGATTTACCTAGGGGAATGCCCATGTCCCGAATGAGAGTGAACGTCTGTTGCCTGATCGGCGCAGTTGTCGCTTTGTTGTGTCTTGCTCTGCCGTGGTCGACCAGTGCATGGGAGCCTGGGAGCTACAAGGAACACTTCTATCTTTCGGACAAAGTGTATACCGCTGTAGGTGGAGAACCACGTCTGATCATCACAATGATTGTTCTCATCGTGGGCGGAGTTGCATCACTGTTCACTCCGCTAGGCGGGTTCGTTCAGTTTCTTGCAGTTGCGAATTACCTCAGGGAGTTGGGACCTCGGATAGGCACAGTGCCCATGACTGGCCCGCAGGTTGTTCACTTCTACTTTGACATCGGGTTCTATCTGGCGATCTGGTCGACGTTACTGACACTCTTGTCCGCAATGGTTCCTTTCGGATTCGGATACTCTGGCCTCTATTCACCGTTTTCTAAGAGAACGCTGTCATGGAAGCATAGGCTGCTCGTGTTCGGTCCTGAGTGAGAAAAGCCCATAGGGGAGGAAGGGCCATATGATGTCTGAGGAGTGGCATTGTTTCGGAAATTGCATATCCTCGCATTTGCGCTAATTGCCGCTGGCCTTGTCTTCTTTGCGGTCGGTTATGCGATCACGATGCGCGCCCTACACTCTATGGATAACTTTCCCCCTCCCTCTGGCGATATGAATCAATATAAGCAGAATTTGAGCCAGGAGATCAATCACCGGAGCAGACTATTCAATTTGGGCGCTCAAATATCAGAAATCGGAGCCATTGTTTTTCCTGTCGGCGTGATCCTAATACTCATGCTACGAATGGGCTACTTGAAGGAAAGTGAAGGAAGAAAGGGACACCGGATTGCCGTTCCTTCGATGACCTCATCTTCTCGGAGTGCCTCCTGCTTCTCCTGCGGGACACGGCTAGATGCTGGTGATGAGTTCTGTCCAGCGTGCGGCACCAAGCGGTGAGAAAAGCCCATAGGGGAGGAAAGGCGAGAGTCCAGAGACAGTCAGACTATGTATGACCTTATGCAGGAGTAACCTGAAGAAAACCCAATCCTATGAGTTCCTTCATCAGGTCGAAAGCTTTGGCGTCGAGCCTGTCCTTCTCGAAAGTGATGTAGCCATAATCAGTGAAATCGCTTCCAAACGATACTTCTTCCTCCCGAAGAATTACGATTTTGTCCGAATACAACGCGATACCTGCGCCGAGTTCGAAGACGACGTTATCACTAGGTCTCATCACCTTCTCACCTTTGGAATCCGTTGTCTCCTCATCTGCAGTGAATATGAATATTCCAGAAGTGCACTCGCGCATCAGCTGCGCGTTCTTCTGGGTGATTGGACGACCCTTGTGTGGTTCATCTATCGCAATCTTAAAGGGCACCTTGAACTGAGTCAGAATCGCCTTGAGCTGTTCCAAGGGTTTGCGATTCTTGCCATGAGCCACGAAAATGACTCTAGGCTTCGGTATTTCGATCTTTCCTAGCTCCTCGGCTAGTTCTAAGCCTTCCTCAGGCTCTTCCTTGGCTTTCTCCTCCTCCTCTGAAGGTTTGAATTCGCCAGATGATAGTTTCTCGAGCTGAAGATACTTGCTTCCTTTGATATCTTGGACCAATCCATAGTCAGCCAGATTCGTTGCCAGCATCTCATGGATGAGGCTAACGTCCTCCGGTATCACACCGAATTCCCTCCTGAGACTGTTCTTCAGGATATCTTCCGGCGGTATCTTCTTTCCATCATAGAACCGCAGAACCTTTTCGAAAATTGGGGGTTTCAGCAAAGCTGTGAGAAGTCCTTTCTCTCGCTCTCCTTCTTGCTTAGGAGCGACAATGGCGGTTCCAAGTTCCGTTAGCTCGATCTTGTCTGCTGCAATTCCTCCGCTGGTTAAGCCGTATTTGTTGGAATCAATGATTAGTCTCCGGAATACCTTGCTGCTGGGCGTGCTTCCGATGGACTGTGCAAGGTCTATTCTGCTGTATGGTTTGCCAGCATTGTCTTCCTCTATTGCACTTGCCACGACTAAAGCTTTCTTAAGAGGTACACGAGGAGGGGAGTCTGGAGGGCGCCTACCTGCCTTGCCCTTCTGTGGTTTGACCTTCTTCTCACCAAGAACAACATCTGACATCTGCTTGGATATTTCCTTCATCATTCTTAGTTATGACATTCATAGATTAAGAGTTAACCATCGTCAAGTGACGCTAAGAATGGATTTTGTACTTAGCCAGGTGTACCAGGAGGAGGTGCCGTGAAAGCAGGCTTCCTCCAAGAGATGCCCGCAGGAGAAGGGAAGGGGTTTGTGGGGACGGACAACAGCAGAGAAGAGCGTTCCTTACAGGCCAGATGCAATTATACCTAGGAAAACATGCGTCTAAAAGATATTATCCTAGCGATTTCATCCTCTTCAGGCGGCATAAGTACCGAACCCGGTTTGCGACAATCGTGGAGAGTGGTTTGAATGAAGGATAAGCCAAAGGTTTACGCATTGAGCACATGCCCGTACTGCAAGAGGACGAAGCGCTTTCTCGAAGAGAACAAGATTGCCTATGACTGTGTCGACGTCGACCTGCTCGACGACGACAAGCAGGACCAGGTGCTCGAAGAGGTGGAGAAGCTCACGGGCAGGCGGTCGTTCCCAGTGGTCATCATTGGCCCTGAGATCATCGTCGGACACGACGAGCAGAAGCTGAGGAAGGTACTGAAGCTATGAGCCCTGAGCAGGTCGAGAGAGTCTACTGCCCCGTCTGCTTGGCGAGGTTCAAGTACTCGAAAGGCTGGAAAGAAGGGGACATTGTCGTCTGCCCCATCTGCGGGCAGAAGTTGACGCTCCAGAAGACCGCGGAGGAATGGGTGGGCGAGAGAACCGAGAAGGGTACTGAGAAGGAGATCAGGGAGAGGGTCGACGAATACGCCAAGCTCCACGGATACGTTTTCAACGACATGAAGGAGGAACTCATCCAGGGGCTACTGGGCAAGAACCGGCGGTTCCACGACTTCTACTGCCCCTGCAGGATGGAGCACGTACCTCAGTACCAATGCCCCTGCAAGCCGACCAGGGGCGGGGACGTGGAACGTGACGGCAAGTGCTATTGCGGTTTGTTCTGGAAGAAGGGCTGAGCTCGCAGTCAGGCCACAGCACCTTTGAGGCAGCCCAGAGAGCATACCGCACAGCAAGAGGGCTTCTAGGGGCGGAATCCTGACCCAGGCGTCCCCAGGGTCTCGATTTGTTCCAATGCCGATAGATGACCTAAGCCAACGCAGCCATGGCCTCATTCTCAAGTTTCGGTTTATGGTCAAAAGTCAAAAATAGACCACATATCATGGTGACCGGTGTGCCGGAGAACAGGCTAGACAGGACCCTCGAGCTTACGACTTCCATTCTGGGGATGAGGGA
>Ga0315293_10004311_pt1 | contig 13557 bp, 17 predicted proteins | sample YL17G13_20_MG_FD_203071 | JGI IMG/M metagenome (GOLD analysis project Ga0315293, IMG submission 203071) | Sediment microbial communities from Yellowstone Lake, YNP, Wyoming, USA - YL17G13_20 | ecosystem: Environmental > Aquatic > Freshwater > Lake > Sediment | place: USA: Wyoming | collected... | reverse complement strand
CTGCACGAACCCCTTCTTCTCGAGCGCCGCCGCCGTGCGCTTGGCCTCAGCCTGGGCTTCCTCGGTGAAGACCACCCCGGAATCCGCCGTCGCCTTGAGCAGCATGGCTTCGATCTTGGCCTTGAGCGACCCACCCTGGACCCAATCCTTGGGGATGGCATCCCGCATGGCCGCCAGCGCCTCGACCCGTGCGCCCCGGGGCCGATACAGTTCCTTCTCGAACAGCGTGGTGACGAGGTAGGGATTCGCCTTCAGCGTTTCCTTCAGGCGATCAATGCTCATCTTCAGGCCGGCGTCGAGCTGGCGGGCTGTGGGGTCCGGGGTGCTCGTGCCAACCAGCGCCGGCTTGTCACCCAGGACGAGCGGCCCAAACTTGTGCCGCCGCTCGGCGCGGAAGGTGGCCTGTTCCTTCGCCCGCTCCTCCCCAATCACCTTGCTGCCGAACACGGACATCTTCATGCGGCTACCCCTGCTTTCATGGAAAAGGATTTCGGACGGCTATGGGTATAACGCAGCGCGTTCTTCAGCCCATAGCGGCCTTCCTTCTGATACCACTCGATCTTCTTCTTGAGCTTCTGGTCATCGGTGGAGTTCGTGACCATCTGCATGTACTCCTTGTCCAGCTGGCCGTTCTCCTCCTTCCAGCACATCCGGCTGAAGTCGAGCACGATCCGCCCATCGGGGTCGCCGTGGTAGTCCTTGATCCACGTGAACCCCTGCCAGAGCAAGTGCGCGTCCCGCCAGAACCCCCGGTGCAACACCGGACTCCCCTGCTCCGCTACCCGCTCGGCATAGAGCCGGAATAGGCCAGCGGCTTCCTGCCGCCGGCCCTGCGTAGGCAGGACTTCGCCCAGCATCCAGATCCCGTCCCAGGTATACAGTAGCTCGGCGCTGGGCCGAATGGCCTGAAGCCGCGCCCGAACGTCAGGCGCATCCCGCAGCCTGGGCCACTCAACTAACAAAGGCATACGGCAATTTGTAGTCGGGAGTTAAGGTGCCCGCCGTGGCGGGTGGCGTGGTCGTGAGACTGGCGGTTGATGTCCCACAGAGATAGGGCTTCAGGTCACTCGCGGTGAAGGAGAGACAGGCAAGAACGGGCTGCACCCCGCCCCCACCCGCCACGACCATTACCCCCAGGAAATACAAGCCGGTCGTCGGCACCGTATAGGGAGCGGTGAGCGCACCCGTTCGATTGCCATAGGCGCCCCAGGTTGCCGCTGTATCATCTGCTGTCCGAGCGAGCAAATTGAAATTGGCATCGTAGAGCGCAAACCAGAGGTGCGCGTTCGTGCCTCGCGTCAAGGCTGTTCCCGACAAGACGAAGTTGATGTTGTGGATGAGCATGCCCGCTTTGAGCGGAATCGCGGCCATGTGGAGTGTTCCGGAAGCCGTGGTCAGATCCGCTCCATTCCCAACGCGAGAGACGGTTTCCGCTATCGCTGCGGTCGGGGAAAGTAGCGTCCGGTTCGGTGGCGTAATCGTCGCGACACCGGTGGTTGCGTCCACGACTACCCCGAAACCAACGAGATCGAGATGCACGGCGGGATCGAGGCTCAGCCGCCCATCCGAACTGAGCCGCACTCCGATGTCGTGCCCTTTGCCATACTCAGGCCAGCCCATAACGCCTCCTAGCGGGTTGGGGCCAGGTTACCCTGGCCCCTCCCAAGTGACGGTCAGCCGAGGCCGAGGCTCGGGTCGCGGTACATCGGGATGGCGCGGTAGATGACGGAGCACACGCCTTCCGTCACAGCCCCATCGTTGTCCGAGGTATAGGACAGCGCGATCATCTTGTCGCCGGTGATGTCCCGGTGCGCGGTCACGGCGGTTGCTTCCGCGACCGACACGATCTTGTTCGCCGCGAAGATGGGCGAGCTTGCCAGCGCCTCTGCCACGGCGGCGTAGGTGGTGAACGTGGCCGTGGTGACATCCGAGGCATTGGTCATGTCATCGGTGCCGGCTGTCCACGTGCCGGTGTTGTTGTTGATGGTGATGTAGCCGATGGCGAGCTTGCCCGCTTCGGCTGAAGGCAAGTGCAGCGCCGCCTCACCCGCCGTGGCATAGGCCATCGCGGTGGTCTGCGTGGATTCGCCAACCAGCGTGCTGATCGTGCCCGCGTTGTCCACTTGCACGAGGATACAGCCCGACTTGCTGGCCGTCACCACATGCGCGGCGGTGAAGGTCAGGGCGGTCGCGGCCGTCTTCTCGACCACCAGCCCACCCAGGATGTAGCGGGAAGCCGCGAGCAGGAACTTCTCAGGGGCGCTGTCGATACCCAGGGCCCCGGCCACGAGGATGTCGGTGTTCCCGACGATCTGGACGTAGGCGTTCACATCGACCGTGGTGGCTCGACAGAACAGGTCCACCCCATGCACCTTGAAGGGGAACCCGGGCTTGAACAGGTTGAAGAACCGGCGCGTGACGCCGGTGGCGGTCGTGATTGGCACCGAATGACGGAGCCGGTGCCCCGCTTCCCGCGAGTCGAACGAACCAATGCGAACCATGTGGAGCCTCCGCTAACGTAGGGGAGGGGTTGCCCCCTCCCCCCGCCTGTTGGGTGCCTTACGGCACGAGGTTCTGGATACGAACGGACTTCGCCGGCGCGAGGTTCCCGGTCTGGCAGTACCAGATGTAGACCGAGTAGAAGTCATCCTTGCGGCCGGTGCCATCGGTGACACGGTTCCATACGGAGCCGGTCTTGTCATCCCACTTGCCGCCGTCCAGCTGCCACCGCTTGAGGGTGGAGGTTTCCAGCATGTAGCACAGCTCGGGCGGCATCTTGCGGGCAACGCGGATCGGCACGACCCGATCACCCAGGCGAACGAACACGGACCCGCGCCCACCTTCATACGCCTTCGGGTTGACCAGCCGGCGATCCCCGATCAGGGAGAGCCAGTACTTGTCAGCCTGGGTGCGGCTGGTGACGATCACGTTCGGCTTGCCCTTGCCGCGCACGAAGGCACGGTTGTCGGCCGCCGTCAGCACGATCTCATCGAGGTCGCCGGTGAAGGGGGCGGCCTGTCCGTCGATCACATGCGACCGCCACAGGCGGTAGTCGTTCCGGATGAGGCCCTGGAACGTAGCGAGGATCGTACCGTCATCCACCAGACCGGCCAGACCCATCATCTCGCGGTCTTCGCCGGCGTTCTGCCCCGAGCTACCCGAGGCATCGCCGTTGAAGATGAAGTCGTTATCCAGCGTTCCAGCAGGAACGCCATCGACCTTCACGGTCAGGGTGTCGGGGTCCACATCCGTCACCAGCGCCGACTGCCCTGCGCCCGCGTTCCGCAGCGGATCGCCGTCCGCGTCGGCCGAGAACACCACTCGCTTGTGCTCGAGGAAGTTGGCCCACGGGTCCGTCCAGCCGGTCACACCGAAGGCCGAGTCCACCACGAACGACGTGCCACCCGGAGCGCCGTTGACTCGCGCCAACGCGCCGTTGCCGTACCCGAGCAGCTGGCGGTCGATGTCATCGTTGAACCGCTCCAGCAGGTCGGGCATCGCGCGATCCATGTAGTCCATGTACGCGCCCAGGTTCCCCTTGACCCGCTCCATCACATCCCCGGTCATCTGGAGGACGCCGAAGTGCTTCTTCAGGTACACCTTTGAGTTCCGGATCACGGGGCCTTCCGGCACCGGGATGTAATCCCCGGCCGCGCGAGAGCCCACGGCTCCCGGCAGGACGAAGTACTGCGCTGTCTCGATGTACCGGCCACCGGTGGTCTGCTCGACCTGAACGTTGCCGTCAGCCTCGAACAGATCCATGATCTCGGTGTCGGTGACGAAGTTCTCCACGATGGGATCGGTGAAGAAAATCTTCATCGCTTCGTCGATGTCGTTGACATCGGTGGTCAGTCCGAGCATCGGCAGCGCCCACATGTAGCCCGGGTGGGCCACGACGAGGGCGAGTGCGGCGGCGAACAGCCACAAGAACTTGGTGGATCGCTTCATGGGACGAAGACTGGCTCCGATTAGTGTTTGAGGCCGAGACGTTCTCTCAGCCAAGTGGACCGTTCCTTCCACGACTGCCCCTTGGGGGGCGTCATGCTGCTCTGATCGCCGGGAGCACCTGCCACCCCGGACCCAGGAATCAGCGCGGCCACTTTCCGTCCATTCGCCGCCGCTGTGAACCGCGCCCCGGTTTCACGCGCCTTCCGCGCCGCCTCTGCGATGCGCTCTGCCTCCGGGCCTTTCGGACGCGCCCGGGGTGGAGTGGCCGTGTTGGGGTCCAGCGCCCGAGCTGCGGCATCCACCGGAATCCGGTAGACAGCCAGCCGACGCGCTGTGATCTGAAGAATGTGTGCCGGGGTAAGGGCAGGCACGCGCCCATGTTCTGCCTGATAGCCGTTGGCCCACGCCTTGATGTCGGCCACCATATCGTCCATGAAGCTCTCGCGCAGCTGGCGGTCGGGAAGGAACTGCTTCCCGAGGGCTTCGGTCACATCGAGCGCCGTGTTGGCGGTCTGTCGGAGCGCCCGCCGCTGCTCGTATTTCCCTTCGAGATCCTGGCGGGCCTTGAAGCGGGCGTTCTCGACCTCCAGCCGGTCGGCTCGCCGCTGGGCACCGTCTTCGCGCCACCGGTCCAGCGCAGCGGTGAACTCCGGATCGTCCAGCACATCGTCAGCCAGAAGCAGCTGCGTCAGCAGCTCTCGACGTGCTTCGGGGGGAATCATCTCGGTGATGACGCCGGCACGGTCGATCTCGAGCAGGTCTTGGAACTGCTGAAGCTCCTCCCGCTGGGCGGCGACCTCCTGACGCTCCCGGTGCAGCTCCTCCCGGCGGATCGACCCGCGCTGGAGGCCCCGAATCACGTCAGCTTCTTCCTTGGTCCGGAACGTCATCTTGACGTTCTGCCCAGGCTGACGCTCCACAATCACCGTGCGCTCATCGGCTTCCTGTTCCGGTGTCAGCGCCACCGGCTCGGGCGCCGGCTCCGGCGGAACTTCCCCAGGTACGTCCTCCACGAGCGGAAAATCGTTCTCGTCGCCGGTGTCGCCCTGCACGGGAGTATCCCCGGGGACTTCAACCCGGGCGGTGGTGCCGTCCTCGCTCAACGTGGCGCGGGCGGCCTGAATGACCTGCGTGATCCGTTCCCGGGGGGTCATGGGCCCCGGCACAGGCTGTTCGATGGTTTCGGTGAGCGGTGCGGTCATCCGGACTCCTCGTTAGGCCGCCGAAGCGGCAGGGGCGGCACCAGCGGCCTCTTGCGGTGGGCCGGCGGAACCCGTGTCGGGCCCCGCTTGGCTTTGCGCTTGGAGGGCGGCTTGGGCCGCGAGTTGCTGCGCCAGCTGTGCTTGGAGGCGCTGCGTATGCGCCTGCCAATGGATCATGAACGCCATCTGGATCTGCGGGTCCAGCCCCACGAACTCCGGGGCCTTCATGTACTCCTCATGAATGGCGATGTGGATTTCGTCCGAGTACCAGGGGAACAGCGGAATCGCTTCGGCGGGCTCGCCCATCGCCAGCCGGCCATTCTCCTGCCGTGCCGTCACCCCATCGGTGCGACCCCACATGGCAGCGCGGCCCAGGTGGGGGAAGCGGAACATGTCGAGATAGACGCGAGCGGCTTCTGGCGTCCCGGGCGGGCCGAAGACCCCATCCCGGTACAGCTGGAGCAGTTTCGCCTGCCGTTCGCCACGGCCTTCGGGCATGGCGCTCTCGATGTCGGGCACCACATTCACTCGTCCCTGCTTGAACAGCTCGGGGTAGACCACCACGGTTGTCGCCGCCTGATCCTCGCCCGCGTAGGTGATGACTTTCTCCTGATCCCAGCTGACCTGCACCAGCGCGATCCAGTCCTCAATCATGCGGGCGTCCTCCACGACCGACCGACGAGCGGTGGCCGAGAGGTAGCGATCAGAGTTGACCCGCAGCTCCTTGACCAGCTCGCCAGATGAATCCGTGGTGGGCGGCCGGCCCTCGGTCCCTTCGAGGCTCCCAAAGTCTTGCAACTCATCCCGCAGGAGCCCTTGGGTCCGAAAGACTTCCTCGCCAAGTCGGGGAGGAGAGATCATTTCAATGGGCGGGATGTTGGTGCGCCGCACGACCTTGAGGATGGTGCCTGGACGGTTAGTGATGTCCTTGCTCTTGAGGCCGGTGTGCTGGTCGATGACGATGAAGGGATTGGTACAGAGGTCACGGTGCTGGAGGATCTGGCCCCAGCCCTTGTTGTAGGCCCGCTGGAGGCTGTTCATCGGCTCCTGCGGGCTGGTGCCCGCTGGCCGTCCCGGCACCCGGATGAAGGAGTACTTCCGGATCGGGCTGGTGTAGCGGAAGTGCGCTTCCCGGGGCCCATCATAGAGCACCTGGGTCTTGGTGAAGATCAGCAGCCGGCCACCGGGGCTTTCCTCGGTTTCCCGCAGCTGGGGGTCATTGGTGGCGGGCCGCTGCCACATTGTCCAGACGCCCGCGTAGCCTTCCGCGAAGTTGGTGATGACCCCTTCGGACCCTGCCCGGGCGCTCATCGAGCCGAAGTACCCGCTCCCCATCAGAATCCGGCCCATCTCGGTCGAGGTGCCCAGGACGGGTTCGGCCTCGGCATCTACCGTCACCCCATACCGATCCGCGATCTCTTGGAGGGGGACGAAGGCATAGAACATGTGCCAGCCCTTCTTGTGCCACGGGCGGGCGCCCCACTCGCCCCGGACTTGGACCGGATTCAGCACATCGACGCTGATCTGGCCTTCCGGCTCCATGAACGGCTCGCCGGTCACTTCGTAGGTGCCATCTGGCGCCAGCTGGGCCAGCGGTTGCCCCTGCTCGTCGTAGGGGACCGCTTCCGCGTACAACTCGAGCGGTTCGCCCTGACTGCCCTGGCTCTGCAACATGGCGGGGCCGATCCGGGGCCGCATATCGCCTGCCGTCAGATCGAGGCGGGACACCGTGAAGACCTCACCGCAGGGGATCAGAATACTGGCCCGCTCGTCAATCACGTCCTCCATGTTCGTCTGCTGCCAGATGGTCTTGTACACGGGGTCCATGACCTCGGACAGCATCGCGTCCATCCGGTCGAGCGTGGCCGGCTTGAACGCGACGATGGGGACGTTCTCTGTCAGGCGGGAGTGCGTGAGGGTGAACCAGTAGAGGAGCCGGTTGACGATTGGGCGTTGCCGCCACTTCCGGTCTTCGTCACTCAGCCAGTTCGTGACATCCTGCCAGCGACCGGCGAGCGCGTTCCAGACGATGTTCTGCTGGCCGGCCAACATGCGGAGGTTTTCTTCGACCTGCTTATCGCGCTGGCGCAGGACATCATCCTGGCCGTGCCACAGCCCCCGCGCCCAGCCGATCCGTGCCGCGTCATTCGCTTCCGGCGTAAAGGGATCGGCCCGAAAGGGAGGGGCCTCTATGACTTTGGTGCGAGCCGTCACCTAAGCATGGCTGCTCCGGCTAGGTGGGAACGACCACGATGGGTGGGCTGTCGGGTGGTGGGGCCAGTAAGCGGCCATCGTCCCCCCGCAAGGCGGCAAGGTACTGGATGACACCTATCTCCATCGCCTTCCAGATGAGACAACGCTTCTCGGATGATGCCCACCGGGGCCCCCCAATCTTTCGGCCAACGCTCTGCAAACGGCCTTGAATCGTCGTGCGCTTGACCCCTTGGAGGACCGCGATCTGGTCGAGATCGTAGCCCGCAAAGAGCAGCGTCACCAGGGCTTCCTCCCCATACGATAATGGAACCAGCGGTCGGATCATGTCAATGTCACCGCATCAGGGGCAATGTCTCCGCAAGCATCGCCCGGGCCTGCGCCTGGGCATCTTCCCACGGGAGCGAGCGACCCTGTTCCTCCAGCTGCTCCTGAATGGCTCGCGCCCCCCGATCCACCGTGGCTTGATCGAATATGGGGTCGAGACTCCCATCCGGGGCTACGGGCGGGACGTAGACTTGGCCGGCGCCGGTGGGGTGGACGGCCTGGAGCTGTTCGAGGGCGCGGACGTAGCGGACGCCGACGGCGAGGGCGCCGAGGAGGGCTCCGAAGCAGAGCCCTGTGGTGAAGGCGAGGAACGTTTCCACGGCCAAACCTCCTTGAGTGTCGTGAGCAGTCGCCGGTGCCAGCGGGCAGCGGCAACGCGCTGGCGCTCTTTGTCGAGCGCGATGTTGATGATCGAGAGCAGCTCCCACCGCTTCACCAAGAGATCCCGGTTCTCGAGAGCGGCCCAGGTAGCGAGCGGGACGCGGCTGGTGGTAATCGCCTCCCGATCCTTCTGTTTCCGGCTCATATGAACACCCCAAACTCGCCAAAGGTGAGTTCCGATGGAATCGCGGCGGCTCCGGTCGGAATGTCATCGCGGGTATGCCGCACCCGCTGTTCTTCCGCTTCTTTGAGCAACGTGGTGGCTTCCCAGCCGGTCGGCCGATCCGTGCTACCGCTTTCGCCCAGCATCGGCCACGTATGGAGGGCGTACCGCGTTTCGTCGTACATGTCATCGCCGCCTTCGCCCCGTTCGTCGGCGTTGACCTTGATTACGTCTTCCTCGTTCTCCGGGTCCGGAGTCATGTCCTCGAGCTGCTGGAAGCACTTCCGATTGCCCGGGGTGTCGAACAGCAGAAAGCGGGGTTCCCCCGGACCGGCGGTGCCATCCTCCGTGACGCCCGCCATGCGCCATGCGGTGGCGTTCCGCATGGACTCCAAGCCTTGTATCCGGTCGATGTCGGCCTGGATGAAGGTCAGGCCCAGCTCGGAGAAGCGGTCATAGAGCGTCTTGCCGGTTTCCCCATAGGCCCGCCGCTTGGCCCACAGGTCGTGGCCGCCCACGATCTTCTGGAGCCGCTCAATCGGGATCGGAGACTTCTGCTTGATCCGCTGCGCGATCTGCGGCGGGTGCATGAGCATCCCGGTGATGGTTTCCAGCTTGTAGACCGTGCCATCCTCGTCCACCGCGTAGACGCCGAAGCTCCATGGATGCTTGAAGCCCCAATCGAACGCGCCGAAGTAGAACCAATGATCCATCGGCTTGAAGGCTGGGATCAAGTGCTTGGTGCGGTCCAGCTCGGGGAGGGCCGCGCCCGCGCCTTGGCTGAAGTCGCCATCCCGCTGCCATGTCCGGTAGGGCTCAGGGAGCCGATTGAGCCGTCGTTCATACCGGGGGTCGCGCTTCCGGAGGATGTCGTTGTCCGACAGTTTCGCCTGGACGAAGGCGAAGTCCTCGGGCTGCTCGTCATTCTCGGTGTGGTAGACCTTCGAGATGAACAGCCGCTTGTACCAGCTATGCCCGATGCCACCCGGGTTGGAGGGGAAGAAGCCGAAGGGCCGGGAGAGGTTGGTGGTGGCCCGATTCCGGTTGCCCATCAGCCAGCTGACCCACCGCCATTCGTAGTGGGTGCTCTCCTCGAAGATCATGCAGTCGTACTCTTGCCCCTGATACCGCATGAAATCGGAGGCCGACTTCAGGTAGCCGAAGTAGATCCGGCTCTGGTTGAAGAAGGTGGCGCACATTTCCTCGCCATTCCACGAGTAGTTGCGCGACCCATCGGCAAAGCGATCCGGCAGTTCCATCCGGAGCTTGTTGACATGATTCTCGATCACTTCGCGCTCGGTGCGGCGGAAGATGATCGAGGTGCTTCCCGGCCAGCCGAAGGCACAGGCGACCGCGATGGCGCGGGAGAGATAGGACTTGCCCCCGCCGGCGGCGCCCCCGTACCCGATCCACTCGGGATAGGGAGCATCGGCAGGCGTGACCAGCGGAGTCAGGCAGTAGGCTTCGTACTGTTTCTGCTGGAGGGCGTAGAAGACTTCACCGCTGTCCTCGACGGTGACAACCGGATGGACAGGAACGCCATTGATTTCCACTACGGCGTCACCTGATACGTTGCTCCGATTGTGAGCCAGGAGCGGGGCCGCACACCCGCGCCAAGGTTGACGGAGCTGGCCTTCACATCGTAGACGCCGATCAGGGTGGGACACCAGCGCCCACACGGCGCCTTGGCCTTCTTCAGTCCTGCCAGCACGATCTCTTGGAGATGGAGGCGGGTGCTATCGGTGGCGCGTTGCTCCCGATAGAGCCCCAGCTGGGCGGCCAGCTGCTCGTTCCGCTGTTCCACCAAGGACCGGCTGACTTCCATCGTCGTGACCACCCGCTCTATCGTATCCAGCGCCACCATGAGCTGGGCCTTCTGCGTCACCAGAATGGGGACCGAATCCGCCGCGCTCTGCGCGGCGCCCAATTCGGCTTCGAGCGCCCCGGCCTGTTGGCGATGCCGACGCCCCTCCGCGTAGAGTCGGGCCACCAGCGAGTCGTTGACCGCTTCCTTCTGCTCCAAGAGGATGGTGCTGGCTTGGAGCTTGGTCAGGGCATTGGTGCGGGCGTGGGTGCTCGCCTCATAGGCGGCCCGGGTGACACGCAGGGTGTCCATGAGCGCCAGGGTGTTGGCATCGACCGGCTGGGCGGCCCACCCTCGGAGCAGCCAGCCCAGCGCCAGCATGACCAGCGCCAGGGCGATCCACCCATACTTGTGGGCCAGCGCCACCCAGGTCGGGGTCACTTGCCCCGGCCGCCCTTCTGGCCGGGATGACGCGACTTGCCGGCCTTCGAGAGCGCAATCGCAATGGCCTGCTTCTGCGGTTTGCCGTGGGCCATCTCGGTCTTGATGTTGCTGCTGATCGTTTTCTGACTCGACCCCTTCTTGAGCGGCATGTTACCATCTCCTGATGCGGCGTTGTCCGGGCTGGATGCCCCCACTCCGTTCGATCTCGTTGTCCAAGGAGGCCCACTTGTCTGGCCCGCGCCGGCCCCGCCGCGCGAGTTCCAAGAAGTCGGGATTGATCCCTTCCTGGGCGCGTCCCTCGGGATCGGTCAGCTGCTCGATGCGCTGGGTGTCGCCTTGGTGGCGCAGGAAGTCCTGGCGAGCCGCCATGTAGCTCGGGTCATCATCGGCCCGCTGGGAGCGTAGGTAGTTCCACGGGTCTTCCCCCACCCCATCATCGAACACACTCGCTTGCCGATGCAGGTACTTCCGATCCGGATTCGCCATCAGCATGGATTGGTACTGCTCCGCGTGGCGCTGCACTTCCCGTTCCGGGGCCTGATAGCCCCCGCCATAGGGCGCTTCGCTGGAGAGCTGTTCCGCTAGGGCCGGATTCCAGCGGCGGGGGGCCAGCATCTCCTCCTGGGACGCGGTACGGCTGGCATCAGCGGGGGCGCGGGGCGCAAAGGCGCTTGCCGCCGCTTCCATGCGCTTGCGGCGCTGGACTTCCTCGAAGAAGGCGTCATCCAGCGCGTTCCCTTGGGTGCCGCGATGGTACGCTTGCTGGAGCATCCGGGGATCAGGACGGGGACCGGTCATACGACCTCCTCGTAGTGCATGACGCCACCCAGGACTTCACCCCGGGCGCGAAGGACTTGCTGCCGGGGCACCTTCTGATCCGGCGCCAGACCGATATGCAGCCAGTTGGACCCGCTCGTCGTCCGTTCCTCGATCAGCTGGTCCCACGCCAGACGCGGTTTCCGCAGCAGCTCGTCACAGGCGAGTGCCACCGACAGGTGGGCCGGCTTGAAATCCACCGCGAGGCCCAGCAGATGCCGACTGGTTGGACTCCCACCGATCTCGATGTTGTGCATGGGGGTCCGATACCAGCTGGTAATCCGGAGCGGCTCATTGATGATCTCGCGGACCCGCTCCATGAAGGTCGCCATCCGAAGGATATTCGGCAGCAGCGCGGCCGGGGGCAGGAGCGCCGTGCCCGTGACTTCACTCCAATCGAAGTGCCCGCCCGCGAGGATCATGACGGGGGCGGCGGGGGGAAGCTGGTGACGCGCTTGGCCGTATACTGCGTGATGTCGAGGCCGGCCATGACGCACAAGAAGGTCAACCACTCCCAGGTCGGCTCCCAGGCCACGACGGTCGGCCAGACCACCTTGACCCCCGTGGCGAACACCAACACCAGCGTCATCAGAATCCGGAGATTCGTGCTCGGCAGCTCGGCAATCCACTTCATTGTTCGGTGCCGGGGAGGGGACCACCACGGTGGATGCCCAGGTGCCCTTCGACCTTGCCAATGCGTTCCCCATGATCCATGAGCCGGTCGGTGATCTTCTCGAAGGCGACCTCGAACTTCTCCGTCGCTTTCGTCAGATGATCGACACTCGACTTCAGGACCGCCGCGCCCCACACCAAGGCCGCCATGTTGCCGACGATGAGCACGACTTCGCCCGGACCCACGTTCTCAATCATCGCGCCACCACCCGCGCCAAGCCCGCGCACGGTTCGGTGGGCGCCACGGCCAGGGTGCGGCCTTGGGGAGCGATGGGCCGCACGGTCCAGCTGGTACACTCGCGGTCGAGCTTGGCTTGCCCCGCCGCGCTGATCGGGAGGCCGGGATAGCCCTCACAGGCGGGACTCCGAGGGCCCCGGTAGCCCACGCTCGCGTTCCCCATCACGTAGACCGCGCAGACCAGCGTATCCGCCGGCGCCTGCAACGCGATGGGGCGCAGTCCGGTGGGCAGAATGTGGACGGCGACAATCAGGGTATCGGTCTTGACCGAATCGACCACCGGTGGGGGCAGCACCGCCGGTTCCGCATAACTCCAGCTCCGACAGACCGGTGCCGCACTCCCCCAGCCGACTCGCTTGCTCTGGACGCAGAAGGAGCCCGTCAGCGTCACCCCCGCCAGCGGACGGGCCACCGTGAAGACATCCTGCCACACGGTGCCCAGCAGCGCGTGGCGTTGACTCGCGCCTCCGGTCACGGCCAGCGTGGTGATGTTGGAGTCCGGTTGGCCGGGGCTGCGGAACCAGCCTCGAATCGAGAGGGTCGTGCTCTGGAGCGTCACCGTCACGCCATCCAGTTTCGGCTGCGGCGCCCAGGCCGCCCCGGTGAGGCCCGTTAAGCCCGCCACGAGCAGCAACGTCAGACGCATCCCGGCCTCCGGAGTTCGGAGAGCACCGGTCCGACCGCTTCCGGCAGGACGGCGCCCATCACGAATCGTAAAGTAGCCAATTCCACCGCGAGTTCCAGCAACCGCCAGTCCATCACCCCTTCCCACGCCAGCGTCAGCGCGTCCCCGTCCTCGAGGTGCATCACCCGCCCGTAGAGCCCACGGACATCCCGAATCTCCCCCAGGCCGACCGCCCCCGCCCGCGCCACCCACTTCTGCTGCGTGGCATGGGTCGCCGTATCCCACCGCTCCCGCTCCTCCCCCCGTAACTCCCGCCGCAACACCCGGACCCCCTCATACGCCGCCTTCGCCGCCGCCCCGACCACCGTCTCGAAGTGCTGGCCCCGCTCGGCCGCGATGCGCTTCGCCTGGATCAGCGTCAGGACTCTCAAAAGGCGACCTCCCGTGGGACATACCGCTCCCGTAACGTCGCCACCAGCGCCCACGCGTCCAATCCGTACCGCCGCTGGAAGGTCTGCCGCCCCCACTCATGCCATTGCCGATGCGCCACCGCACACAGCGGAATCGCCGTCTTGTCCGACCCCCGCGCCCCCCGCGTCTTCACATGATGGGCCTGCACACTCCCCCCACACCGATGCCACCGCAGCGGCACCGTCCACTCCGTCCCCGGCCGATACCCCCGCTCCGCGACCGCACACTTCAACCCCCGCACCCACTCGAGATACG
>Ga0315293_10004304_pt1 | contig 13578 bp, 7 predicted proteins | sample YL17G13_20_MG_FD_203071 | JGI IMG/M metagenome (GOLD analysis project Ga0315293, IMG submission 203071) | Sediment microbial communities from Yellowstone Lake, YNP, Wyoming, USA - YL17G13_20 | ecosystem: Environmental > Aquatic > Freshwater > Lake > Sediment | place: USA: Wyoming | collected... | reverse complement strand
GGAACTGGCTGTTTACAATCCGGACAACGCGCCGATCATAGACACGCGGCCAAACAAGACGCCCATACCGGGGTTGGGGCCGGGGGAAGTCAAGCCGGGGGAAGTCAAGCCGGGGGAAGTCAAGCCGATAAGTTTAATCGTGCAAAGGATGGCGATAAGCAGGTTCGGCCCGCCCAAGAACCCCTTTGCCCCGCAGGAGCCGGGCAAGAACGTCATCGAGGTCCCGACGCTTGAAGACGCCCAGCCTCAACTGGATGCGTTGCGGCCCCTGGTGAAGGTGGAATTCACCTTCAAAGTGCTCGATTATAATCCCGATTCGGGCAAGCAGCCCTCCAAGTGATTCGCGGGACTCTAAGGGGATGGGGGTCAGACCCCTCCCGAAGTTCCGAAGCGGAACTTCTCCTTGGCGTCTGACCCCCTTGGGGTGGGGGGTGGCGAGAAATGCGGGTCAGTGGCATGAGGATGGGTTGTTCCGGCCCCGGTTCTTCGCCCAGTCCCTCCCTCTGCAAGGAGCCGCAGGCCTGGCCGGGCGTTTACCGCCGATTTCCAAATTGCACGTTCCATGAATCTTCAAGAACAGGCGCGAAGTGCGGGAACCGCGGTCTTTGCACGCCGCATGACGTTGTGCGCGTGCATGGCGCTGATGGCGGGGTTTTGCTCCACGGCGCGGGCCGAGCGCGACGCTGATTTCGCCGCAAGACTGCGCCAGGCGGGGTTCACGCAACTGGCCGATATTGAGATTGACCGGCTGCTGGCGAAGCCCAATCTCACGGAAGACACGCGCGTTGCGCTTATGCTGGAAAAGGCGCGTATCCTCGAGCTGAAGGCCGTCGCCGCGCAACTCGATGAGGCCGCCCAGATTGACCTCATCCGCAAGGCGCAGGACGTTCTCAACTCTTTCATCTCGCGGTACGCCTCCCGGCCCGAAAAAACGGACGCCTCCTATGAGTTGCAGTTTCTCAACCGCGTGCTCGGGCTGCTGTATGTCCGGCAGGCGCAGTACCAGTCCGACGAGGCGGCGCGCGACGACCTGATTGCCAGGGGCCGGGCGGCGCTCGACCAGGCGACCGCCGGATACGGGGCGCTGCGGGGGGAATTCGAGAAACGCCGCGACGAGTTGAAGGCGGAGCAGAAGAAGCAGCAGGACCTCTACGACGCGGAAGTGGTGAAACTCAAGCCGGACCGCGCGGTCATGCGCGCGGCGGAGCGGTTGAGCGCGGAACTGGCGGACAAGATAAGCGCCGCGGAGTTCTCCGCGATACAGTGCCGCTATCTGGAGGCCGACAGCACGGGGGGCCTCGGCCGGGCGCTCAAGAAAATCGCGGGCCGTGAAGCGGAAGGCGACGCGCTGCTGGACAAGGCGATGGCGCTGTACAACGCGCTGTTCAACGATTACAAGGCGACGCCTTATATCGAGGTCGCTTACAGGAGCGTGTGCGAGTCCGTGCGCATGCAGTGCGCGAAAGGGCAGGCGGCCGAGGCGCTCAAGCGCATCCAGGCGGAGATCAACACCTTCCTCACGACGTATCGCGAGGAGATGAAGAAGGAGCCGGTATTCAGGAGGATTGCGGGGCACATGCGGCTGGTGGCGGCGGAGGCATATAACGCGCTGGGCAAATACAAGGAGGCGCGGGACGAGGCGGGCCTGGCTTCCCGCGACCCGTTGAGCACGCTGAAGGACGAGGCGGACATCGAGGTCGCCAGGTCATACAAGGGGGAGGGCGACATCAACCGCGCGGCGACGATGCTTGCGGAAGTGATTGCGGCAAACGGTTCCTCGCGGAAGGCGGCGATTGACCTTGTGCTGGAGTGGCTGAAGGAGAATCCCGCCATCAGCGCGAAATTTCCGGCGGAGACGCAGTTCATGCTGGCGATGCTGCTGTACAACGCGCGCAGGCACGGCGAGGCCGGGCAAATCCTGGCGGCCCTGGCCGGGGCCGCGGGGCCTGAGGAGGCGAAGTGGGCGCCGGCGTCGCTCCTTTATATCGCGCAGTGCCGCGTCAAAGAGGCGGAGATGAAAAAGGCGCAACTGGCCGGCGCGGGCAACGGGCCGGAGGGCGCAAAGGTTTACCTCGACGGCCTCAAGAACGCCGTGGCGGTGATAATGGAGCAGTTGGTGACGAAATACAGCGGCCTGAAGACGCCTGAGGGGCAGGCGGTCCTCAAGCGCGCGCTCTATCTCGCCCTCGACTGGCAGAGCCAGGTTTTGCGGCTGGAAAACGAGAAAGAGCAGAAGGCGCGGATGGAGAGCATCCTCGCCGCGTTCAACGCCATCTTCCCCGGCGCGGCCAATATTCCGGACGCGAACTACCTGCGCGGAGTGGGGCTGGAGACCGAGGGCAAGTATCAGGAAGCGATTGACGCGTATAAGGCCGTGGCGCCTGACAGGAACCAGGGTCTCGTGGCGAAACTTCGCGTGACACTTTGCGAGTACAGGCTTTATCGCCAGGGCAAGGCCCAGCCGGTTGAGGAGTTCCAGAGGCTTTGGAGCGAGTTGTCGGGAGAGATAGAGCAATTGAGCGCGAAACTGAACGACCCGGCGGCGAAACTTGAGGAGAACGAGAAGACGCAGTTCAACAGCGGCATGTCGGAGGGCGAGTACACGCGCATGTTGATGCTTTTCTACGCGAATGAGAAGGAAACGGCGGCGGCGCTGGGCGAGGGCGCGAAGAAGGCGCGGAAGATAATCGAACTCGCGGGGCCGTTTCCGCAAAAGTATCCTGATTCGGCGTACCAGGGGCAGGTGACGTTCATGCTTGCGCGCAGCCGGATTGAGAACGGGGAGGGGGAGGCGGCGGAAGCGGACGTGGAGAAATTGAAGGACCGGCCTGATTTGTACCAGAACGCGCTGGGGGCGATACGGGACTCGTATTTCAATTTGCACATTGAGGCGCGCAAGAAGAACGACGCCGAGGCGGCGAAGAAATACGGCGAGAAGTTCATCACCTTCGCGACGCGGTTCGCGCAGGCGTTCCCGAATGCGCTGACGGCGGGGGACAAATTGAACATGGGCGATTACCTGTACCAGGCGGGAAGGACCGATGAGGCCGCCGTGATGCTGACGCAGGCGTGGGAGATGTTTGAGGAAGGGTTCAAGAGCGGGAAATACAACACGCCTGATGCGGCGGCGCGCGCAAGGGCGGCGTTGCGCGTGATAGGGGAGAGGCTGGGCGACGTGCTGCTCGGCTCGGAGAACATTGACAAATTCAAGAAGGCCGGCGAGGTGTACGCGCGGCTGCTGGAACTTCGCAAAGAGGACATGAGGCCGGGCCATAAAAACGCGATGGACCTTGAGAAGGCGTTCAACGTGGACGGTCTGGCGCGACATTACATGGCGCGGCGCGCGATGACGGCGGTGGCCGTGCAGGCGCTTGCGGGGGGGGAGATGCCGGACATGGATTCGCTTGTCGGCGCGGTCGATGTGCTGGCGGGGTCGGCGCGGATGCTCAAGGCGCTGACGCGCGAGTGGTGGCTGACGGAGTACTGGATGGCGCGGGGCCTGCTGACGCAGCGGGATTACAAGACGGCGGCGAAGGTGTGCGACAACGTGAGGGCGATAAGCGTCGGCTTCAAGGCGGAAAGCGGCGCGGGGGAAACCGCGTTCGGGGGGAAAACGTTCAAGGCGCTTTTCGAGGGATTGGCGGCGGACATGGCGAACGCGCGGAAGCCGCCGGAATGATTTTTTTGGGATGCGGATTTTGAGAAGGGCAACGATGAAAAGATTATCCGCCGTGGCGCATGCTTTGATATGCGGGGCGCTGTTTTGTTCCAGCGCGTTCGGGGAGAGTCCGACGCAGACGGACACGATAGTGCTGCGCGACGGGGGCACGATAACGGACTGCGTCGTGATGGATGAGGACTGGCGCGAGGTGACGGCGTACCGCCCTTCGGACAGCCAGACGGTGACGTTTCCGCGGAAAGACGTCGAGCAGATAGAATTCAACACCGCGCCGCTGCTCTACAGGGTGGCAATGACGGACATGAGCAAGGGGCGGTGGCGGAACGCGGCGGACACGCTGGCGCAGGTGGCCGGGGACGCGGAGGCCGTCAAAGCAAAGCCGTGGGTGAAGCAGTACGCCCTTTACGGAATAGCGGAGGCGCGGCGGGTGCTGGCGGAGTTGGGGGGTGATTCCGCGGCGCTGGGCAAGGCGGCCGAGGATTATTCGAGGCTTTTGCGGGAGGCGCCCGAGACGCGGTTCAAGCATGACGCGCTGCTGGCGCTGGCGCGGTGCGCGGCTGAGCAGGCGGCGTTTGCGGGCGGAGCGGAGGAGAAGGCGGCGGCGGTAAAGCGGGCGGAAGAGGCGTGCGCGAACTATGAAGAGACGTGCAAGAAGGACTTCGCGGACACGGCGTTCGCGGCGGCGCTGGCGGAGCGGCTTGATGAGGCGCGGCTTGGGCGGCTGGAGTTGAAATATCCGGGCGCGGCGGGGGCGGAGGACCTGGCCAAACTTGGCGGGGAGTTTGGCGCGATTGCCGGCGAGGCGGGAATGCCGGAGGGGATAGCGCTGGAGGCTGGGGTGTGGGCGGGCAAGTGCGCGCTGGCGGGGGCGGACAAGAGCGGGGCGGACGCGACGGGGGCGGTGGGGGAGTTGGCGGCGTTGATAGATAAGATCGCCGCTTCGGGCCTGGAGGAGGGCGCGCGGGAAAGACTGTTTGTGCAGGCGTACCTGGCGCTGGGCGGCCATTATTATGAGAGGGCGCAGGCGCTGACGGCGGGCGACCCGAACCGCAGGAACGTGCTGTACGACTCGGCGCTGGCGTATTTGCGCATTGCGCTGTTGTATCCTCTTGCCGCGGGCGCGGAGCGGGAGTGCCAGGACGCTTTCTATCGCGCGGTCCTTATAATGAAGGAGTTGGGGGAGGTGCGTCTTGCGAAGAGCCTGCTCGGCGCGATGGGCGAGAAGTTTGAGCAGAGCGATTTTTGGAAGAACACGGCCTCGACGATGATGGGCGAGGGGTGAGTGGGATGAATTGCGAGTCGGAGGGTTTCAGCAGTTGTTCAATTTTTTGGGGGCATGACAACGATGCAATCGTCTAAGAAGTGTTTTGTTGTTTTCCTTGTTCTGGCCGGAGCGGTTTTGTGCGCTTCGGCGGCGTGGGCGGAGGGGGAAGAGCAGGCCGCGGCGCAGGCTTCGACGGGGACGGCGGCGGGGATGGTGGGGCAGGTTGTAACGTGGGCGATTTACGGGCTGCAGGCATTGATAAGCCTCATACTCGTGGCGCTGGTGGTCTTCTATTTTCTCAACATAAAGGCGAGCAGTCTGATTCCCGCGCCGGTGGTCGAGCAGATGACGGAGATGCTGAACCGGGGGGCGTACGACGAGTTGAATGATTTCTGCAAGACAGCGCCGACGCACCTGACGAATGTGGTGGCGACGGGCCTTGACAAGGCGCGCAAGGACGGCTACCAGGCGGCGATGACGGCGATTGACGACAAGATCGCGGAGGAGGGCCTGCTGTTGGAGAACCGGATATCGTGGCTGAACTTTATTTCGGTCATCTCGCCGATGCTGGGGTTGTTCGGGACGGTGGTGGGGATGGTGATGTCGTTTGACGCCATTGCGTCGGTACTGAACCCGCAGCCTTCCCACCTGGCGGCTGGCATCCGGGCGGCGCTGTGGACGACGGTGTTCGGGCTGATGATAGCGATGCCGGCGATGAGTTTCTTTTTCTATTTCCGGAACCGGCTGGCGCGGATCGTGATGGAAATGGGGCTTGCGTGCGAAAACATGTTTGAGCATTTCCGGCGTGGCCTTTCGGAGAAGAACGCATGAGCGAGAACGCAAGATGAAAAAGCGAACGAAAAGGATTGGCGAGTTGGCGATGAACATGACACCCATGATAGACTGCACGATGCTGTTGCTGGTGTTTTTCATGGTGACGTCGAAGTTCAAGAGCGCGGAGGCGGACATTTTGAGTCTGGCGTATGCGCGCAACGCCGACCGGATTGAGAGCGTGGAGAAGAGCGGCGAGATGATAGGGAGGTACGTGATAAACGTGCGGCATGAGAACCCCGGGAAGAAGGGGCCGGTGGTTTATACCGTGCGCGGGGTGGTGTTCAGGCATGATTCCGAGGAGGGGATGAAGAGGCTTGGCAACAGCCTCAAGGCATTCAAGAGGGACAACCCTAAGGGCGAGGTGATGGTGCGGGTGGACAAGGACATAGAGTATGTGTACGTGAAGAGGCTGCAGACGACGATGAGGGATTACCTTGCGGCGACGCGGGAGCAGGAGTTGAAAGTGAGTTACTCGGTGGACCCGAATCCTTCGGAGCAGGTGTCGCAGTGAAGAAGCGAAACAAGAAAAACAGCGAAATCGAGGTGCAGTTCACCTCGATGATAGACATGGTGTTCCTGCTGCTGATATTTTTCATGGTGACGGCGAAGTTTGTGCTGCCGGAGCGGAGCATACCGGCGTTTGGGATGGAGAAGACGGATGCGACGTTTGGGGGCGGGGGCGCCGGCGTGGAGCCGTTCAAGATTCATTTGCGGAAGGTGCAGGGCGCGACAGTGGTGGTGGGGGAGTACAGAGGCGAGATGATGGCGCCTGCCACGGTGAACGACCTGGGGCCTGGGAGCGATCTGGGCCAGCATCTGACGGCCTATCTCTCGGACAACCTCAATGACAGCGGCAAGGCGCTGGAGGGCGTGGAGGTTGTGATAGAATGCGAGGATAGCGTGAGATGGGAGGCGATGATAAGGGTGTTTGACATTATTCGTGGGGTGAAGGTTGAGGCGAGCGGGGCGAAGGAGCCTGCGACAATTGAGAAGATAAGATTTGAAGAGCAAACTTGACATTATCGTTGAGATTTGCTACACATGTTGAATCGCGCAACGCGGCGGCAGGGGCGCGTGGCCGGGAGGTTTTTTGGGGCGCGGTAAGCCCGCGCGACACAAGGCGTTACGGCGCGCCGAAAGGCGGCGGCTCGGCACGGCAATTGCTTTGGCCGAAGGGGGCTGTGCGCCAATGAAACAGGGGCGCTAACAGAGAATTGTGGAGTCAGTTGATGGCAACTCGCAAACCCAACCTGATTGTAAAGCACCTGGAAATAGTGATTGCATGTCTCGGCCTTTTGGTTTTCCTGATTGTTTGCATTGTCAGCATGAACAAGTTGTTCGCGCTGTACACGAACGGTCAGGGCAAGCCCCGCTTCCTGTCCGTCAAAGAAATCAGCGACAAGAGCCAGGAATACGAGAGGGGGTACACGGAGTGGAAGGCGAAGACCGTGGACATTCCGAAGGCGGCCGATCTTTCCGTCAAACTCAGCGAGAACACCGTGCTGCCCCAGAAACCGGACACCCACGCCGATGACTTTCTGTTCCATGAGACTCCCTACATACACCTTCCAAAACAAAAGGAGCAGGACGCCTACTACATCGGCAACGCGCTGCTGACGGCCCAGCCGGGCTACAACACGGTGAAAGTAACGGTGACGCTGACCGACTCCGTTAGCGGCAAGCCTTTCCAGGCCGTAAGCCCCACGACGCAGAAGACGGAGGATTTTTCGCACCTTGACCCCAGTTTGATAGACGTCAAGATATTCCGCGGAACGAAAAAGGCCGATGGCACGATAGCCTGGGCCCCGGAACCTTATTCCGCCGTTTTATCCGGCCCCAAAGGGGTGTTCGTGTGGGAGGACAGGGGGGACATCAAGGGTGTCACGGACCTTTACTACAAGGCGACGGTCCAGAGCAAGCAGGAATACATTGACGCGAAGAAGCTGAAGGCGGACGCGCCAATCCCCGCCGCTGAAGTCGGGCCTGTTATCGCGGCCCTGAACGAAAAGGGGAAGGACGAACTCGCCGTGACGACTCTCTCGCCGTGGGTGGTGACGGTGTCCCAGATTTGGAACGGCGCCAACGTCGATATCACGATCGAGGACCTCGACGCGAAAACGAAACAGACGCTCAACGCCATGACGGCGGGCAACGACCTTGATGACACGACGTACCGCCTGATAAACATAATAAGCCCGACGCGGTTCATCATCACGATCCAGGGCAACATCACGAAAATCGAACTCAGCATGGGCGTCGTCAACGCGGCCACCAACGGGCAGTCCAAGGCCATTGCGCCGGTGGTCTGGGAAGCGGACCCGTTCAACGCGCTCGCCGATAACACCGCCATCATAGACGCGTTCGTGAAGCAGGCGTTTGACGCGCTGAAGACCGGCGGCAAACTCAATCTCGGCGGGGCGGAGTTCGACTACGAGAACAATTTCATCGCGAACATCCTGTGGCGGGCAGTCCTGACATACCCGATGCAGGAGACGGGCAAACTCGCCGACGCGCTCGGCCGCCAGATACAGCAGTACGAATACCAGCCGGAAGGCGCGCCCAGCCCGGTGAAACTCATCCCGTTCCTCTTTACCGAAGGAGTGGGCGAAAAGGAGTCGGTCGTCCTGCACATTCTCCCCGCGATCGAGAACAGCAAGGTCGTATACTGGGTTGAATACTCAAGGGAGGACGAGAAGAAAGTGATAACCACTACCTTCACCGGCCCGTATGAAGTCCAACTGCCCGCGAAATTTGACCTGTCGCCCGCCGACAAACTGAACCGCGTCATTAACGCGAGGGAGGGGATAGCGGGTAGGATACGGGACGGCCTCAAGAACAAGACTTTCGAAAAGGCCGCCGAGCCGAAACCCAACTTCGTCGCCGCCGGGCCGATTTCCACTTACGGCGCTTCACGCCTTTTCGACGGCATCGGCACGGAGATGGAGGATGACCTCGGGATGAAGACCGCAATCGGCGCGACCTTCAAGGTCGTCATACAATATGTGGATAAGAAAGTATTGACCGGCGCGAAACTGATGGAATCCCCCGCAATACCGCGGGAGAAATACAGCCCTCCTCCCCCTACGCCCAAGCCTGAGGTCAAGCCGGAGGATGAGTTCGCCAAGAAACTCGCCGACATGCTTGTCCTGAGCGACAAGAACCCCAAGTACAAGAACATTGGCGCGGTGGCGACGTTCGTCGCCAATACGGCGCATATTACGGTCACGCTCGACCAGACGGTGAAGTTCGAGGGGTGGGATCAGGTTGCGGTGAACCTGGAACTTACGGATACCAACATAAGCGTCAACGACCTTCTGACGAAGATAATTGACGCGTTCAATGCGGCGATAAAGGGCAATGCGAAGGCCGAGGGAAAACAACTTGTGCGTGAAGACCGCGCCGCCGCGGGGGAAATCGTGCTTAAACTGCTTAAACCGCAGTAGCGCGCCGGTTGCCGGATTGGCGGCCTTGGCGGTGCTCCTGTTCCTGGCGGCGCTAAAGCCGGGATACGGGAAAATGACGATAATGGGGATAGGGGTCAGAACGACTTCCGTTCGCCCGATGACCTGGTGGGCCTGATAAAGAGCGTGGTGGCGCCGGGCACATGGGGCGAAGGGTGGGAAGAGGGGAAAGGCTCGATTAGCGTGGCCAGGGGAATTCTGATTGTAAGGCATACCGTGAAAGTCCAGCGGGAGATTGCGCGCCTGCTCGCCCAACTGGGCGCGTGAGCGCAACGCCGCGGGTCATTCAGGGGGAAAAGGCTTTCTCCAATGTTGTGAGGTGAGCAGATGTATCGTATCGCCATTGTTACAGCGCTGATTGTTTGCGTGGCGTTCGCGGGGTGCAAGCGGATGGAGCCGGCGCCCGCGGACAAGGCTGGGGCCGTGCCCGCGGGCGCGGGGCCTGGGGCGGGCGGTTACACGGCAGCCGAGGCGGAACAGCAGGCGGCCATGGCCGAGGCGAGGGAATCGTATCTGAGCGGGCTGCGCGCCCGGCAGGCCGGCGACATGAAGGCCGCGCGCGACGCGTTCGCCAAGGCCGCGGGACTTTACCCCAACTACGTGGAGGCCCTGCAGGCGCTGGCGGAAGCAAGGGCGGCCCTCGGGGAAGCGGGCCCGCGGGTCCCGGGAGAACCGGACATCGGGATGCAGAAGTTGCTGGCGCAAATCCAGCAGATCCGCGGGGATGTCCGCGGGCTGATTTCGCAGGCCAAGATGCTTTACGGGAAGGAGCAGTTCGAGGTCGCCATCGACAACCTTCAGGAGGCGCTGGCGAGAATGAACTGGGCGGCGAAGTTGTACAACATGGATTTCGGCGCGGAACGGCCCGAGGCGGAGGAACTGCTTCAGAGGGCGCAGGAACAGCAGCAGGTCTTTGCCGCGGCGGTGGAAGCCGAACAGCGCAAGAAGGCGCAGCAGGCGCTTGAAGAGGAACTGCGCAAGCAGGCCGATTACCGGCGCCAGAGGGCGGAGCAGTTGCTGGAAGGCGCGCGGGAAGAACTTGCCAAGAAGAACTTCGCCGACGCCCGCATCGCCGTCAGCCACGCCCTCATTGAAGAGCCGGGGAACGCCGAGGCGATGGAGTTGAGCGACATCATCGTGGAGCAGCAGATGAACTTCGAACGCGAGCGCGTGATCCTCATGAAGGACATGGCGTGGAGGCAGTCGTTCGAGGACATAAATGTGATGGGGGTGCCCCAGACCGGCGACGACATAGTAACCTTTGGCGAGAAGAAAGTCTTGGAGGCAAACAAGGAAAGGCGCTTGAGGCGCGCCGAGGAGGAGCAAACGATATTCCAGCCGACCGTCGAGCAGGAGGAGTTGGAAAAAAGGCTCGACGAGTTGAAGCTTCGCGTGCTGAACATCGACAATCAGCCGTTTCCGGACGCCGTCAAGACGCTGGTGAAGCTGTTCAAGTCGGTCCCCATCCTGCTGCATCCCGACGCATTCAGCAAACTGTCCCAAGTCAATGTGAGCATTACGCGGAACACGGAGACGACGCTTCGCACGGCCATCGAACTTCTTTTGGCGCGGATCCCGTCGGACCAGGGCGAGTTCTCTTGCGTAATAAAGGACCAGGCGGTGATCATCACGACGAAGGGCGCGGAGGAAACCAAGGTCTTGGCGGTTTATCCCGTGCAGGACATCCTGAGGAAGATCGTGAACTTCACGCCTCCCAGCATACAGATAGACCAGGCGGCGCTCTTTCAGCCGGCGGTGCAAGCAGGCGGAGGCCAGCCGGCGGGCGGAGGCGGGCAGATCCAGCCGAGCGTCGATCCCGATGAGACGGGCACGGCGGACTTCCAGGACATGGCGATCGAAGAGAACGGCCTGAAGGACCTCATAATCAACACCGTCGGCGACGGCCCGGATGACTGGAACTGGGCTGGCGAGAATCCGGGGGCTTTGTATGCCATCGACTTCCGAAAGGGCAACATGTACATAAATGCCCCCCAGCCGATTCACAAGGAAGTCAAGAAGATTCTTTCGCATATCCGCGCCACGGATGAGGTGCTTGTCACGCTGGAGGTGCGCTTTCTGAGGGTCGAGGAGAAATTGCTCGAGGAGATAGGCGTGGACCTTCAGGGATTTCCGAGCGCCGTCCAGCAGCAGCAGGCGAGTGCGCAGGGGCTGACCTTCAGCGACAAGTTTCTGGAAGGGATACTTAACGATGCGGACGACATTCACAGCGGCCTGTTCTTTGCCAAGAGAGGCGCGGGATGGGGCCTGTCGCCGACCGGCGTACCCGTGTTCCTGGCCGATGGCGTGCCTAACGGCGATGCTTTCGGGCTGGCCAATATAAACGTGCTGGATACCGATCTCAGCAGCGCCCTTAGCAGCGTTCCGCAGGGACTGCGGGCGGGCTTTTCGCTCAACCCGGGCGACAGCCACATCAATTTCGTGCTCAACGCCCTGGAGAGCAGCAGCCGCTCTTCAACGCTGGCCGCGCCCAAGATCACGACCTATAACCTGCAGCCCGCTTATATTGCGATAACGAAGGACCAGGCGTTCGTGGGACGCGTGGATGTGCAGCAGAACACGAACGCTCCCCCGTCGGTTAACCTGCAACCCAGCATCCTGCCATCGGGCATCGTGCTTTCCGTTAAACCGACCGTTACGTGGGACCGCAAGTACGTGATACTGGAGGTTACCGCGTTTTCGACGACAGGCAGCATTCCTGGCGACAAGAAAAAGACCATAATTTTGGCCCCGCCCGGCACCTATACGGACCCTGGCGGAAGGGTGCACTCTTATGGCGCAATCAGCGCGGAGTTTGATTTTCCCATAATTGACACTGAAAACGTGAAGACCACGGTGATAATACCCGACGGCGGCACCGTGATACTTGGCGGCCTTTCGACAATGCAGCGGTTCCAGGGGGGGGCAAGCGTCCCGTTGCTTGGCGACGTTCCGATTCTGAAATTTTTCTTCTCGAGGAAGGGGAGTTCGTCCGCCCGCACCAGCCTGGTGGTGCTCATCCGCGCCGATATCACGGTTGTTTCGGATGAGGAGAGGCGTTTCCTTGAGGAAGGCTGATTTTGATAGACAGCAGGGCCTTTGAGATACAGGAGCAGAATAATGAAACGAACGTGGATTTGCGCAGTGATGGTTATTCTCGCCGCGGGGGTTCTTGCGGCGGGGTGCGCCTCGAAGCCCGGTGAAGAACCGCCCGCCGCGAACGACACCGCCGGCTCACCGCCGGAAGGGGGCGGCGGCGAAGGGCTTGACCGGCTGGCGAAGGAACGCAAACTCTCGGCCGTTGGGAACTACCAGAGCGCGCTGAATCTCCACTCCGAAGGCAAGGACGCTGATGCGCTGCCGTACGCGCGGCAGGCGGTCGAGCAGGACCCGTCCGACATGCAGGCCCAGGCGCTGCTGGCTGAAATCCGCGAGGCCTTCGGAGAGGCGTCGCCGGCAAACGCCGCGGGCGGCCTTGGCCGCATCACCGTCCAGCAGGAGATGCTTCAACGTGAACTGAACGAGCGGCTCGCAAGCGGCGAAAAGAACCTGGCCAATGAGAACTACGCGGGGGCGGTGGGGGACTTCAAGGAAGTCCTGCGGATAATCCGCGTTGGGCGGTTGCTAATCGAGGCGGGCGACATTGAAGCGCGCGCCACCGACCTGCTCAAACAGGCCGAGGACAAGAAAAGGGAGCAGGACCTGGTGGAACAGCAAAAGAGGGACGAGGATGCGCGCCGCAAGATAGAGGCGGAGATAGAGAGGAAAAGACAGGAGAGAGAGCAACGCCTCAAGGCGCTGTGGTCGGAGTATGAGGCCAGCAGGGCGGAGCGCGACTATGACCGCGCCAGGCGAACGCTTGAGGCCATCATGGCGGAGGACGCGGAGAACAAGGCCTCCTATTTGAAAGACATCCAGGCGCTGGATACGGAGCGCATGGAGTGGGAGAAAAAAAAAGTGTACAGGGCGCTCACCAGGGGCATGGAGATGATGGAAGTCGACCTATTGGAGAGCGAGATCCCGTACGAAAAGCCGTTCAACTATCCCGACCGCGACGAATGGCGCAAGGAGGTTGAGGCGCGCGCCGCGAGAATCAAGAAGATGACCGAAGTAACCACCACGATGAGCGATGAGGACAAGAAGATATGGGACATCATTTATGGCGCGCAGGGCGTGAAACCCGCGGAGTACACGGACTTCAACACCGCCTCGATTGTGACCCGCGAGAACAAGGAAGGCCCGCCGGACCTCATAGACATAGTGGGCCAACTCAGGAAATACTACGACAAAATCTCCTTTGATATAGACGTCAACCTGGAAAAGGACGACGCCTCCAAGGCGCT
>Ga0315293_10004303_pt1 | contig 13578 bp, 12 predicted proteins | sample YL17G13_20_MG_FD_203071 | JGI IMG/M metagenome (GOLD analysis project Ga0315293, IMG submission 203071) | Sediment microbial communities from Yellowstone Lake, YNP, Wyoming, USA - YL17G13_20 | ecosystem: Environmental > Aquatic > Freshwater > Lake > Sediment | place: USA: Wyoming | collected... | reverse complement strand
CGCCGGATCGGAGTTCGGTCGACAGCGGTTGGAGGCGGCTGTTGATCTTGGCTCCGGCGCAATGTATGCCGATCTGCGAGTGGATTTCGAAGGCGAAATCCAGTGGCGTCGCTCCTTTGGGCAGATGAATCAACTTACCGTTGGGCGTGAATACGAAGATGTCCTCCGCGTACAGATCCATCTTGAGATACTCGATAAACTCCGACGGGTTAGTGAGGTCTTTTTGCCACTCGAGGACATCGCGCAGCCACGCCATCTGTTGCTCATCCCGCCCCAGATGCTGCCTCCCCTCTTTGTACAGCCAGTGCGCCGCGATGCCGTTTTCGGCCACCCGGTGCATGGCGTGAGTTCGTATCTGTATCTCCACCATTTTGCTGTGGGGGCCAAATACAGTGGTATGCAGCGACCGGTAACCGTTCGGTTTCGGATTGGCGATGTAGTCGTGAAATCGCCCGGCCACCGGCTTCCACATCGTGTGAATGATACCCAGCGTGTGATAGCACTCCCGTTCGGTATTGACGATGACGCGAATTGCGAAGAGGTCGTAAATTTCCTCAAACGGGACTTTCCGGACTCTGATTTTTCGGTACACCGAATCGAGATGCTTGGCCCGCCCGCTGACGGTGCCCAGTATGCCGTCTTTGGCCAGCGCCTCTTTGATCGGAGCGACGACCTCGGCGATGTACGATTCTCGCTCTTCTCGTTTCTCCTTGATCAATGCCGCCAGCTGTTCATAGTTGTCGGGGTCAAGATATTTGAAACTCAGGTCCTCAAGCTCGGTCTTCAGCTTGTTCATTCCGAGTCGATGCGCCACTGGGCAGTACACATCGCGCGTTTCCTGGGCGATGCGAATTCGTTTGTCGGGCGGCAGCGGCTCGAGCGTTCGCATGTTGTGAAGCCGATCAGCCAGCTTGATGAGAATTACGCGCATATCCTTGGCCATGCCGAGAAGCATCTTTCGGAAATACTCGATCTGTTGCTCCTCGAACGACCTGAACGGCACGGCGCCGAGCTTGGTAACGCCGTCAACCAATTCGGCAACCTCATCGCCGAATTCGCGGCGGATATCCTCAAGCTGGAATGTTGTATCTTCGACCACATCGTGCACCAGCCCGGCGGCAATAGTCGTGGAGTCCATATGCAGTTCCGCCAGAATGAAGGCGACCTCCAGGCAGTGCTCGATAAACGGCTCGCCCGATGAGCGTTTTTGCCCGGCGTGCGCCTTGTCCGAGAATTCGTACGCATGCCGGATCAAAGAAATGTCGATATTGGAATTGTAAGCCTCGACCCTGATGATAAACTCGGCCAGGTTCATGACAACATCCTGGAAATGCCGCGCCCAACAACATCGCGGAATACCGTCAGCACCTTGCGGCACACTTGATCGACCGGTATGGATTCCATGCAGCGGCAATGCTTGGGTGGACAAGTACACCGACTGACCGCCGGCTGAATAACTTGATGCCCTGCCCCAAGAGGTCCCCAGCGAACCGGCGACATGACCTCTCGGCTCGGGTACAGCCCGACCACTTTGGTCCCCACCGCCACTGCCAAGTGCAACGGGCCGGTGGAATTAGAAACTACGGTCGAAGCCAGCGACAGCACCGCCGCGAGGGTGCGCAGGTCGGTCGCGCCGGTGATTTTCTTGATCTCGAGGTTCATCCGCCAGGCGATTTCGTCGATCATCTCTCCTTCTTGATCGGAACCGGACACGACAATGTTCAGTCCGGCATCCCGGAGCTTTCGATACAATTGAAGAAACTGCTCAGGAGGCCAGCACTCGGCCGAGCCGCCCGATCCCGGATGGAGGACTACGAATTCTCCTTCGATCCCCACCTCGCGGAGAACTCGCCGGGCATTGCGCAGTTCCTTCTCGGTCGGATACACGGCGGGCGTTGTGGCCGTCGGTCCGGGCCGGAAGAAGCGAAGGAAATCCAGATTATACTGTGACTCATGTTTACGATTCGATTTGCGACTGTGAAACAAGCGATAGTTGAACAGCACCGAATGGAATCGTCCGGCCGTACCGATCCGATGGGGAATACCGGCCTTGTAAAACAGGCCGGAGATTTGACGTTCCGGGTACAGGGCAATCACGACATCGTATTTGGCCAGCTTCAAGCGGTGCAACAGGTCCTTCTTGTAGAGCTTGTTCGAAAGCAGTTGATCATTTTGTACGCGGACGATCTTGTCGATCAGTCGGTTGTTTTCCAGGATCGGCGAGGCATAGAGCGATGCCAGCACTTCCACCTGACACTCCGAGTACCGGAGCTTCATCGATTCGACAAACGGCAATGCCAGCACGAGATCACCGAGCTTGTCGGATCGGCTGATGAGTATCCGCGCCCCCTCAGGAATGTCGATTGTCTTCCTCATGGCCTTCCAGTCACGGCGCCGGACTGCTTCTCCAAAAGCCAGAGCTTGGCGTATTTGTTGAACACAGCAGCGGCCGAGAGCGATGATACCAGCAGCCCCTGGGGTCCGTCAAGGAAGCCGGCCTTCTGAATATAGTGCTTGAAGAAGCTGACGGGCGGTCGGAGTAACAGATCAGCCATTCCGGCACGCTTGCCCTGGCGAAAGGCCTCCTCGGCTCCTAATGTCGTGTAGCGATTGGATTTCGTGAAGTATTTCTCCAGATCAGGGTAACAGTAATGTAAAAGGTCGCCGCTTAATCTTCCGACCGGCCCGTTAACAGCAATCTTCTCATGAACCACTGCCAGATCGAATCGTCCCGCTTCGCGTCGAAACAAACGAACCAGAAAATCCGGGTACCAGCCGCAATGGCGAATCCAGCGGCCCAGGAAATTGGTGCATCGAGGCATCTCGAAGCCGCCGTACGAATGACTGCCCGCGACGGCTGCGGCAATTGCGGTGCGAAGCTCATTCGAGACCGCTTCGTCGGCATCGATTGAGAGCACCCAGTCCCCCGTAGCCCGATCCAGCGCCGCCTGCTTGGCCGCGCCAAAGCCGTTCCAATCAAGGTTAAAATACTTGCAGCCGTGGTCGGCGGCAATCTGCGGCGTGCGGTCAGTAGAGTGACTGTCGACGACGATTGTCTCGTCTGCCCATCTGACCGACTCCAGGCACCGGGGGAGGTTCTCTTCCTCATTGTGCGTAATAATTATGACCGACAGTCTAATCATCGCGGCACCGGCGAGCGTGACTTCAGCAGTTTGACGAAGGCGTCAAACACTTGATCGACAGTGATATCGTGGATGTTACCATCGTTGCCGGACACAACCGCTCCGACCTCCTGTCCGAAAGGTCGCCAGAGCAGAAAGTTCTTCATGAACCGGCTGTAGAGTCCAACCACCGGAACATCGAAGGAGCGGGCGATATGAACCAACGATGTGTCGGGCGAAATGAGCACATCAAGCCGGGCCAGAATAGCGGACGCTTCGAGTAGCGACAAATCCGGGGGCACCTGATAGACGCCGGCAAGCTTCGCGGCCAGTTGTTCACTCTGCGGGCGATCTGCTTTGACACTGATAAGCAGAACGCGACTTTTCGGGCAATGCTCGCGAATACGGTTCAATAACACCTGGGCGTTCTCCAGCCCCCAGAGCCGGGTCTTGGAGCCGGCAGAGAGATTGTAACCGATCAGGATGGACTCGGGGTTGTTGTCTCGAATACTCTGCATGAATTGCGCCGCCCGCTTGTCGGCGTCGGGCGGGATATACGGTTTGGCGGCACAGTCCACAGTGCGGCTGTCGATACCGAACGCCTCGAGGAGCCGCAAGGTGTTTTGGATGATGTGGCCGGTATTCCCCATTCGGGGGTCATAGTTGAAATCATAGAATTCCCGGAACTTGACCTTGCCGACGCCGATCCTCGGCTTGCCCGGTGCGCACAGTTGCGAAAGATAAAGAGCGGTAACGGAGTCGTCGCCGATCATGTCAACCACGCAGTCAAACTGCTCTTTGCGAATCCGGAGAAGTTCAGCGATATCGTGCCACAGGTTTTTCCGATACATGAAGATCCGGTCGAACCGGGGATCGTGACGGATGAGCGCTTCGTTTTTCGGAGAGCCGAGGATCGAAATCCTGATATGCGGGAAGCGCTGCTTGAGACCGTCGAATACGGGCAGGGATATCACCATGTCGCCGATTTTCTCGGGCCGCAGGAACAGGACTTTGTTCAGCGCTGCGCCGTCGAGGGGTCGGAAGTCGCTCGATTTTCGCTTCAGCAGGAGTCGCGTCAATAAGAAGACCGAGGCCTTGAAGGCATGCTCGATTGGTTTAAGCCTATCCATGATGCGGCTCCCTGTGGACCACATTGGTCAAACAGTGTTCCACCCGATCATACATGGTCTCAACCCGGAATTGAGAGAGAAAGCGGTCGCGGGCGTGCGATCCCATCCGTTTTCTGCGTTCGGTATCGCCAGCCAGCGCGGCAATCCCTTCCGCAAGTGAGCGACTGTCGCGCGGCGGAACCAGACAGGCACAATGCTCATCGACTACTTCAGGAATACCACCTACTCGGCTCGCCACAATCGGCAGGCCGGCGCGCATCCCCTCAAGCACGGCGATGCCAAATGGCTCCTCAACCGAGGGGTGAACCAGAAGATCTGCTCCGGCCAGAGGCATCTCGACCGAATCGAGCATCCCGGCGAGCACGACCTGCGATGAGAGACCTAAATAACCGGTGCGCTCCCGTAGTGTGTTTTCCAAGGGTCCGGAGCCAAGCCAAAGAAAACGCAGGTTGGGGTGATTCGTCAGTACCTCGGGAATCGCCTCCAGCAGATAGCCGTGCCCTTTCTGCTCGACAAACCTTCCTGAAGTAACAGCCAGCAGCGTATCATCGGGAAGTCCATAGGCGGACCTTACCTGAGATCGCGCGTCGACGTTTCCGGCAAGCACTTCGGTGTCCGGTATTCCGATCGGTATCACTTCCACCGAGTCCGTCTCGATGTACCCGTGTCGAGTGATTTGGTCTTTCAGCGATTCCGACGGCACAATTACGGCGTCCGCGAGTCTCGGCGTCAGCCAGCGATGTATTATGCTGTCGCGGGTCATATCAAGCCCAACTGACCAGACAACTCTTGTTTCTCCGCTCCATCGGGCGGCCAACCCGCCTAAGCGAAGGTCTTTGTTGAAATTCACAATTACGGCATCGATCCGACGCTCTCGAAGGAAATCGTGGAGAGCGACGATAGTCGCCGGGTGAAAATCGCCGGATATCCGAAGGGGCAGCAGTTCGAGTCGCGAATCCGAGAAGCCTACGCGACGAAGAAACTCCGATCCCTTTCTCCCGGCCACCGTGATCCTGTGCCCGCGGTTGCGCAACCCGGAGGCCATCAGCCGAATCCATTCCTCCATGCCGCCATAGGTCGGTTCATCGATGGAATTAAGAAACAGGATGTTCATGCGTCGTCTCGAAATTGCATCGAATACAGACGGGCGTAGAGGCCATTATATCGCATTAACTCGGCGTGCGTTCCCTGTTCTACAATCTCTCCCTCACTCAACACCAGAATCCTATCGGCGTGACGGACGGTAGACAGTCGATGCGCAATCACCAGTGTGGTCCGGCCCTCCATCAGCCGTTCAATCGCCTGTTGAACCAGAACCTCCGATTCGGTGTCAAGAGACGAAGTTGCTTCATCGAAGATAAGTATCTGCGGATTCTTAAGAAGCGCGCGGGCAATCGCCAATCTCTGGCGTTGGCCACCCGACAGCATGACCCCTCGATTTCCCACTACCGTATCGTAGCCGTGTTCAAACTGGCCGATGAATTCGTGCGCGTTGGCCATCATGGCTGCATCGATAATGCGACTCTCTTCGATCCCCTCGAGACCGTAAGCGATATTGTTCCGAATCGTGTCATTAAAGAGATAGGTCTCCTGTGTAACTATTCCCATAAGCCCCCGGAGGGAGGCCAAACTCAAGTCACGGATATCAACGCCGTCAATAGTGATCTTCCCGTGCTGGGGGTCATAGAAGCGGGGCAGCAGATCGAGGAGCGTCGACTTCCCTGCACCGGACGGCCCGACTATCGCAACTACATCGCCCGGTTCAACGGTGAACGACACCTGCTTCAGAACCGGTTCATTCTCATTGTAGCTGAACGACACGCTATCATAGCGGACCGCTTGCTCAAAGCGTTTGCAGTTGACGGCCTCCGGTTTCTCCGTAATCCGCTCGGGTGTATCAATCACCTCGAAGACTCGTTGCGCGGCGGCCATTCCTTCCTGCAATTGAATCTGCACCTGGCTTAGTGATTTCACCGGCTTGATCATCGAGAACATGGCCAGAACAAAGGTCATGAAGTCGCCAGCGCCGAGTTCCCCGCTCCCGGAGATAATGCGGCTGCCGGCATACATGAGAATGACTATACCGGCGAGAGTCGTTAGAAAATCGTTAATCGGCGCCGCCAGATGGCGTATCCGCGTCATCCGCACCAGCGAGCGGAAATACGCCTTAGTGGCATCGAAGAACTTGCCGGTCTCGAACTTCTCCATCGAGAATGCTTTTACGATCCGAATGTTGTTTACCGATTCTTCGAGTACTGAATTCACGTCGGCCATTCGCTCCTGAGTCCGGGCCGAGTATTTGCGGAGTTTGCGCCCGACATACCAGATGAAGCCGAATACGGCCGGGAGGACTATCGACGCCAGGAGGGTCAGTTTCCAACTCAGGATAATCAGGAAAACCAGCAACATGAGAACCATGATGGAATCCGCAACCAGACGATTGAAGCCGAGGTCGATGGATTCGTTGAGCACAACGACATCGTTGGTAATGCGGGACATCACTTGCCCCGTGCGGCGGCGGTGGAAATAATCGAGCGACAGCCGCTGGTATTTGTCAAACAGCCGATTTCGGAAATCGCGCATCACTGACTGCTGTACATAGGCCATGTGAAAGCCCTGCAGATACTGAAACAGGTTCTTTAGCAGGACGACCGCAAATATGGCAATGCAGAAATTAATGAGTGTCTCCTGCCGTGTCGGCGCCGCCACAATCTGATCAACGATAGTCTGGAGCTGTTCTTTGAGTCCTCCAAGCTGTCCTTGGGTCCCGGCCATGTCGGTGAACATCAATGACCCATCGTCCGCCGGGTTGGCGGCCATGCCCACACCCGGTTGGAACAACGTGCTCATAAGCGGACCCACCAGCCAGATCATCAGTGCTGCGAATAATGAACTGAGCGATGACGAAATGGATGCCAGCACCAGTCGTTTCCAATGTGGTTTCAGGGCCGAAAATGTCCGTCGATACAGATTCATTTATCTCATCTCCAAATTGCCGCAAACCGTAAACATCGCCAAACTAACGGCAAAAGTCAACGAGGCGAGCGCTTTGTGTTCTAAGGAGTTACGCGAACGGCCGCAGGAGGAATGCCGACCTGGAAGCGATTGGAGGGGACACGAGCGCGCTGACGGTACTCCCGACGGTTCGCGGTAATGGTCGTTGCGCTGTCGAAATAGACGAACTTGCCAAGACGCAAGCTTCCCTCGGTCAGGAAGTACTTTACCCTGATTCCCCACTGTGGAAAGTCTTGATCAAACGGTCCTGAGCGGATCAGCCGCTCGGTTTCGTTTTCGTGTTCATGAAGGATCTCGACCCGGATAGAATCCCCGAACGTGCCTGCTTCAGGAGGACTTCGCAGTATGCTCAAAAGATTGATCTGAGACAAGTCGAGCGGATTCTCACCACTAACGGAAAACGATGCAAAACCCTCGCAGAGATACTCGTCTGAGGTCGGAAAGTATGCGACCAGAGAATCCTTAGTCAGTCGCGCCCGCAGTGCCCCTTTTCCCAAATACGCGCGGCCACCAAGAGCGATAACCGAGTCGGCATCGAATACATCCAAGCGAAGGGAGGTGGGCTTACCGTGACGGCGGATTACGACGTCGAACAAATACGCTTCGACCGGGACTTTCTCTGTTGCGCGTGCCATGGGCTCCCTTCCCGCCTCACTACTCGGCGGCCCACCGGTGCAGCCGAGAATCAGCGCGACCGAAGCTATCAGCAGGAAACAACGAATCCCCCAGAGAATCGACCGGCGGTGCCTCACAGCTTGCTGTGGGTCTTTCTCTGTAATCACGGCTACTGTCACCCGATCTGAATGCCGGAGAACATGTGGACGAAAAACCGCACGAACGGGCCAAGAATGAACCAGGTCACACCAGTGAAAATAAGAGCCATGAGCAGGAACGGTGAGATCATCTCGAACCGGCCGTACGCTTCTTCATACTGCGGCGGGAGAAGATTACGGAGGATATGTGAACCGTCAAGCGGATACACGGGAATCAGATTGAAAAACGCCAGAGAGACGTTGATCATAACCGAAAGGTATAGGAACATCCCCACGGCCTCAGGAAGCTGAGTCGACGACGATACAACCAGCCGAAGCAGGATGCCAAAAATGAGCCCAAGCCCAAGATTCGATAGAGGTCCGGCCGCCGATATCCATATGTCCGCTACTCGCGGGTTACGCAAATTGTACGGATTGACCGGCACCGGTTTCGCCCAGCCAAATCGAAATTGAGAGACAAATAGCATTATTGTGCCAAGGATATCCAAATGCGCAAGCGGATTGAGCGTCAGCCGCCCCATATCCCGTGCCGTAGTGTCACCGAACCGATATGCGGTCCAGGCGTGAAAGAACTCGTGCACCGTCAGCGCAAACAGAATTGCCGGCGCCGCGATAATCGCCCGCTGGAAGAACGCCTGATCAAACATAGAATAATTGTCAGGAGCGCAAGGCTCCTGACCTACAACTCTCTTTTCTTATACTCGCCGACGCCTCATGTGCCCGAGTTGCGACGCAGCATCCGACTTCGCATCATAGAACCGCCAGAGCTTTTCTGCCCCTTGGCGTATTCCGATGCGCTTCGACACGCCAATCTCCGTTGCCGGATCGCAACGGTCCTCAAGGTAAAGCTCCGTGCCGGTCAAATCCAAGCCATTTTGTGCCAGGGTCAAGCCGAATCCACGACAGAATTTTCCCGGCCCACTCAGTAGCGCGTGTTCGGCTCCGTGTGAACTATTAGCGCGCACGATCTCGATTCCGGAGATCGGCTCGGCAGCTCGCAACAAAACGGCGGCCGGGAATCCCTTTCGCTCGGTCACAAAATTCAGGCAGTGATACATGCCGTATATAAAATAGATGTACGCCACGCCCGGCTTGCCGTACATGAGACGGTTCCGTTCGGTGGGACCGCAGGCAGCGTGGCAGGCCGGGTCATCTTCACCTATATACGCCTCGACTTCGACAATACGCGCACTGAGACGCCCGCGAACGGAACGATAGATGATATACCTGCCGATGAGTTCGCGAGCTACAGTTAGCGTGTCCCTGTTGTAAAATGAGCGGGTGAGCTTTTGTGACTTGTTGGGAGCCATAGCGGCTTTCAGTCATCGCAGCCGCCGGCCACCTGCGGAACCAGCAAATGCGCCTCTTCGAAATCGGCTCCCACTTGTTCGGGGGAATGAGCGTCGGAGCCAAGATGAATGACATCGACACCGGCTCGGCGCGCCGCATTGATAATCTCGTTCTGCGGATAGAAGTTCTCCAGCCCCTTGCGGCGGGCAGCCGTGTTGACCTCAAGGACCGTGCCGGAATCCCGCAGCGCTCCAAAGACCTCGGATAGAAACGGCCAGTGTGCCTGATGAACGGATGGACCGTAGTACAATTCGCCGTACTTGCGGTAGTAATCCAGATGTGCAATCGTGTTGAACAGTTTGGATCGAGCGGCCGCGACGACCTCCCGATAGTACATCTCCGCCATCTTTTCCACCGGATACCGCTCAAAGCAGCACTCGTACAGGTGGGAGCAGCAATAGCAGATGTCCTCGATCTCATGTACGCCCGCCAGCAAGTAATCGAATTCGAACTTTTCGCGGAGCTGCAGAACATCCTCCTCACACCCCTGATACCAACCGTACTCCAAACCAAGAACGACCGATAAGCCAAGAGGATAATATCGCTCGTGCGCAAGGCGGACATCTTCCACATACATTGCCAGCGCCTCGTGATTGGCCGGTCGCTGCTCTCCCTCGACTGTCATCATCCCCACGCCATCGGCTGACCGCGGGTTCACGTCGTAATGCGTGGTGAAGCAGATTTCTGCCAGATTTCGTTTCAACGCCGCCCGGCAGTAGTCATCAATACTCCCCACGGCATCGACTGAGTAGTCACAGTGACAATGGTAATCTGCCAGTCCGGTAGGGATCAGGGGAACGATCCTATTGAGGTCAGCCAAAGTACGCTCCAGCCAGAAACGGGTTGCTTGTTCGTTCGGCCCCGACGGTCGTTCGCGGCCCATGACCAGGATAACACACAATAGTATCAGGAAGTGCCAGTATCTTCGAGCGGATTGAATCCAACAGGGTCTGCGTATTTCCACCCGGCAAATCGGTGCGGCCAATTGACCCTTGAAAAAGCGTATCGCCACAAAAGAGATTACCGTCGGATTCGTCAAGATAGCAGATTCCACCGGGCGAATGGCCTGGTGTGGCCAGAACCAAAAACCGGAGCGACCCGATGAGTATTACTTCTTCGTCGGCGAGAAGGTATTCAGGAGATTGAACTGTGAGCGGCGCATCAAACAACGCCGACAGGTTTCTCTGAGGGTTTCGTAGAAGCTCAAGTTCCGTCTTGCCAGCATACAGCGGAATGTTGAATTCTGACCTCACTTGCTCCACTGCGGCAATGTGATCAGCGTGGCCGTGGGTTAGCAAAATCCCTTTTGGAGTAAACTTGTGACGCCGTACCGAAGAAATGATTTCAGACTCATTTCCTCCCGGATCGATAATCACGCCGTCGCCGGTCTTTGGGTCCCAGCAAAGATAGCAGTTGACCTCGAATGGGCTGACAATTAGGGTTTCTATTTGTCGCAGCATCGGACCAAGATAAGGCCTGTCCGGTATCTGTCAACCCTTTTGGTTGTTATAACGCCATATTTGGTAATTGATTAGACGGGGACTGCGGGCAGAGACGAGACTCGAAAAATGGTTGACGTTTCAAGAACAAACCCATATATTTGTGTTTTATTTCTCAAGCGCGAGAGGTGAGTTGAAAGTTCGATGATTGCTGAAGTCAAAAGCCAACTGCCGGACCTGATTGAACGGATGGACAAGCTTGCGAGGTATCTTTGACCTCGACAGCCGCCGGATAACCATAGCCGATCTCGAACAGAAAACGAATCTTCCCGGGTTCTGGGACAACAACCTTACCGCTCAGGCACTCCTCAAGGAGATTTCAATCCATAAGAAATGGCTCGAAACTCATTCCAAACTTGCCGCCGAACTCAATGATCTCGGCGAACTTGCCGGCATGGTTGAGGAGGGGTCCGATGATGCACGCGAGGTCGAACACACCCTCGAGAAACTAACGGAAGAAGTCGACGCTCTGGAATTTCGGACGCTGCTTTCCGGGCCGGATGATCACCGTGATGCAATTCTGACGATTCACCCCGGTGCCGGCGGCACCGAATCGCAGGACTGGGCGGAGATGCTGTTTCGCATGTACAACCGGTGGGTCGAGCGGAAGGGATTCACGGCCGACCTGATTGATTATCAGCCCGGAGATGAGGCCGGTCTCAAGTCCGTGACGATCGAAATCAAGGGAGACTTCGCCTATGGCTTTGCCAAAGCGGAATCTGGGGTCCATCGGCTGGTGCGTATTTCTCCATTTGACGCCAACGCCCGCCGCCACACTTCCTTCGTGTCAGTCCATGTTTACCCGGTAGTCGAGGACAATGTTGAGATAGAGGTGAAGGACGAAGATGTCCGGATCGACACGTATCGCTCCTCCGGCGCCGGCGGCCAGCACGTGAACAAGACATCGTCGGCGATCAGGATCACCCACTTCCCTACCGGTATTGTCGTAACGTGTCAGACCGAGCGGAGTCAGCACAAGAACAAGGATGCGGCTTTCATGGTCCTCAAATCGCGCCTGTACCAGTTGAAGCGCGAAGAGGAAGCCAAGAAGATGGAGAAATTCGAAAAAACGAAAAAGAAGATCGAGTGGGGGTCGCAGATTCGGTCGTACGTGTTTCATCCATACAATCTTGTCAAAGACCATCGGACATCACACGAGACTTCCAATATTCAGGAAGTCATGGATGGCGGGATTGATTCGTTCATTCAGGCATATTTGTCTGATCCGCAATTGAAGGATCAGGTGGTTTCATAGAACGGCATTGGAGCGCTGCCATTCCGGGCAGCAGGAGTGATTGATGAGCGTCGTTGATACAATAAAAGACAAGGCGAAAACCAAAGGTCGGACGGTGGTGCTGCCCGAAGGCACCGAACCTCGGAGTATCCAGGCGTCCGGCAAGCTGATGGCGCAGAAGATCGCCAAAGTGATTCTGCTGGGTGACCAGAAAAAGATCGAATCTCTGGCGGCGGAACACAAGGTGTCGCTGGCCGGAGTGGAGATGATCAATCCCGAGAGTTCTCCGGATTTCGAAAGGTATGTAGAGGAGTTCATGGAGATCCGTAAGGACAAGGGAATTACGGAGGCGGATGCCCGCAAAGCAATTTCCTCTCCCCTGTTTTTTGGGGCGATGCTGGTCCGGCACGATAAGGCTGATGCTTCGGTAGCGGGGGCAATTAATACAACGGGTGATGTTCTCCGCGCCGCCATTCAGGTGATTGGCCTGAAGCAGGGGATCAATACAGTCTCAAGTTGCTTCCTGATGACTATTCCGAAATTCCGCGATGTTCAAAACAAGGTGTTCGTGTTCGCCGACTGCGCCGTCGTACCCAATCCCACTGCCGAGCAACTCGCCTCAATAGCCGCCTCGACCGCCGAGACCTGCCGGTTTCTGGTCGGTGAGGAACCCCGGGTGGCGATGCTGTCGTTTTCCACCAAAGGTTCGGCCAAGCACGCGGATGTCGATAAGGTGCTGGCCGCCATGGAAATACTCAAGAAAGATCATCCGTCACTTCAAGTTGATGGCGAGTTCCAGCTTGACGCGGCGATCATCCCCGAAGTCGCCAAGAGCAAGGCACCCGGATCAAAAATCGCCGGTACGGCCAATGTGCTGATATTCCCGGATCTTGATTCCGGCAATATCGGATACAAGCTCACGCAGCGTTTGGCGGGAGCGACGGCTACCGGACCGATAATTCAGGGGCTGGCCAAGCCGGCGAACGATCTGTCGCGTGGCTGTTCCGCAGACGATATAGTTGATGTGGCCGCAATAGCCACTCTTTTGAGAGGATAAGGAGTATGAGCATTAGTCAACTGGCCCGGGAGATCAAAGAGTCTCCTACTTTGAAATTGAACGAAGCAGCCCGGGTGCTTCGCGAAAAAGGGGAAGCGGTCATTCACCTTGGGGCCGGCGAGCCTAAGAGCAAGGTGCCGATGGACGCCATAATGGCCGGGGTCGCAAGACTGACGACGGCCGACATACGATATGTCCCGACCGAAGGAATCCCCTCGTTGGTCAAGGGGATCATCCGATATACGGAGGACAACTACGGTAAGATTATCGGCCCGGAAAACGTGCTCGTCTCCAACGGCGCCAAACACTCCTTTTACAATCTCATGATAGCGCTGATAAACCCGCAGGAGGAAGTCATCATCTGCGCGCCTTACTGGGTAAGCTACCCGGAGATCGTA
>Ga0315293_10004302_pt1 | contig 13578 bp, 13 predicted proteins | sample YL17G13_20_MG_FD_203071 | JGI IMG/M metagenome (GOLD analysis project Ga0315293, IMG submission 203071) | Sediment microbial communities from Yellowstone Lake, YNP, Wyoming, USA - YL17G13_20 | ecosystem: Environmental > Aquatic > Freshwater > Lake > Sediment | place: USA: Wyoming | collected... | reverse complement strand
GCTTTTGGTGTCTTGGTTAGGGAGTTTGACGCGGGTAGGAATTCTTATGCCTTCCTCCTCTCCAGCGATGGCTACTATCAGGTCAAAAAAGCGCAGAACAATTCTTGGGTATACGTTCCGGATTGGGCTAAATCGAGCGCCATAAAAACCGGCAATGCTACGAACATGGTGAAGGTCGTTTGCAATGGAGATAAGTTCTCCTTTTACGCAAATGGCGTGAAGCTAACGGATTATAACGATAGCAGCTATGCTAATGGCCATATAGCCTTGGCTGTTGAATCTAAATCTGAGGGCAATGTGACCATTGGATTCGATAACCTAACAGTCCGGGCGATAAAATAAAACGTTATGCAGAGGAGCAGATAGGACATGATGATAAGCTGCTCACCTCTGCGCTAACCTTTCTTTATCGATCAAGCCCTTCTGCTGAAGTCTCCTGAGCTATTTAAGCACAGCTCCTACCGGCTCTAGCCTAATGAAGTTGAACAAGCGCAAGATTCATTGAATTGTTCGGCAAAAACAGAAGGGGTACCTACAAAACCGATTGCTTTGGATATGTAGATACGGTCGAGAACCCGCTATCGGAGAGAACATGGGCTGGCATTTTTCGACATCCTGATATCTTTAGCAAGCTTAAGAATTATACAGGTGTTCTGAGATGAAACCGATTCTGATCGTCCTAACCTTGAGCTTGCTGGTCGCCTTCTCCGGATGCATCCAGCCGCAAAGCGGTCCCAAGGTGAAGCAGACCGCAGCTTCCCAAGAATGGAAGCCCGACGGCATAGTGGGGGCGAACGAGTACGCGAGAAGCATGCTCCTTCGCGAGCCGGGGAGCAGCGGCTACTCCGGTGGAGATCTGGAGATCTCCTGGAAGAACGATGCCCAATTTCTTTACGTAGGCCTCAACGGTTCGACCAAAGGCTGGATCTCCTTGGGATTCGAGCCCACGGTGTGGATGAAGGACGCCGACATCATCATGGGCTCCGTGGAGAAGGGAAAGGCCACGGTGCTGGATGAGAACTGCACAGGCAATTATGGCCCGCATCTGAACGATACCGGGCTGGGAGGAACCTATGACATCATCGAGTCGGGAGGAGAAGAGAACGGAAATTGGACGGTTATTGAATTCAAGAGAAAGATGAACACGAGGGACAAGTTCGATAAAGCCTTCATCTCCGGCCAGAGGGTATCCATAATCTGGGCCATGGCCGACAAAACCTCGGAGGAGGTCAAGCACAACGTGGCCAAAGGGGAAGGGACGCTCGATCTGCAGTGAGAGCGAGAGATCTGCATCAAATCTCGTCTCTTCCTACAGGAGGGCTGCTGCTGTCTGTGATGTTCCCCTTCACCTTGGCCAGCCGGGCCTTGGTGGCCTTTATCGAGCCTGCCAGGGTGCCAGGCGCTGGTTCATTCTGAGAGCCGCGGCATTCATCGCAGCTCTGCGCGGCTGTGATGTTGGATAGCAGGCCCGCCTCGGAGTCTATATTCAGCGCCAGGGAACTGTTGCTGGAATACTCATAAATCAGCTCCACGGGTCTAGTCAGAGGAGAAAGAGGGCTGAAGACAAGCCCTGACCTAAGAGTCCCGTTTGGCTCCAACTCTGTCGTCCGGATTCCCTTTCTGCCGTAGATGTCGTACGCCTTGCTGGCGTACTTCCAGCCCCACTGATCCACCAGGCTGAAGTTCTCGGCGCTCAGAGGCAGTTTTGTCGTGCCGTTGTTGGTAATGCCTATATCAAACTCAAAGGTCCTTTTATTGGACTCCATCCAGGATCTTAAGACTCCATAGTAAAGCAGGGTCACCTTTCCGTTGCTGGAATTGGAAAGCCCGGGGAAAGGAATGGAGAACTGCTCACCCCCCGTGGGATCGGAGGAGAGATCCACCGTCAGGCTTTTTGCAATGGTCTCAGTGGGAACCACGAAGCCGATCAGCTTGCGGCCGAATCCGAAGTCCTTGGTGTACTCCGGACTGGTCTTATAAACCCGGTCGTTGCCATCCGTGAGGCTGTAGGTGGCCTGGATGAAAGCGCTGTCGCTGGCGTTGACTCTGGTTAAGCTCAAATCCACATTCAGGACTGCATATCTGTCTGCATCAGCATTCCCTGTGGCCCAGGGGTCTTTGAAGGTGCCAAAGATGGTGCAGTTGACTTCTCCATTGCTTCCGTGCAAAGGATACCCCTGAGCGATTCCAGGAACAAGCATCATGAACAAAGCCAGAGCCTGCCATCTCATTCAGAATATACCTCCGATATCATGTCAACTTCTTTTGGATCCCTTAAAGGACTTGATCGATCTGATTCATAAATCTTGGTATAATCTTGGCTATAACTAATTAATATATTTTATTATGATATGGTCTTTCTCTTCGCAAGGGCATAACACCTTGTTGGAGCCTTTGCTAATAAAAATGGCCCAGGCAAAAAGGCCTGGGTAGAATAGCAAGAAGCCCATTGAGATTCGTTAGGCAGTACCATTCTGGGTGTTATTTTTTGTGCTCTGATTGAGACCTGTCCTCATGGCATCGAGCCTCTGACGGGTTTCATCCAGGCTGGAGTTGATCTTCTCGCCTATGGATGATTTCTGGCCTCCAGATTCGGAATTTGCCGCAAGCCGCGCCTTGCTGGCCGCTATCTGCTCCTTGAGAGAGCTGATCTTGGAGCTCGCATTGCTGCCTTGGGTCTGGCTGGCCGCGGTCTGGTTGGTCTGTCCCCCGACCGGAGCGGAAGCTGCCTGGCTCTGATTTGCGCTCGGCATGATGGATGCCGCGGCGGCGGCTGGAGCCGCGGAGGTGACGTTCTGGACGGCGCCGGAGCCGTAGACCACCTCGTTCGAGAGCGGTCCCTGATCCTTCTCCAGATCTATGATGACCGGATTGGCGGTTCCATAATCGTAGGCCAGGGCGGCGGGCCGGCTCAACAGCGAGACGCCGGTGAAGCCCACCTTAACCCTGCTCCCGGTAGCCTTCCCGGGCCCAACTACCTCGGGATCAAATCCCAGAGTGGGACGGTAAGCCCAGCCCCACTGGTCCAGGAGGGTGAAGTTCTGCGGGGCTACATACAGATCTTTTGTGCCGTTATTGGTCACGCGCAGCTGAAGGACGATGCCCTGCTCGTCCGGGTTGATCAGCCAGTCCGTGATTCCGTAGTACCTTATCACAGCATCCTGATTGAGGCCCTTGGGCGTTGCCCACCAGTTGATATTGAAGGACTTTCCTCCCGCAGGAGTCACCTTGACGAGCTTGAAGAGGTCATCCTGGGGAACAAGGAAGTAAACCAGCTGCCTGTCAGGCTGGAGAGTCTTGTACAGTCCGGGCTGATAAACGCTGTCTTTGCTGTCCACCAGCTCGTAAGTGGCATTCTTGGCCCCGATGAGGCCCACGTCCAGCTTCAGGATCTCCAAAGTGGCGTTCTCAGCCTCCAGAGGGGTCCTCGTTGCCCCGAAGAGCACGACGCTTCCGTTTTCATCGCCGCCCTGCAGCGGATAGGCCTGGGCGGTGCCGAAGATTTGCGCCAACAACAAGACTAAAACAATTAATCTCATCTGATACCCCCGTTATATTTATTGTCTCTCATTACATAGGTAATTTAATACTATTATCAGCATTTGCCATTGGGGTTATATACATTTTTTCCATGGGCTGCCTCATGCCAGTGCTGTCCAATTCCTTCCTATAATTTTCAACAGTACGGCCGGAGATCAAAGGGCTGGGAAACCTATATCTGTTGTTACATCATATCGCGTGGCGGTGTTCCAGATTGTCATCGCCTATCCTTGTAACCTGCGGCCTGCCCTATGCCAACGGGCCCTGCCACCTAGGCCACCTCAGAACCTATGTGCCTGCGGACATCTTCGTTCGGGCCTTGCGAAAGATGGGGCAGGAGGTGCTGTTCGTCTGCGGCTCGGACGCCCATGGAACTCCCATCGTGGTCAACGCCGAGGCACAAGGATTGCAGCCCAAGCAGCTGGTCGCCAAGTACCACCAGCATTTCCATGAAGTCTTTAAGGGCATGAGCGTTCACTTCGACTTCTTCGGAGACACTGACGATCCTGCCTGCCACAACCGGACGCAGGAGATTGTGAAGGCTCTCACGGAGAAGGGCTACGTCTACCCCAGGGAGATCGAGCTGGCTTACTGTCCGAAATGCGAGCGCTTCCTGCCGGACAGGTACGTGGAGGGCGAATGCCCTTACTGCGGCAAGCCCGCCCGCGGCGACGAATGCGACATGGGCTGCGGCCGCCACCTGGAGCCGGGCGAGATCAAGAACGCTGTCTGCAAGGTCTGCGGCGGCAAAGCCGAGTACCGCAAGCAGATCCATTACTTCTTCAAGCTCTCCGAGTTCAAGGACTTCTTGCTCGGGTACCTGGAGACCCTGGGTGGGACGGCATCGGCCCGAAACTACGCCCATGAGTGGGTCCGCCAGGAGTTGAAGGATTGGTGCATAACCAGGAACATGAGCTGGGGCGTGCAGTTCCCAGGCCACAACGAGCTGGTGGTCTACGTTTGGGTGGACGCGCCCATCGGCTACATCGCCTTCACCGAGGAGTGGTGCGCCCAAGAGGGCAAAGACTGGCGAGATTATTGGAAGGACGATGCCCGGATCATCCATTTCATCGGCGGAGACATAGTCTATCACCACTGTATCTTCTGGCCGGCCATGCTCAAAGGAGCTGGCTATACCCTGCCATCCGCGGTTGTGGCCAGCGGCATGCTGAAGATCGACGACAAGAAGTTCTCCAAGTCCAGAGGATACGTCATCTGGGTGAAGGACGACTACCTGGAGAAGGGCCTGCATCCCGATCTGCTGCGCTATTATCTGGCCAGCTACACCGCTCACAACAAGGAGGTCAACTTCGCCTGGAAGATCTTTGCCGAGAAGGTGAATACAGAGCTGGTGGGAGCTTTCGGCAACTTCCTCAACCGGGCGCTGACCTTCACCGTTAAGAACTTCGAAGGAAAGGTTCCGCAAGGAAAGATCGATCCCGAGGTCCATGCCAAGATCGAGCAGACCATGAAAGAGGTCGTCTTTGGCCTGGAGGAGTACGAGTTCAAGAAAGCGGTGGACAGCATCATGGCGCTGGCGGACTTCGGCAATATCTACTTCCAGAGCCATGAGCCCTGGAAGCTCATCAAGAGCGACAAAGCCTCGGCAGGAGAGGTCTTGAGGAGCTGCTTGCAGATCGCCAAGGCGCTGGTCATTTGCATGGAGCCGGTCATGCCCTCCAAGATGGAGGCCGCCTGGAAGCAGCTGGGCCAGGGCGGCAGTGCGAGCGAGAAGCCCTTCCAGGAGGCGCTGGTGCCCCTGGCCGAAGGACAGCGCCTGGGCAAGCCGGAGATCCTCTTCTCCCGCATGGAGGAAGCTGTGGTCCAAGAGCTGGAGAGGGTCTTCAGGGACCGAATAGAGCAGGCAGAGTCCAGGAAGTCGGTGAAACCCACGGAGTTGAAGGAACAAATCTCCTTTGAGGAGTTTTCGTCACTTGACCTATGCATTGGAGAGATAAAGGAGGCCGGAAGCATCAAGGGCTCGGATAAGCTCCTCAAGCTCGCCGTCGATATAGGCAAAGAGACGCGCCAGGTGGTGGCCGGGATCGCAAACTCATATAAGCCCGAGGATCTGGTAGGGATGCAGATCGCGGTTCTCACAAACCTGAAGCCCGCCAAGCTCTTCGGCATCGAGTCGCAAGCTATGCTTTTGGCCGCAGATGTGGCCGGCAAGGCCGTGCTGCTCCGGCCTTCGGAAAAAGTCGAGACAGGAACCAAGGTAAGATAGGAGGTCTTCGCTTTGCTTTTGATCGAGAATTTACGCAAGACTTACAGATTGAAGGACAGAGAGATTGTAGCTCTCAAAGACATCAGCTTCTCCGTCCGGCCCGGCGAGATCGTGGGCCTGGTTGGCAAGAGCGGGAGCGGAAAGAGCACCCTGATGAAGATCCTGCGAGGCATGGAGGGCTTCGATTCCGGCAAGATCATCCTGGACGGCATCACCATAGCGCCCGATTCAAGCGATGAGGTAGTCAGGGCGCAGTTGGCCGTCACGGCCATACATCTGCAGAGGGATTTTGCCCTCTGGACAGAGTCGGCTCTAAAGAACGTGGTGCGAAGAATCCATTCTCGCAGCACAGGCTTCGAGGTTCTCCCCATCCCTGAGGATCATAACTACGATGAGATGTACGAGGAGGCCATGTACTACCTGCGGCTGGTGGGCCTGGGGGACAAGGCGCAGCATCTGGCTACCATCCTCAGCGGCGGCGAGAAGCAGAGGCTGCTCATCGCCAGGCAGCTGGCCAAGAAGCCCAAAGTACTGCTTCTGGACGAGCCGGCCACCATGGCCTGTCCGGCTACGAAGCAGGAGGTGCTGGATGCCATCAAGAACGTGAACAAGGAGCTGAATCTGACCATAATAGTGGTATCTCACCTGCCTGAGGTTCACGAGTATCTAGCGGATAGGGTGATATGGCTGGAGAAGGGAGAAATTGTCGCCGATGGAAAGCCGAGGGAGATTTTGGATAATTTCATGGCGGGGATTGGAAGATTGGAGCCGCTAAGACCCATCCCCAATGCCCGGCCGCTGATTAAGGTGAGAGGCCTGTGCAAGAGGAACTGCCTGGTCGGCTTGGGAGAGGTTCTGAATGTCCTGAAGATGGAGAACCTCAACTTCGACATAAACGAGGGTGAGATCACATCACTCATCGGCAACAGCGGCGGAGGAAAGACCACCTTGCTCAAGATCATGCAGGGGGTCAGGATGCCGGACGAGGGAGTTGTCTATTATCGGTACGGCGACAAATGGGTGGACATGATGACCTACTCGCCCGATAGAATGAACGTGCGCCGCACTCTCGGCATCATGTACCAGGAGTTCGCCCTGTATGCCGGAGAGATCATCATCGACCAGATTGCGTATCAGCTGGGCGTGAAGGGCCAGGATGTGATAGAGCATGCCCGGGCCATGGCCGAGGAGCTGGGAATCAGCGACAAGGTGCTGGATATCCTCTACACTCTTACGGATATGTCCGAAGAGGAGGCCAAAGCCGCCTTTGAGGCCCTGGGACTGAACAGGGATATCTTCAAGGATCTGTTTCCTCGGTTCCCGACGACGGAAGCACGCAGGTTCGCCGAGCCGATCTTTGAGCTGATGTCTCTTGATCCTGAGGTGATGTGGAAGCTGCCCGAGCAGCTGAGCGGCGGAGAGAAAGTGAGAGCGACCCTTGCCATACTTCTGGCGGCCAGGCCCAAGATACTGATCCTGGACGAGCCCTTTGGTGATATTGATCCCATCACCTTGCGAGAAGTTTCCAACGCCATTAAAAAGATCAACGCGGAATATGATACCACCATAATCCTGGTCAGCCACCATGTCGATTTCGTCAAGGAGGTCTCTCACCGGGCCATGCTCATGGAGAAGGGGGCCCTGGTGGCAGACGGAGATCCGGCCGAAGTCTGCAACGCCTTCCTGGCCAGTTGCCATGCGCCTTATCTGAAGTATTTGGAGGAACGCTACGCTATTCACGGATGACCGGGGATGGATGCGGAATTAGTTGAGATTTACAACCAGGTGGCCGATCAGGTCTCTCTGGAGGATTTCGAGGCCAGAGTAGCGGAGAAGGTGGCCCTGATGGCCGGGCTCTGCGATCGCAGGACAGCAGCCATGCTCGTGGCCAGAGACCTGGGCGCCTCCGAGGTCCTGACCAAGATCGGGAGCATCCGGCCGGAGTCGGGGAACGTCGCCTTCACGGGCAGAGTGCTCTCTGTCTCGGAGATCCGCGAGTTTCAGCGCTCTGACGGCTCAGTAGGAAGGGTCGCCAATTTAACCTTAGGCGATGAGACAGGGACGGTGTGCGTGGCGCTCTGGGACGAGACCACAGAGCTGATCAAATCCGGAGATCTGAAGGTCGACCAGTGCCTCAAGGTGAGAGGTCTGGCCAAAGAGGGCTACACGGGAACGGAGGTGAGCCTGGGCCGCCAGGGGAACATCGAGGAGGTGGACCTGGACATCCAACCAAGGGCTGAGCCCTACAAGATCTCGGAGATAAAAAGGGACATGGGCGAGGTCAATCTGGTGGCCGTGGTGGTGAACGCCGGTGAGCCGAGAGAGTTCCAAAGGAAAGATGGCAGCCCCGGGCTAGTCCGGACGGTGCTCCTGGGAGATGAGACGGGCAAGATCAGTCTCACTCTCTGGAATGAGCAGGCGCAAATGCATCTGGCGGAAGGCGAGACCATTGAAGTCATAAACGGCTCCTCCCGCGAGCGGTATGGCAGCGTGGAGATTCAGACGGGCGGGTATACGCTGATACGAAAGAGCAGCCAGACGGTGAATTTCTCCGAGAAGATGACGAGCATTGCAGACTTAAAAACGGGCATGCTCGCAAGCGTCTCCGGATTTGTGACCGGCCTTGGCGAGGTGCGGGAGTTCCAGCGGGAGGACGGCCGTCAGGGGCGTGTGGCCAATATCTACATCTCCGATACCTCCGGCCGAGTGAAGGTGGCCCTCTGGGGAGACCATGTGCAGCTCTTGCCGGGCCTAGACCTGGGCCATAAGGCAGTGCTGATCGACGCCCTGGTCAAGAGCGGCTGGAACGAGGAGCTGGAACTCTCCTGCGGATGGCGCACCAGGATTACTTTCGCCCCGCCTGAGTAATTAAGTTAAGGAAGATATGCCAACTATTACCTGAGGAACTTTGAAGATGGCTACAAAATTGCTGGAGGATCTCCCCGGAGTGGGTCCGGCCACGGCGGAAAAGCTGCGCGAAGCGGGCTTCAACACCGTGGAGGCCATAGCCGTTGCCTCTCCCGGCGAGCTGGTGGCCGCCGCTGAGGTAGGAGAAGCAACAGCGGCAAAGATCATCGCCGGGGCTCGGGAAGCAGCGGACGTAGGCGGCTTCGAGACCGGGGATAGGATTCTAGAGCGCAGAAAGCTGGTGGGCAAGGTCACCACGAGCAGCAAGAGCTTCAACGAGCTGCTAGGCGGTGGCATGGAGACTCAATCCATAGTGGAGCTCTACGGCGAGTTCGGCTCTGGCAAGACGCAGGTGGCCCATCAGCTGGCCATAAACGTTCAGCTGCCTCGAGAGATGGGTGGACTGAACGGCTCGGCGGTGATCATCGATACCGAGAACACTTTCCGGCCGGAGCGCATTGCTCAGATGGTCAAGGGCTTGCCCCCCGCTCCAGAGGGCCAATCTTGGGAGCCGGAGGAGTTCTTGAAGCACATCAGCGTTGCTCGCGCCTTCAACTCCAACCATCAGATCCTCCTGGCGGAGAGCGCCATGGACCTGGCGGAGAAGCTGCGAGACTCGGAGAAGCCGGTGCGTCTTCTCATCGTGGACTCCGTGACGGCTCACTTCCGGGCGGAGTACATCGGGCGCGGAACCTTAGCCGACCGCCAGCAGAAGCTGAACAAGCATTTGCACGATTTAATGCGCTTCGGAGACTTGAACAACGCTTTGATCCTGGTTACCAACCAGGTGATGTCCAAGCCCGACACCTTCTTCGGGGACCCGACCAAGCCCGTAGGCGGGCACGTCTTGGGCCATACCGCCACCTTCCGGCTCTACTTTAGGAAGTCCAAGGGCGAAAAGCGCATCGCTCGGCTGGTGGATTCTCCCAATCTGCCGGACGGCGAGGCGGTCTTCTCCGTGACCATGGAGGGGGTGAAGGACTGATCCGCGCCCTGGCCGCGGACATCGACGGGACCCTGACCGACCAGAACAGAGTGCTCTGTCCTGCCGCGGTGGCCGCCATGATGGGCTTAAGAGTGCCTGTGGTCCTGGTTACGGGCAATACCCACTGCTTCACCAGGACGGCGTCCGTCCTTTTGGGCACTCCCCGCATCTTCATAGCGGAGAACGGCGGCGTGGTCTCCCACGCAGAAAACGATATGGAGATCCTGGCTGACCTCCAGGCCTGCGAAGCTGCCTTCAAGGAGCTCAGCAAGATCTTTCCCCTGGAGAGGTACAACTCCACGCGCTACAGGTTCACGGATATAGCCTTAAAGCGCAACTTCGATGTAAAAGCAGCCTCGCGCTACGCAAGAGAGCGCAGCCTGCCAGTGGACATAATCGATACCGCCTATGCGGTGCACATCAAAGATAAAAGAGTGAACAAAGGCACGGGCCTGCGCTGCATCGCAGAGCGCATGCAGATCGACCTGAGGGAGTTCGCCGCGGTGGGCGACAGCCCGAGCGACATGCCCATGTTCGAGCTGGCGGGCTTTCGAACTGCGGTGGGAAACGCCAGCCCGGAGCTAATGGCTGCCTCCGATTACGTGGCCAAAGCGAAGTATGGCGAGGGCTATGCAGAGATCGTAAAACACATGATCGATACAGGATTACTTTCGATCCCGGGTTAATCTGCGAAGAATACTGGCCCAGTTGTTCTCGCAGATGATCCACCAGCCCAGAGTGTCCTTGGCCAGCTGGCGTGCCGCAGGGCAGAAAGCGTCCACGGCCAGGTTGTAGGGCATCTCCTGCAGCGGCGGATGGAGAGGATATTTGGTGCAGGTGAGAGGCCGGATCTCGTAAATTTTGCACTCCATCTTATCTTCATCGTAAAAAGGACATGGCTGTCTTAAAACCCAGGCATCCAGGGCTTTGTCATATTTGCATAATGCTTTGAGCTTCTTCTTAGAGCCAAGGAATCTGGCTATTCTCTCGAAGTCCTCTTCCTCCAGAAAAAGTCCCGCTCCGGGTGTGTAGCAGCACCGTCCGCAGTGCTGACATCTGAACCGCTCCCAGAAGAGCTTCACACCCTGGTCGGACTCCTCCCGCGAGTCGCGGGCGGGCAGGGGCAGGGCGATGTCGAAGGGGATCTTCTCGCCCCAGGAGATCTGACCATACTGTTCCTCTCTCTTCAAGACCGACCAGTGAGGCCGCTGGCTCAGGAGGACCTCGTGCAGGCCCTGACGCTTCTGTTCTACGCAAGAGGAGCTGCAGAGCTGGTGGCAGAGCCGGCGCACCTGGAAGATTTGATCCTGGTTGTTATCGTACATATCCCGTGATCCTAAAAGCCCTGCTCTATTATTAATGCTGTATCTTCTGCGATCACTTTCACTCCGCCCGGCTCGACATTATCTGCTATTGCTTCGCATCCATCCTCAGTCAGATAGCATTTCAACGGTGATGATGATGTCCAAGAACCCTGAATTCGCCAAGTATGCCTCCGATCTCGCCCGCCATCAGGACTCCATCCGCTCCGCCAATGAGGATTTGATCAAGCTCTCCCAGAGGTTCGGACGCATGATGCCCAAGCTGCAGAGGCTGGATTCATCGGCCGTCCTCTCCTGGTTCAATCTCTACAACAAGGTCAAGGATGCGGCCAGCAAGTCAGACGATGAGGTATCTTCTCTGATGAAAAATGAGCAGCTGGCGAGCGCTAATCCGGTTCTGCAGTCGCAGATCAGCTACTACTACGCCCAAAGGCAGCGGCTTTACTCCAAGATGGAGATCATGGACGACGTTCTCAATGGCATGATCGAAGAGCTTCTGGAGAACGGCAGCTTTGAGGAGACGCAAAAGCAGGAGATGCGGGTGGCTCTGGACGGAACCATGGAGAAGAGCAAACATCATGCAAAGCCCGCACCGGCCTTTGCCTGAGTTTGTCTCTCGATCTGGCCAAAAAATCTTTTGGTATTCGAAATATCCTTCGGAACAGACCACCGAGATTCTCAGACTCCCGAATTACGTTAAAGTTAAGATTTAAATATGTGATTTATCTGTGGTTCTTTATGCAAGATCAGGAAGAGCGTGCCAGGTCCCAGCTCATGGCGATTGAGCTGGCCTACGGGATTAAGATCAAAAACCGAGATGAAGCCGCTCGAATCATTGCTGATAGAGTTGAAGACCAGAGACAGGTTTTATCGATATGCACTTCTCTGAACTCCTGGGTCGCCGTGAACAGGTGTCAGGGAGAGGTCGCCATTCCAAGCAAGCTGCTGAACAGGCTGCTGGACGGGGCATGAAGAGCTCTTTATGCATTCTTGGTCTGGCCGATCTCCATGACCGAGTGGAGATGCTGGACCGCCTGCGAGATGTGGACGCCGATCTGATTGCATTCTGCGGCGATCTTCATAATGGCAGCAGCCGGACGGCGGGCGAGCCCGTCGCTGCTGCCCTGGCTCGCCTCGGCCTTCCAGTGCTGATCGTTCCCGGCAATATGGATCATAAAGACGTCGTGCCCCAGATGTGGAGAGAAGCCGGCTTAATAATGCTGCATCGTTCTTCCTTCCGGTTTGGAGACTTTGGCTTCATTGGCATGGGAGGCATGGCGGTTCATAATCCTCGGAGGCTGGAAGATCCTGCCAGATACTATCACCGGGATGGTGAGGTCTACGACTCTCTGGCCCAGGCCTACCCGGGCATATCCGGCTCAAAGAAGATAATAGTACTGACGCATCAGCCGCCGCGCGACACACGAGACACCATTTACACGGGAGAGCGCACAGGGTGCATCAGCCTTCGCCGCTTCCTGGAAGAATATCAGCCCGATCTCCTATTATGCGGGCATATTCATGAAGACCGGGGCGAGTCACAAGTTGGCCCCACCAGAATCATCAACGTGGGAGAACTGCGCCAAGGATATGCGGCCATCATCGAGCTGAATGGTGAATTGGCGGTGGACTGGATAGAACTGTAAGATTATCGATATGCTTTTGGGCAACGATGATAATGGAGTATGACCCATCCACATCTTCGACGGTGGGATAGGCCGCAACATAAGACAGCCACCTCATCATCTCCGGAGAATGCATCGTCGGCTCGTCGGAGAGCCTTTGCACAATCCGCTTGGCATGGGAGAGCTGCTGTTCTCTCTTGTGGAGCGTCCTCGACCAGGACTGTCCCAGTCTATACATCACATGCATCCCGCGGCTCTCCAACATCCTGCAGAGCGATCCGTAATTGAACCATTGCTTGTGGCCCTTGTTTCTGGGCAGGCCGGCGCTGTCCCGCGACTCGGATAGAACGTTTGGAACCGAGCATATGAGGAATCCTCCCGGCCGCAGGATTAGGGAGAACTGAGAGACTGCTTCATTGGGATCAATCAGATGCTCGAGGGTCTCAAAGCTGACCACGGCATCGACAGACCCCTCCTCTATCTCCGGCGTTAAGTCCTCGCAATTAAGATCTTTATGAAGGAACTTAACGTCAGGGCTATTGCTCCTGCGGGATGCCATTTCTATCAATTGCTGGCTGCTGTCAACTCCGATGACCGTTTTAGCAATGCCGCTTAGTTCTTTGCTGCCATATCCCATTCCACAGGAGATATCCGCCAATACGCTCGGTTGATACTGCCTCAAAAAATCTGCGGCAAAGAGATAGCGCCCCAGGTATTCTGCCTTTCTCCAGAGGTTTAGGTCTCTGGCATCAAAGGGGTCTATCTGATCCAGACCAGAACCGTTAAAAGCCGAATTACGTGGCGACATTTAGAGGCCCTTTAAACTCAGACACCTTTTCGGTTTCCGTCGATGGTTCGATACCCAAGATATCCTTTAAATTGCGGTCTGGAGCATCATAAATGCAAATGACCGATCAAGGGAAGAACGCCGTTTCCATCCCGTTGCGACTGCTTCGCAAATCCCGCTAACAC
>Ga0315293_10004301_pt1 | contig 13583 bp, 17 predicted proteins | sample YL17G13_20_MG_FD_203071 | JGI IMG/M metagenome (GOLD analysis project Ga0315293, IMG submission 203071) | Sediment microbial communities from Yellowstone Lake, YNP, Wyoming, USA - YL17G13_20 | ecosystem: Environmental > Aquatic > Freshwater > Lake > Sediment | place: USA: Wyoming | collected... | reverse complement strand
TGCCAAACCCCACGCAGGATATTCTCTTTAACCGACTCAGATATTTCCCGATGCGCGTTAAAGAATTCCTGCGCTTCCATATAGCTAGGCATGACAGGCGACATGGTCACGTTGCTGGCTCTATTGCCAGTCATATTGTCAAAGCGATTCATGTAGCGAGGCAAGTCAATCACCGAAGGATCGGATTCATTGAAATACCATTCGAAATAAGCGTCCGTCAGCTTTTCCTCAGTTGAGGTTGGCGTGAACACACAAGAGATCGAAGGATTGGTTCGAGAGATGACCGTCAAACCCAGATTGGAGTATCCACTATTTTTGAATAATCCAAGTGCGGTGCGGTGAACTGAAGGCGCACCATACTCTTCCTCGATCTGCGATATGCAGTCAAGCATGTCATCCTCGCAAATCCCATAGTCCATCAAATAGGAATCGGTGACGCGGATCTGATAGGAATCATCAGTCGGGAATACATAGCACCCAACCTCATTATCCCAACTGCCGCGTCCCCACGCGATCGACATGCCGGAAATTTTATTTTGACGGAATTGTGGAATCATTATCATGCCCTTCCAGTTTTCTTGATATTTTGTGCAAAAATCTTAGCTAAATCTTTTTCATCTTTGTTTTGATCCTTCTTTAGTCCCGCAATGCTAGGTCCCCATAATTGACTGACTAAAGCCTTATATTCCCCAGCTTTTTGCTCTGCGCTCTTGACTGGTTTTTTCTTTTTTGCAGCTTTGACAGGCTTGCCATTTCTTGATTTTGCTTTGATAGGCTTGCCTTCTTTCTGATGCTGCATATTTCTCTTAAGACCTTTTCCAGTCATCGACATCTTGGAGTTGGATTTTTCGAGATAGCCATAGTGCTGGAACACCCATCCGCAAATATTGAAAGCCGAAATGAATTTTTCATGGGGACTGCCTTGCACCTTTTCTTTGACCTTAAGGATGCAGTGCTGGACCATCGTCGGAACCTTGCGGTCGATGAGTAGCTGAAGCATTGCCTCTTCAGAATAAATCATCGGCTTGCCAACACGCTTTTCGATGCGTGCGGTTCGCGTGCGAGCCAGCCGCCTTATATAGTTCGGCTCATATGATTTTTTTTTCGGAGTAGCCAAGGATTACCTCATGCCCTGAAAATAATCACCCTTGCGGAGCGAAACAGCATCGGTGTCCAAATCCCAACCGTGATCAAACTCATTGATCTCATCCTGCATATTGAAGTTGGTCGGATCACCATAGATGACATCATCTTCCCCAGCCGAGGCCATTAAGGCCGCAGCCAAGGGAACCGAAGAGTTTAACCCAGGATCGCTGCCGTCTTTGTTTTTCATCGACCAGAAATCTGTGTTGAATATCCATTTCATATAGTCTCTCACTCTTTTTTAAATTTATAAACTTCCAAAAATAGTGAACGTCCCATTGCTTTATGAGGCTTGCTCATGCTTATAGGTCCCATGCCCGTATTCGCTCCGCCGCCAACCCCTGGCGAGTTGATGCCGCCTGCGCCTGGAAACGCACCCGAAGGCGGATCCATTCCGGTCATCCCAACCGATCCTGGTCCAGTCGAGATTGCAGCAGGCGACTGCCCATCCCCCTTGCCATAGTATGGTGCAAAATACCAGCCGTGCATACACAGACCGCATTCCCCATCAGGGCAGTCGCAACGCTGCCTTTTCTTTTGAACCCTATCTTCCCGAATTGAACTCAAGTTCAGTCGCATGAGAATTCCTTTATTGTTATTGGTCCAGGATAAGGCGACCTTCAAATCTAAGGTCTGGATCGGACAATACCCGGATTTCAAAGTCACCGTTTGCTTGAAGAATTATACTATCAAATCCGACTGAGACATATTGCGATCCCACTTTTTCATAGCTTTGAATGATTGGATAAAACCCAGCATCGTGAAGCGGGATCGTTAGGAAAATAGAATAGTAATCGCCATTGAGCACCCAATCGGGAATAGTGAAGTCATATGGATGGTTTAAATTTAATATAATGGTCCGAAGGCGTGTGCCAAGACCTCCATCGCAATCACCACTCTCAAGCGTCATTTGGCTGCCTTCCTGATTAAGTTTTGAACATAATAGCGTTCTATCTTAATCGCATCGTAATCAAATTTCTTGTGGTAAACACAAATTGCTTCGCTGTCCAAAGACAAGCGAATGCTGTTTTCAAAATTACCAGCAGCCAAATCTTTCATAAACTGGAAAAATAAACAGCTTGGCTCTCTGGCGGCTTGCTCGCTAATAATTTCCTTCATCGGCTCACTGAATTTTCCAGCAATACGGTATTCGAGATAAATCGACTGAACCATGTCCCAAGCATTTTGACCTTCTAAACCTTTAGTGAAAACTAAATATCTAGTGAATGTATTGGAGTCATGACTCTGTATTTTATCAATGCTTCGCTGCATAAGACCGATAGTGGACGGCCTGTATTTGCTTCGAGCATAGGTTAAATGTGATTTTAAAATATCAACATCAGACTTGCAAATAGCAATCGGTATAACCCCATGCAAGGCATATTCATCTTTGATTTCGCAGTATGGGAATGGAACATTTTGCTTTGGATAGAGACAGGTAAGCATCGCAAATTTAGGGAATTGATTGCAGCCTATATCCATCTGATCAAAAAACTCAGGATAACTTGGTAGTGCTGGCATTTCCAATTTTATAGGAAAAGGCAAAGGCTGAGTCGGGATAGGCGTCTGACAGCCAAATAAAGATAGAAGGAATGGAATGCATAGTCTCATGCGAACCTCGATTTAAGCAGAGAACAAAGCTGTCCTGGATTTGTTATCGACAAATCAACACTATCTGGCAAGATATATTTGCCAGTAACCTCCTGATAAAATTCATCTACAAGATAGACTACCTCGGTGCAAATAGTATCGTCATTTGAATTCCAAGGATTGATTGTCGATTGCTTTGTGCCAAAAAATTTAACCTTAAAAAGATCCCATGCAAAATACAGAAAAGCCTTCTTGTCATATTTCTCATACCAAATAGACTTCACAAATGAAGCCCTGACTTTGCTTTCATCCGAATGACTCATAGGAATTTTGACAAAATCTATGAGGTTATACTTGGCATGAAAATCATGGACAGTATCCTTATGAATGATCGATCCATAAGCATGATAAAGATAATCATATCCTTCAAATTGAATGGCTACATGAGACATCTTTTCCTCGGTGCCGTACTGAATGATCTTGCTGCCAATCTTTTCAGAGTTGACGAATAAAATATTCAAGTTTTCACTTCCGTCATAAGAAAGTTTATGCCAATTTTCTTATCTGATCTTGAAACGTAGTTCATCTTTAAAACCATTCCATAATAAAGATCCGCATCGTAAGGCGCTTCCCTGTGATAGTAGTCTTTTGCCAAGTTCAGGCTATAGCCAAACTGGTTTAAAAAAGCGCCCGATACACCCGAGTAAGTTCCCGCAGGACTATCGTAAACACGGAGTTCACAGGTATCCAATGTTTCAGAACCAAAACACTCTACGCCCGTTACCTTTACCCAAGGGTAGCCAATAGTGAAGCTGATATCATTTGAACCACTGACAAGATCGTATTGAGCACCCGTATTTCTAGCGAAAAATTTTTTTGTAACTCCGTTTATTACTAATGTTTTAGCTCCGAAAGATGGAGTTGCCGCTACTGAAATTGAATTGGAAACACTGACTGCAAGCGGAGCTGGCGGCGGAAGATTAACGATTGGCCGAAGACCATTCAGCCATGCATCGTATGCGGCTTGATTGTTTTCTTTTAAAAGAAGCAAATCCTCTTCACTGATAAGTTCAAACCCATCAGGTATCGGATCGACAACCTCCATTTTTTCAACTGGCCAATCGTTTGGAATTCCGGAAATTCCCAAAGATGCTTTTTCTTCAGTAGTATAAGCTGAAGCCTTTTTTATTAAAACGTCCATTAGCCTCGAGTCCTTCGCCAAGTAATGTAGTCAATGGAAGTTGTTCTGCTGACCGTGCCTAAAGTTTTTTCCAATTTAAAAACGAAACGTAAAGCAACAAGCGGTATGGCTGTCGTTATCTTGTTTATAAAAAGATTGTCGATATAAATAAATGTGTTGAGCCCGTCCGATGACACTACCATCTTTAATCTATACCAGCGGTTTGGCACTATTGGGATGCCGGTATTAAGAGAAGTAGTCGTCGATGCATTAATAACCTGAGCAAGCCAATTTCCAGAATAAAAAACCTGGACGACATTGGCTGTTGTTAATACCTGCGTGAGATTCGCAGTCCCTGAAAATGTAAACGCCGTCCCTGGAACATCAGCCGTCAAAATTAAAGTCGTAGTTCCCGTTGCCGTGACAGGCAGCGGACCATCGGCATTGATCAGAGTCTTCAGGCCAGTGACAACGGCAGTCGCCGTTGTCGATGGAGTGTTATCGACAGTGCTCATGTTTGCCGAAGGCGAATGAGTAAATGATTCGCCAAGAACATCAGCTGTTAAAATTAAAGTCGTTGTGCCGGAAGCTGTAACTGGCAGAGGACCATCGGCATTGATCAATGCCCGAAGTCCATTGCAGACTTCCGTTGCAGTAGGAGTTCCGTCAGATACGTAAGTATAAGGCGTGCCGTTTATAGTCTGCGTATACTGTTCGACAGGCACGTTGGCGGTCACTAAAGTGATGGTCGTAATATTCGCGCTGCCGGAATATGTGAATGCCAGACCTAAAACTAATGATGTGACAGTGAACGGCTTCGCTGATCCTGCAGCGACAACAACGGTATTGATGTTTGTATTGGCGTTAATTGCAGAGCGAAGCCCTATGGCGATTTCTGCATCCGTGGCCGTTGCATCTGAAGTATAGCTGCTGACAAAACCGTTGATCGTTATCGTGTAAAGAGTGTTATTAGTCCTTGTCCATTGCGCGACAGATATCTGCTGAAACGTGGCAACAGGAAATGAGTTAGGCGTTGTGGTTACAGTTTCAGTTGTCAGATAAGTGTGTGTGTAAGGCGTCCCGTTAATGGTTTCAGTGAAAAGCTGAGTCGGTTCTTTGGAAGTAACTATAGGTGTGACAGTCACAACCTGAGTGACAGGCGTAATGGGATAAACTGGATCATAAGAAAAAATGATTCCATTTGCCGGAAGACCAATAGTCGATACATCCATGAGGCCATATCTTGCCGTAAACTTTTGAGCGATATCAGCAAGAGTTTCAATTCGCACACGAAATTCAAATGATTCCGGCTGAGCGCCTAGTTTCATTCTATTCACGTTGTTAAACGAAGCAACTAACGGCCTGGACGATGCGGAAATCAACGTGTCCAAGATATGAATACCTTCGTAATCATTTCCGACAGCTGATCCGGTATCTATATTTGATGAACCGCTGTTGACTTCCGGCGTAAAAGAATACTGGTTATCGTTACCGCCAGCACCCGCATAAGCATCGAACAGAAAATCTTCAAACCCATCTTTCACGCCTGCAAAATCTGGATTTGTAATATCAATGATGTCTGTCACCACAATAAGCCAGTCGCCGTTCGGCGTGGTATTGTCGCGAAGAGTCAGTTGAACATAGGCATTGGTAGCGACCTGATATAAGTTGGTCGTATCGTTATAAGCTACATTTACCGGCGTTGTGCCTCGATTGAAAACCTCAAATTTTAAAGCGCCATTGACAGGCAGCTTCAAAGTTGTCGCATCAGGCAAAACAACTTTATAACCGACTGCCGTGCCAATAACTGATATGCAAAAATTAGAATCTCGAGTCAAAACTAAAGATCCCAAAGTGGTCGTCGTAACCTCAGTCATTCGCGGAGACAGACTGGATGACGTGAGGTTGTCAATCCTGTCAAAAGCAAGTTTCATAAAGGCAGAGGCATCAGCCGCAAGTAAATCAACCAAACCATTATTGACTTTGACACTGCCGCCTGTCAGCAAAGCCGTGATGTTTGTTGATGCTGCCCATAAAGGATAGTCCTGCTGCGGAATTGTATATGTGCCAGGAGAAGCGGGCAAAGTAACACCAGTATCAGCAATCGCTATCGGTGATCCGGTTTGGTTTTTTAAAATCTTGCTCATGCTAAAGTCCCTGACATTAAAATTCCAGCAACAACATTTTGGGCAGAATTAGGTGAATCACTGGCTATGCGTAAAGCTATCTGCTTATTTAAGGCAACGCTATAACTTACGTCAAACGTGCTCGTTCGAACCGCACCTGTCGTCACACTGCCTAAAAGTGTCAGTCCTATTTCATTTCCATCGTGAGAATAAATCTGCACCTTTATTGCAAGAGCATCTTCATTAGCCACAAAAACTTTTGTGATGATTGCATTGGAAAGAAACACCGAGCGGCCTGTCCTGTTTGATGGAACCGTATCGTTCTGAAGCCAAGTGCTGGCAGGTGAAGTTCCGCTGCGTCCCCAAGCGAAGCCAGGACTAGCCGAAGCCTTTACTAACTGATTAGTGAACTCTTCAATGAAAGCCAAAATTTCAGAAAAAATATACATTATGGTTCCTGATTTTCAGCCGTAGTGAATGGACCATTGTCGGAGTTTATAAGATCAGATCCACGAGTGATTGCATTGGTCACCCTTGAATCCTCTGTGACGCCATCTTCTTGATAAAAAATATTTACAATATTCGATATGCGCTTAACACCGCCAGTAGTGACGACTCTGGTTATTTGTCGCGTCATGATTTTAAGAGTACGAGCGGCGTCACTGTAGTAAGTAACGCCGCTAATAAGGTTGTCGCCGTCACGGGTTAAACTCAAATAGACGTTCGAACCATTCAGCCTTTGATCAAGTTCCAAAAGCATTGAAGCAAGGTCGGAAGCATTGAACGAGTATGCTCCCTCCCTTATTTCGATTCGCGATGGATTCATCTGTCCCATAAGATCCTTAAGTCAAAAGTCTTTTGCAACACGGACACTCGGTTTCATTGATCTTAAGATGATGAATAAAATCGTATTCAAAACTTGTAGTCTTGCATGGATCACCCTTAAATGTTTTCAGTAGCTCGGCGATAATCTATGCACATCTCTTCATCGTCTTGCGGCGGCTTATGCAAACGGTTCACTTCATTTCTGCGGATATGCAGCGACACCCACTGAAATCCAGTCGCGGTCAAAAGGTTATTATAGACTTGTTCGATCTCAGCATAGTCGCCTGTGCCGTTGTCAAGTCCGCCTGTCAGCGCAGTGGGACCGAAAACCGAAACCACGCCAAGGCCGGTTCCGCCGTAACGAGCCTGAACAATCGAGCGAGCCGTAGTATTGGCATTGATCGCAGCAGCTATAGCAAGCGCAGTGCCCGCTCCGCCGTTGTTATTGACAGTCACGCGATAGAGGGATGCTGTCAAAGATCCTGCGCTGGTCACAAAGAAAGTCTTAGTCACGGCCACAGTGTAGCCTGCACCCGCCACAACGCGAATCTCAACTTCATTGCCGAGAAGCCCTAGCAGCATGGAGGTAAACAGCAATTGCGAGTCACCCGCACCCTGAGTCAAAGTCGCTCTGGTTCCAGGCGTTCCAATGCGCAGCCTTTTACCGTCCATCAGCAGCTTGCTGGTATTTTGGACGAACAGCTGAGAGGTTCTGAATGCGCAAAGAGCACCGTCACCAATCCCCATGTATTCGTTTTCAACAGGAGTATCAATGCCGTCGATGCGTTCCTGATTCCGCTCAATCGCTTGCTGAGTCGTAATCGAAGTATCGAGAAGGAATGGATTGGTGTAGCCAGACACAAATGGAAGGACATCGTCGATGACAATCGTCGATAGGTTGTTGGCAGCATCTGCATTGACGTTGACCGAAACAACCGTTGTAGAGCCAATCAAACCTTCGTCAGCAAGCACGTCAAGCGTATCGCCTGCACGCCAGAAAGCAGTGTCAGCAACCGAGTAAGTGGTTTGGCCGACTATAGGACTGTCCTGGACTTCAAACAAAACATTTTCGCGTAAATCAAAATCTATTCCGCCAGCAGCAAATGGCACTCGGCGATAAAGACGGTCGATAGCTTCTTGACCATCATCAATTATTTGACAAGACAAAACCGGAGTTCCAACGGCAGCTGAAGTATCTACAGCAGACGAAAGAACTACGAATGAATTAGGAGCGATTGAGAGAATTGTTAAATTGCTGGCAAGTACGGAAAGGATATTGTTATTGACATCAATATCCAGAACATCAACAACATCACCTACGGCATAATATCCTGTGAAAGCTAAATTCTGTTTGTCATCGTTAATAAGAGAAGTAATAACTTCTCGCGCAATAAACTGAGTTCTGATTAGATTAATTTGTCCCATGAAGCAACCTCTACAGAATTATGTTTAATGGCAGTAGTCAAAAACCCAAAGTCAATAAACAATTCTACGCCGATAATTAACCAGCAAGTCTTCAAGTTCAGTAGGCGGCTTGTTAAGCCTTGATCCATCATCTGCATTCAGTATAAACCCAAAGCCCTGCTGATTGCCAGAAACACCATAGTCAAAAATTGGAGCCATTTTCAAATCACCCAAAAATACCTCAAGACTTCCCGATACAAACTCATACTGGGTTTGATAAGAGACGTTCACAGAATTCCTGGCACCTATAGGCACCTCATTGACAATTGGCAAACCGTTTATGGATAAAAAGTTTTCCATAAAAATCTGAAAATTATCACCCGACACTCCAACAATATTCGTCGTGTCAAAAACAATACTGGAAGCATCAGTCTTCGATATAAACCAAAAACCTTGAGACGATCCGTTGTCCTTTAATATGGCATTGATGCCAACACTCGGCGAAAGTTCATAGAGTACGTTAAGCGTGTAATCACGAACGAACACCGTTGACGATGAGTCGTTCATGATATTGTATTGATGACCTACCTTATAAGTTGTGGCATCGCCAAAATTTATATACTGGTTGGCCGCTGATCCATTAAAAAATATGTTTGATTCTGAATTGACTGTAAGCAAATAAACATTGTTGAAAACGGTCGTTATGTTCAATGGCTCGAGGGAAAAACTATGTGCTCTGGAATTGCCGCCTACAAAGTGATCACCCTTAATTTCATATGTCATGAGCCATGTTCCCTATTACCGTAAACAAAAAGTCGTAAGGCATAGTTCACGCTTATTGTTAAAGTTGATCGCATCAGCCAACCAGAAAACCCATCGGATACTGAGACTGAGATATCTCTTCCTCTAACTTCTCAAAATCAACGCGAGCCTCTTCAAGCAAGTCAGGACCATCAGTATCAATCATTCCGCCTGCGGCTGGATAGGATTTATACTTGCTGCGAACGCGGCCAACTATTTTCTTGGCCGTAGCCTCAACATACCGATAGATCAAATCAACATCGCGAGCGTCCGTTATCTCAGTGACAGCGAAAGTTTCCTTGGCGAAGAAAACTAGCATATACTTGCCGCCGCTTGATCCACTGCTAAAACAAAAACCATTGTTGACGACGATCTTACCGCACTGGATTTCCCAAGCAGGCTCTGCTGAAATGATCCGCCGAGTCGATTCCAAAGCCTGCAAAACCTGAAGATAAGCAGAATTAGAAACACCAAATCCAATGCTGCCATAACCGCCGTTGCCCAAGGAATTTACCGGAAAGAGATTGGTATCCAGAATGCCCTGACTGAATAGAGATTGCAAACTTCCATAGGCGATAGGCAGGTATATGTCAGAAATGGAATTCGCGTTCACAGGAAAATCGTAATACACCTTGCCCTGAGTCAATGGAACAATTTCACAACCGATCAAACCCTTCCTTGCCTTAAACCAACGCAAAGATTTTTTGAAAATAGTACACCACTGCGACTCATCAAGTTCAACCTTAATGGTCGGAGCACCAAGTTCAGCCAGGACCTGATTTTTTATTTCCAGTTCGGTCATCATAGCGGGCATCCTTAACTCAGGCCGAAGGTGCCTGCGAAGTAATTGCAGCGGGCATAGGCGCAGGTGCCGCAGTAACAGGAGCAGCCTCGGCAGGAGCAGCCGCAGGCGCTTGGGCAGGCGCTTGGGCAGGCGCGGGGACAGCCGGAGCATTGGGGACAGCCGCCGTAGCAGGCTCGGCACTCCAGGCTTCCATCTTGCCTTTGAACTCTTTCAGTTTACCATGCATCTCTGTCATTTCTGCCATGCGTGCCTGATCAAGCCCTACAGCTTCAAAACATTTGCCCTCGCAAATACTCTCAATACACGCTTCCGCAGTGCTCATCGCAGCCGTGGCAGCATTCATCAAATAATCTTTTTGGGATTTAATTGGCGCGGCAGGAGCAGCCGCAGGAGTCTGATCAGCCAAAGGCTTGTCCGCTGTGCTATGGCCGGAAATATTCACATCAGTCTGAGGTTTGCTTGGATCAATAGCCGCAGGCGTTTGACCAACGTCAGTCGCCAAAATAACTCGCTCAGTCAATTTCTTGGAAACCAAACCAGCAGACTTAAACTCTTTGATCAAATTCACGTTGAACATTGCTCACCCTTTCCATGGCAATAGAAAACCAACAACTCGCTTGGTCCCTGTCACCTGTTTGTAATTTCGCTTCAACAAATATACACCGTCACCATCGTCCTGGACTACGGCATCGTTTGAAGTATTCCCCTCAATCGTCTCGGCAAAAGTCTTATCAATCACTCGACTCACAATCCCAACGTGGCCTTTGGCCGTTTGATTGCCAGCCGCATCAAGATGCTGCCAAATAATTAAAGAACCAGGGATCGGTGCAGTCAGGCGGCATTCTTTAGGCGAGAGATTCCACATCGTCAAAACATGCTCGGTCTTATAAAGCCAAGTTTTAAGATCAACATTGAAACGAGACTTGTATTGTTTTTCGGTTTCAAAAATACAATACATGACAAAAGCGGCACACCAACTTTCACACGATGCCTTGCCGTCCACAGCCTTTTGAAACCGTTCGACTTCAGGTCCCTTGTTCGGACCAGTCTCTTTTATGTTCAGCCATTTCTTGGCCTCGGCCAAAAGCATGGCCGTCCTGATATCGCTCAAGGACACCGGCAGAACGGCTTCAGGTTTAGGGATAGGCTTTGGCGCGGGTTTAGGCGGCGTGGGATCGAGTTTGAGATCAGCTACAGGCTTTGGCTCGGCCTTCGGCGGTTCAATTGGCTTTGACGGCTCTGGATTCATAGTCTCAAAAACCAAGTCGTCGAGTTCATCACCCGACAAAGCCTTTCCTGGCCGTATGGTCTTTTGAATCCGTTTGATCAATGAACTGATCATCCCTACCCCTACATAAATGATCCTGAAACTGATTATAAAAGAGTTTCAGGACCAGATAAACACGTCCCTCGGAGGAGAAGCAACATGGGCAAGGATAACAGAAATGGCTTGGGGAATGAATAGTCATGGAAAAACTGGCTTCGAGTTCAGGCGGGAACTCAAGGCTGGTTTTTCTTTAGCCGTTTGTCAGGTTTTGTCGAGGAAATTATTTAGCTTTACAAAGGTTAAGTAGTTTTCCATGTACATTTTATATAAAAAAAGCGGGGATAAACCCCGCTAAATAACTTAAATCATTAAGTATTTTATAGGCCGGTGACGTTCACTGTGCCGAAGAACTCAGACCTCACCATGCGTTTTGCGTAGCGAGTTCGAAGTCCCTTGACGAACGTGAAATCCTCCGGATTCAAGAAGGTAGCAGTGGACTGTAATGGAATATAAGGTGCCCAAACATATCCAGCATCAATGAACGTACTGCCTTTGTAACCACCTAAGATTTGACCAGAACCAGAACCCGATCCCACGTTGCTGGAAACAGGGAAGAACGGATCTTTGTAGCAAATGTATTTGCTGCTAAGAGTCCCGATTTTCTGCACACCAAAAGTATGCGGCTGCTCGGCAGGTGCCCGAGTATCCGAATTGCTTGGCGCGTAGATAGGACGGAAGTCACCATGAGTTTCAAGCTGCTCGATGATCGACGACACGTCAGGACTGGTCACAAGGAAGTTCGCAGGTCCACGCAAAGAGTTTTTGTGGATGCGGTTCGACATCTTGGTGATTTCGGTCAAGATGTTTCGATAGTGATCAACCTGAGTGTGGTAAGTCGCGACAGGCGATGCAGCGAAAGTTCCGCTGTAGCCAGTAGCGCCAACGCGAAGGTCTTCGATGATCTCACGATCAAGTTCTAGTGCAATCTCTGCAGCGATGCCTGCTACGATCTCAGCTTCTGCATCGATTCCGTGGAATGCCTTGAGGTCGTCTGCGGCCTCCGAACACCATTTTGCCTTTAATTTCCGAGTGGTAGCTCGGATTTCAAGGAGCTGAATGTCGATATTAATCTGAGCGATATTGCTATTGCACTCAGAGTTATAATCGTAAGACGCAGAGACTTGAGTTCCAGCAGAAACCGAAGCGGTGAAGGTCACAGATACAGAGCCTGTATCGTAATCAACAACACCCGATACGCCAGTTCCAGAAATAGTTCCTGCGCCGTTATCAGTTCCAGAAATCAACACGCCGTCAGAACCGCGATAACCCTGAACAGTCAAGGTGCTGGTCCGAACTGGAGTGAAGTCCAGAGTCGATGCAAAGGAAGTTCCAGCGCCAACGCCGATGACTTCAGCATCAACATGCTCGGAAGAGTAATAGCGATTGAAATCCTTGATCAGAGTTTGACCTGCAGTCACGGTTCCTTTTGTGGTGCCGTACTTCAGATCGTAGTAGAAAATCCCGCCGATAGGAGCAGTCATCGGTTGGATCGAAACGATTTCATTTGCAATCAAAGTTGGCCAAACGCGACGAAGAACAGGGAATACAAACTTCAAAAACGAACCCACGTTAGTGGTCCGTGTCTCTTCATTGAGAGACTGAAGATGCTGGCTTTGGTTCTCATAGAGAACGGCCATAACATTCCGTGTGTGTTCAACGGTGATCCCTTCCAAGAGTGGATTCCACTTGCGGACAAGGGTTTGAACGTAACTTTCGTCTTGAATCGTGCGGCTGTTCTGCAAAAACTTTTTGGCTTGCATCGGGTATCCTCCATGATGCGTTTAAAAAAATCACTTCATTCCAGAAAGTCGTTTGATCTCGTTCATGTTGAAAGTTTGGCCGTCAATGAAAAGGTTTCCTTCCACAAATGGCTTTGTCTCTCTGACATGATCCTCAACCAAATTATCATTCACAACATCACTAGGACGGTGCGACAGAGATCGCCTTACCCTATGATAATCGCTTGATTCATTGGTCCGACGACCTTTGTATTCACTGATCAGATTATCAACTGACGCCTTGGTCTTTTCTTTCAGATCGCGAAAGCGTTGACGCATTTCAGCTTGATAAGGATTGCCAGTGATTCGTCGTTCCAGGTAAAGCGCCGAGGCGTGCTCAAGACCGATGCGAATGGCTTCGTCACGATCGTTAGCTGTCTCCAAAACTTTTTGTTCTGTCAGCTTCAATTGCTTGGCCATGGAGCTGACGCTTTCGTTCAGCTTTTTAACCGCACTCTCTTCACTTTCAGAAATTTTTGTCACTTCCGAAACGTGAACATTGATTTTGTTTTGCAGGTCTTGCAGTGAACCAATCAATGTCAGGTCGCCAAGTGATTCTTTGATTTGCTTCAGCTTGGGATGCCTGCCAAGGTGCTGCTGAAGG